>Ga0206900_1121_pt2 | contig 19078 bp, 6 predicted proteins | sample Alteio_BWOrgHeat_46_FD_153235 | JGI IMG/M metagenome (GOLD analysis project Ga0206900, IMG submission 153235) | Enriched cells from forest soil in Barre Woods Harvard Forest LTER site, Petersham, Massachusetts, United States -... | ecosystem: Environmental > Terrestrial > Soil > Temperate forest > O... | reverse complement strand
CAATCAAACCATTGCCCGCTCTTTGCTATTTTATTCATCAATCCATTGCCAGTATTTATAGAGGCAACATCAATGGCTATGGAAAACCTGGACGCCGCTAAGTTGTTTTCATCGAAAACCAAGTCTCCCTGCATGGTTCTGAAAATCCCTGAAGGGTCTTTGCTCGTGAATTTGACGGAATAGCCATTGGCAATTTTCCAATGGGTGGTGGCAGCAAATGCGAATGCTGAAAACAGCATGGTTGCGGCGAGGGCAACGGGCAATAAAATATTTTTCATTTCTTTAAAATTAAAATTTCAGGTACAAAGCTCAAACTTTGCAACCATCCAAAAATTAACGTAGATTAAGAAATGGAAATGAGGGAGGACCTATTTTTTTCTTGCATATTCCCCACGAATCTTGCTCAGTGCCTCTGGGGTGATACCTAAATAGGAGGCGATCATTTTTTGTGTAACACGCTGAATGATATCAGGATAGGTGTTTTCAAATTCCTGGTAACGCTCTATGGCCGGGGCACTTATAAGCATAATGATCCTGTCTTGCAAAACCGAGATGCGCCTCAGCAATCTTTGCACCCCTGCTGAAGAACCATTTGCAGAAACAACGCCCAGCTCTTCAAAAACAGAGCGGTCGAATACCTCTATCTCTGAATCTTCGAGGGCATCAATAAACAGCCTTGAAGGGGTATTCTGCATCTGTGATGCAATATCTGATACAATCCAATCTTCCGGGGCAAAAGAAAAGATATGCTCCTTGCCCTTATTATCAATGATATAGCTCCTCAAAAGTCCTTTTCGAACATAAAATGACCGGGTTGCCTTTTCATTCTCGCGCAACAATATCTCTCCTTTTGCAACTTGCTTTACCTGAATGGTAGATCGGGCCTTTTCAATGATATCATCAGGTACTTTACCATGGCCTATAATATTGTCGAGGATAGACTTCATCTAATCACTAGGTAGAAACACTGTTTCAAACAAAACTAGGCATAATAAAGCATTTTCACAAGCCCTACCAATGTTCTCAAATCCGGGCTCCTTTGAGCCAGAAAGTGGAGGACCAGAACCAGAAAGAGAAAGAGCAAAAGCAACCAGTTGCATGCCCTTATTCTTTCTCAATTTCTTAATCATCCCCACAAATACTTATTCCTTATCTTTGGCTGGTTGATGCGGGCATGATTGCCGCAACCGTACTAAGTTCAAAATTTTTTAACCAAATAATACAAACAACATGAAACGTACAGCAAAAGCCCATTGGAAAGGGAACGTGAAAGAGGGTAAAGGAGAATTGTCTTCCCAAAGCACCACTCTTAACGAAACGCAATATTCGTTTACTTCAAGGTTCGAGTCCGGTGTCGGTACCAATCCCGAAGAATTGATAGCCGCAGCCCTAGCAGGCTGTTTTACCATGGCATTAAGTGCCACGCTTGAGCGCTCAGGCTTTGTAGCCAACGACCTCAACACTGATGCCACACTTGACCTGGATATGTCAGTCCGAATGATCAGCGGCATTCATCTGGATTTGAAAGCATCGTTGATCGATGGCGTATCTGCCGAAACTTTTCAGGAAATAGCAGATGGCGTGAAAGCCAATTGTATTGTATCCAAAGCGTTGAGTGTGCCCGTTACTTTAAGTGTTTCTTACCAATAGCAGTAGCCGAATTACACCTACTGGCCATTTTTTCAAAGGATAGCATAAGGCATGCATCGTGATACACTCGTATCATTGTGATAAGTATGCCATGCGCACAAATAATAACTTACCGGGTAGTATCAATGAGGGCTACCCGGTAAATAGTTTGAACAGAGAAGAATTCTTCGCTTCTTTTGTTCAGGTTACGTTTTCTATTTATCCCTTCAAAAGGGATAAATACCGTACCTTCGTTGAAACTACGCTCCTCTAGTATCATGAATACGGCCCCCCTGTATAGTGCTAATAATAAACATTTTTGGCTGTTCTTTTTTTTGTTCATAAGCCTATGTCCATTTTCTACAATGGCGAAATTGAAAGGGACATATTACATTAACCCGAATAATGCAGCAAGTGCATCCAACTACCAGAATTTTGCTTCAGCCATCGGTGATTTGTTGTCTGGCACTCGAACAGATGGGGGTACACCGAACGGAAAAGGAGTCAAGGGCCCAGTGACTTTTAGAATTGCCAACGGAACATACCATGAACAGATTTACCTAACCCATATCCCAGGCACATCTGATACATCAAGGGTTATTTTCCAGAGTGATACCGAAGATTGCCGTTTTGTAACCATTGATATACCTTCTGCCAACGGCGATACAGGAAAAGTGGTTTCCAGCAATTATGCGATTAGCCTCAATGGGGCCAGTTATGTTACTTTTCAGTTGCTTACCATCAAGCGAAGTGGCAGCGGACCTTTTGCCAATGTAATAAACCTGCTAAAAGACACCAGCATAGGTTTCAGCAATAATTTTATTGTCGGCACCAAGATCAGTTCATTAAACCAATATCATTTTCAAAGTGAGTGCTTTCAGCAGTATCAATCCATAAAGACCTCCATAATCAAGAACACGTTCAAAAACGGACGTTACGGCATTGACATTAATGGCACAGGCACAACCTCCGATTATGGGCATGTTATCGCTATGAATATCTTTGACTCCTGTATTGATATTGCCATCTCTTGTGTATCATCCGGCAATTGCAGTATCAATAAAAACACCATTACCAATGTCATTGACAATGAAGGTGCTGGAATTTATATTGGCAGTAGCTCGGATACGGTAGCGGTGTCTGCCAATACCCTTATCCTTGCACGGCCATGGTATGGCATTTCAGTGTCCTCAGGCGTTTACAGTCAGGTTTATAATAATGTTATTGTGATGGGGGTAAATAAAGTGCCTACCTTGTGCTATGGTATATATATGTCGGGATGCAACTACAGCAGCACAGTATTCAATTCGGTGAATATCTTGTCGCCAGCCCCTACGGCTACGGCGGCTTATATTTCATCCATCAGCAACAGCGTGTTTTATAACAATATCCTGTCAAACAGCGGTGGGGGGCTAGCCCTGCAGACTTCTGGCACCAACAAAACCATCAGCAACAACAATCTGTATACGGTGGGTGCCAATCTGGTTCAGACAAGTAGCGGCAGATATGCTACATTGAAGAAATACCAGACAGCGTGCAGTTGTGATGCCGGCTCATTATCATTAAACCCTTATTTTTATTCCGCAACGGATTTGCACTGCATCAATACCTACTTGGCCATTACTGGTTTTAATGTCTTTTTTGTCAAATCCGATCATGATGGCGTTAATAGGAGCATGACAAATTCATGTATCGGGGCCTATAATGTCTCTCTGAAAAAAGAAGATGTTGCTTTTATAGGGATCAAAAGCCCTGACGTACATTTTTGCTCAGGCAAATTCCCGGTTATGGTAGATCTTTTCAACGCCGGTTGGGATACTTTGCGAAAAGACTCGCTTTTGTATTCCATCAATGGTGGAACGCCTAAGCTCCTGAAATTTAAAGGCAAACTTCCCTGGGCCGTGGACACCATCCTTACCCTTGGCACAGATTCTCTCGCCTCAGGGCAGAATTATCTCTACAAAATTTGGTCGACAGGGCCGAACGATACGGTGGATATGACAAGGGCCAACGACACCATTACACGCATGGTATATGAAGGCCTGAAGGGTGCATACACCATTGGGGGATCAAATCCGGATTATGCAACCATAAATGCCGCGGTTACAGACTTGCAATACAGGGGCGTTTGCGGACCGGTTACTTTCAAAATACGGGATGGGGTATATGCCGAGCAAGTAACCATCGCCCCAATCCCTAACGTATCAAAATCCAGCAACGTTGTTTTTACTTCAGAATCAGGTGACAGCTCAAAGGTGATCATAACTTGGCAGTCGTATTCTGATACCACGCAGAACTATACCCTCGGTATTTTTGGTGCAAGTTATATCACCTTTCAAAAACTGCATTTTGAACGGGCGGGGTCTCAGGCTTATAACAATGTTGTGTTTATGGCAGGGGGAGCTTATAATATCAGCTTCTTAAACAACCAGATCATTGGCACCAAAATCCTCAGCAACCCAGTAAATGCCCCTATATGCAAATTGGTCCTTTTTGACCGAAGCATAGACTCCAACATTGCCTTCATACAGAATTATCTGAGGTATGGCATACAAGGCATATACATGATAGGCTCTGATTCACTCCATCCTTCGTTCAACAATTCATTTCAAAACAATATTTTTGACAGTGTATTGGATCAGGCCATCCAGATCAGCAGTAACAACAATGTTTCCATTACGGGGAACACATTCAAATACATGACTTCATTTGGAATCGGGATTGATTACTGCCCTGCATTCAATATTAGTGGGAACAGATTTCAGATGCCGGCAGCCCATGGTATTGACATCGGTGACTGCCGGAGTACGGCAACAAAACCCGCCCTTATTTCTAATAATTTCATGCTCATGACAGGGCTATCCTCCAACACTGGTATTTACTGCTATGGAAGAAACATCAATATCATCAATAACACCATTGTAGTTCAACATCCACAGTCTTCTGCTTGCATTTCCATCTTTCAGTTTTCAAATAAAGCCGGACTGTTTTATGGGGTGAATATCTTGAACAATATACTGGTGTCTCTTGGTGGGCAAGTGTTTGGTTATGATACCACTGCCATAGGTACAGTTGACAACAATGACCTTTTCACCACGGGTACCTCTATTGGCACAGGCTCTTCGAAAACATACAATAAGCTTTCCAATTGGCAATCCACCAAAAAATGGGATGTGCACGGCCTTTCTGTCGATCCGTGGTTTAAGTCTGTAACGGACCTGCATGTCAGCAGCCCGCTGCTCTATAAAAAAGGCAAGTACTTTTCATCTGTCCCAATTGACATTGATGGGCAAACCCGAAATACCACGGCACCTGTAATAGGGGCCGATGAATTTGTGGCATATCCGTCAGATGCCGGGATTACAGGCTTTAATCCAAAAGATTCAGTTTTTTGTGCGGCCAACCTTCCGTTGATTGCTGTTCTGACAAATTTCGGGACAGATACGCTAAAGAAGGTTTCGGTGGATTGGATGATGAACAATACATTACAGACTACTGCAAACTGGACCGGTGCTTTGGCGCCGGGCACTAGGATCAATGATACGCTGGGATTTTTTAATTTGCAGAGCAGGGTAAATTATCTGAAACAGGCATGGTCCAAAAATCCCAATGGAACAACAGATGGCAACTTTACAAATGATACCTCTCTCATAACCCCTATGATCGAGGGGTTGCATGGCACGTATACAATTGGCGGCACAAATCCTGATTATAAAACTTTTACCGATGCTTCGCGTGCGTTACAGCTCAGAGGTGTGTGCGGGCCCGTTGTATTCAATGTGAGGAATGGCACCTATTATGAACAGGTATTCTTGAACTATGTTCTCAACTCATCTACCACAAATAACATCACTTTCCAATCAGAATCTGGCGATAGCAGCAAGGTGATTCTTACTTTCAGTTCTGACGTTTCCACTCCTTATAATTGTGCCTTACAACTGTATAATGCCGCATACTATACCATTAAGGGCATCACTATCCAAAAAACCGGAAGCAACAATGGCTATGGAAGCGCCCTGGTCTTTGCTGCATCATGCTGGGCAAATAATATATTGAACAATAGGATAGTGACCCTTGTGCCTCCAGGCGATGACCGAAGCTCCTGTATGAATACTATTTACAGTAATGACTCTAACAACCTGATACAGAACAATTACTTTTACGGAGGCGGTGGGGGAATATTTGTAGATGCGTTGTCACAATCAAAAAACAACCACTACTTATACAATACTTTCGATAGTTCAAGAGGTGCCATGTATTTTGCTAACTGTGACAACGCAATAATAACTGGGAACATTATGCATCCTCTGGCTACTTTTGGAGGTATTGGAGTGTCAACTACCGGGAGCAATCATATCATCATATCGAAAAACAAAATATTTACTCGTTCTGCCACTGGCATAGACATTGCCAGGGCTGTTGGAAAGCGCATTAATCCATCGCAAATTATTGATAATTATATATATAGCACGGGGATCGATAATCACCCGATTGTTACAGAGATGAGTTTTATTGATGTGATGTATAACACGATCCGCTGCACTAATTATACTTATAATAATTACCTTATTTCAATATATAATGATTCTAACAAAAGTATTAGATTCATGAATAATTGCATAGTAAATGAGGGGCCATCAACCATTTTTTATTATGGTTCCGCCGCTTCATTGGGGCAATGGAACTACAACAGTTATTATAATAAAGGTTATTATTTTGCCGGACTTAATGTATCAAATCAAATCCTGGATTTCAATGCCTGGAAAAACGCATTTCATGTGGATTCGAATTCGGTGTACAGCTACCCGATTTTCACCGATAACGATGGCCATACTCATTCTGCCATTCTGGATGGCAAGGCTAAAGTAAATTATGTAACAAATGATTATGAAAACAATGTGCGAAGCAGTACCAAACCTGATATCGGCGCTTATGAGTTTACGCCTTACGGGAATGATTATGCCATAACAAGTTTGATATCACCGGCCAACAATGATTGTGGCGACAGCAACCTCTATTTCCGCATAGCCTGCATCAATAATGGCAGCAATACGCAAACAAAAGTACCCGTGGTGATCAAAATATCAGGGAGCATCAACACCACATTGTATGATACCCTTAAAACATCAATAGCACCTGGCAGCAACGATACCTTTTGGCTAAAGCCATCTATAAATGCCTATGCGGGAGGCATCATTAGTGTAAAAGTATACTGCAACCTGACTGCAGATCAGGACCGGACCAATGATACCGTATATTTTAACAATATCCACTTAAACCCCAATACCACATCTCCTACGGTAAAAGGCGCTATATTTTGTCACACAAACTCTGTAAAGCTTTATGCAACTGGCCAAACTGGTGACAGCCTGAGATGGTATGCTTCAGCCACTTCCAACAAGCCGGTCGGATATGGAGATTCGTTGAAAACGCCAACCTTATCTGGCAGCAAAACCTACTATGTACAAAGCCGTGCAGCCCAGAAAAAGTATTATGCGGGGGCCATTTCTGATACGGTCGGGCATCAGTATTCCGGGAGCAGTCGAAGCCTCGGCTTGTACTTCGATGTGCTTGCTGATATAAGCATCGACTCGGTAACTGTCTATCCCACAACTTCCGGCAAAGTCATTGTAAGTGTGCTTGACCATAATAACAACCTGGTAGCCATAGATACCGAACAGGCGAATGTAAGTGTGTCTGGAAAAGCGGTTCAAATCCCGGTATTTCTGCGGGTACCACGGGGTACTGACTATTTTATAACTGCGAACGGAACTACCATAACCCTCTGGGGCGATGACCAGTTTGACAAATATTTCCCGGGCTATCCCATTATTGTACCCAATGTATTGAGCATAAAACGGACAGAATCTCCTGGTACCTATAATTTCTTTTATCACTGGGTAGTTTCTACCATTGGCTGCGGCAGTGCGAGGGTACCCGTTAATGCTGTGTTTACCAGTGGTCTTAAAAATGCCGCATTCAGCAAGGGGGCTAACTTCAGCGGGAAATACAATGCCGGGACACTGGCCAATCCTCACAATATCTGCTCCGGGCTCACATCAGAATTTGCTATAAACCCAGCAACAGGATTAGGCAACAGTTCTTACGGTACCAATTGGAAAATAAATTTCACTATCAAAACCGTAAAAGGGACCCTGTTCAAGGATACGTCATTTGTAAAACCCGGTGCAAGCAATGGAATACTGAAAATAACACCAAAGTCTTTGGGCGATTCGACAATACTTGTAAGTTGCCAGATAAGTAACTTGACAACCGGTTGCGACACAACTATACAGATGTATATCTTTATCAATCCTGTGCCACAATCAGGCTTTACCTATGCGCTAAACTGTCTTGGCCGCAACACCGTATTCACAAATACAACTATCGGAATTGGAGATACTTATTCATGGAATTTTGGAGACACTACTTATTCTGCGGCAACAAGCCCTTCGCACATTTTTGCCAGGACAAATACCTATTCCGTGAAACTGGTGGCAACTAATACAGCAGGATGCGCTGATTCTACCACCAAATCAATAACCATATATCCCAAACCTGTAGCCGCCTTTGGTACTGTTGCCTCCTGTCCTGGAAGTACAGTGCTCTTTTATGATTCTTCAAAAATCAGTTCCGGTACACTATCAACCTATTCATGGAACTTTGGTGACAATAATGGTTCTACCGCCAATGGCAGCACTACGCATAAATATACGAATGGCGGCAACTATACTGCGAAACTTATTATCACAAGCAATAATGGATGTACCGATACTACGAAAAGAACTGTAGTGATATATCCCACACCTTTTATTGCATTTACTTATTCAGCCGTTTGTGATGGACAGGCGGTTGCCTTTACAAACAAATCCACGATAAGCTCCGGGACCATGACGTATAAATGGAAATTTGGGGACGGTGGCACTTCCACATCCACAAACCCTTCTTATACCTATAAAACATCAGGTACCTTCACTGTTTATTTGGTTGTAACCACAAGTAACGGCTGCAAGGATTCTAATTCAACACCAGAGACCATTTACCCTAAGCCCGTTGCCGGGTTTAGCGAGTCAAGCACTTGTGCGAGTACTACGGCAACTTTTACCAATAGTTCAAAAATAAGCAGCGGTACAATGACTTATGCTTGGGATTTTGGAGATTTAGCCAATTCCACCACACAAAACCCCACACATCCATATTCTTCCAATGGCACATACCTGGTAAAACTAAAAGTAACCAGCAATAACTCCTGTACCGATACCGTTTCCAAATCCATAACACTGTTTCCGCACCCTGTTGCGGCATTTATTGTCAATTCAACGCCGCAATGCCTGAATGGCAATAGTTTTACATTTACAGACAAAAGTACAGTTGCTTCAGGGGGCACCCTTTCATCATGGGCGTGGGATTTTGGAGATGGAAATACGTCGACGACACAAAGCCCAACATATGCTTATACAAAAACGGGATCTTTCAGGGTAAAATTAAAAATTACAGCCAGCAATGGCTGTACAGATACTATTTCTAAATCCATTACCGTCAAACCCCAATCAATTCCATTATTCAAGGTAAGTCAAATTGCTGAATGCCTGCTAAATAATAGTTTTACCTTCACCGATAAAAGCTCTGTTTCTACAGGAAGCATTTCATCATGGGCATGGGACTTTGGTGATTTGACAAGTTCAATCTCTCAAAACCCTACACATGCTTATACCAATGCAGGATCTTTCAAAATATTGTTGAAAACAACGAATAGCTATGGCTGTACGGATACTATTTCTAAATCCGTAATTGTAAATCCCCAATCAACGCCATCATTTAATGTGAGCCAATTTTCTGAATGTCTATTAAATAACAGTTTTACCTTCACTGATAAGAGCTCTGTTTCTACAGGAAGCATTTCATCATGGGTATGGGACTTTGGTGATCTGACAAGTTCCAGTTCTCAAAATCCCACACATGTTTATACCAGTGCCGGGGCTTTCAAAATATTGTTGAAAACAACGAATAGTAACGGTTGTACTGATACGGTTTCAAAATCTATAACTGTTAATCCGACGCCTTCTGCCTTATTTGCAATCAGCTCACACAATGAATGTTTATCAGGGAACAACTTTGTTTTCACAGATAAAAGTGCCCTAAGTGCTGGTTCTATCACCGCATGGGCTTGGGATTTCGGGGATCTTACCAGTTCAACTTCACAGAATCCCACTCATACATATTCCTCACCGGGCAATTATCATATATCACTGACAGTTACTTCCGCATTAGGTTGCAGGGTAACATATACTGATTCAGTACAGGTAAATGGTTCGCCCACCGCAGCTTTCTCCTCCAAAAACGGGTGTGAGAATGACAGTTTTGTTTTTACCGATGCTTCAAACATATCATTCGGAACAATAAATTCATACACCTGGGATTTTGGGGATAGGGGAAGCTCTCCCGTTCAAAACCCAGTCCACCGTTACACTGTTGCAGGGACGTATATTGCAAAATTGATCATAGCTTCCAACCATGGTTGCACAGACTCGGTTTCGAATTCAATAGTGGTATTCCCCATTCCCACAGCAGCTTTCTCGACCGGCAACACTTGCGACTATGACAGTGCAGTGTTTATTGACAAATCAATTATTAAAAGTGGTGACCTTTCGTATTTATGGACATTTGGAGATAGCACTTCTTCTTTGATGCTACAGCCAATGCATCGATATTCATTGTCGGGAAATTATACTGCAACACTTAAAGTGACTTCGCTTAATGGATGTGTAGATACCGTTTCCCACAAGGTGCAAATTTTTGAGCATCCTACTGCAAAGTTTGATTTGGTCAATGGATGTCAAAAGGATTCTCTCCTTTTTAGAAATATTTCATCCATTGGCGAGGGTTCGCTATCTAGCCAATGGAATTTTGGAGATAGTACTGCCTCGACCATCAACAGCCCTTCGCATTTTTATAAAACAAACGGTACGTTTGATGTAAAACTAGTTGTAAAATCATTGTCTGGCTGTTATGATTCAATTTCACAAAAAACAACCGTTTACCCAAATCCCACTGCGGGTTTCTCATTTACGGGCATTTGTACGGGGGATAGCACGAAATTTGTGAGTGCTACACGGATTGACTCGGGAACCCTTTTCTATAATTGGGATTTTGGTGATGGGTCAACTTCATCCACGGAAAGCCCAAGTCACTTGTACGCCAAAACGGGATCTAATAATGTTAAGCTTACAGTGGGTTCAGACCATGGATGTCTCGATTCCATGATACGAAATTTAGAAATCTTACCAAGACCGAACGTTTCATTTGCGGCTTCAAAAGTATGTCTCGGTACTGCCACCACTTTTAGGGATTCTTCAGTCTCAAAAGATTCACTGTTGTCCTACTATTGGAAATTTGGGGATGGCAATACGGATATTGTTAAAAACCCGGTGCACATATATAATGATACAGGTGCATATCACGTTCAAGAAACGGTTACATCTTCTTCAGGATGTGTGGGAATATTGAATAAGGAAATCAATGTCATTGGAAAACCAAATGCAAAATGGACATTTATAGATACCGATTACTCTGTAGCATTTACTCCCGATGATTCGACTCTTCGATCTTATGCCTGGAACTTTGGGGATACTTCGGTGTCAAACGTCGGCAAACCTATCCATACTTTTGCCAGAAACGGATCATATAACGTAAAATTGATAGTCAATAATGGCACGTGTCCGGATTCTATGTCACAAACAATTAATATTCATGTACATACAAGTGCCATACATGATAATTCTGCGTTCTATGACCTTAATGTCTTCCCAAATCCCTTCCATGAGGAGCTTACTATCGAATATGGGTTGACAAGGTCAACAAATGTCAAAATTGAAGTTACTGATATTACCGGTCGTGTTGTAAAGTTTCTTGATTTAGGAAGCCAGTTTGAAGGGGAACATTTAATTTCTGTAGACTTTGGCAAGAATTTCATATCCCCTGGAATGTACAGTTTAAGAATGATCGAATCTCAAGGAGTAACCATGAGGTCTGTATTGAAATTAAAATAAAAACCCGCGAACGTTGCGCCATTTTCCAAGGGCATATTTCCTCAGAAGATCAATCTTTTAAAAAGTGTTTGACGGGGCATTGCAATGCCGATAGGGAAAATCTATTTGACGAACTTCACAATACCGTGCCATTTTTCAAGTAAAGAGCTATCCCACTCCTTCAGAAAACAATAATTGTTCAAATTCCCCTTGAACTAGCCTCAAAATCAAAAGTTCGAAAGTTACATACTTACCTGAATATGGTAATATTTCCCGAAAAGTGACTGATGTTTTTATTGTAGTCCTCTATGTCTATCAGATAGATATATACACCTTGTTGCACCATTTCCCCTCGGAAAGTTCCATCCCATGACTGTCCGGTATTTGTATTGTAAATCAATTCGCCCCAGCGGTTGTAAACCTGCATGTGATAATTTTTAATATGGAGTCCAATGGGGCCAAACTTATCATTCAGGCCATCCCCATTGGAAGCGGTAAAACTATTCGGGATAAATATCGTGGCGTCTTGGTGTACACAAACCGTGGTGGAGCGTGACAGTTGGTTATACTTGCCCGGGTTTTCAATGGCTTCTACTTGGTAGCAGAAGTTTATGGTGCTGTCACCCAAGTTTTTGTCGGTAAAATTTTGCGTATTGCCATTGGAAGTGGCACCTATGAAGTTCCACCCATTGTTATCCTCTTTCTTGTATATGTTATAACTCCTTACACCATCATACCAGGTTTTGTATCCATTCCAATCCAGGGTATTGAATCCCGTTTCATTTTTGGCGTTCAGGACTATGATACATCCTTCATTGCTACCGGGGCTTATGTTGCCGCAATGGTCATGTGCAAAAACATAATAGCAGTCTGGTTCGTGAATGGGGTAGATTGGGTTAATGGGGTGAATTAAGAAAGTCGAGTCTGTGAACGTGGTTTGGTCTGTACTATCCAGCAATCTCATATCACCTGTTGTTGCAGATTTCCTGAAGATATAATAATTTTTGAGATCATCGGCAGGAGATGGTGCCCAACTGATAGTGGCAGCACGGTTGGGATCGGAAACGGTAACAGTTGTGATGTATATCTTGGGTGGGGCGATATTGTCATAAGAAGCTGCACTATCGGTATTTGAAACAGAAATAAGCCCAAGAGATGTATCACACAAGGCCTGCACCTGATAATTATATATGATATGGCAAATAACATTGGTATCGTTAAAACTGAGCGTATCCCCACCCACGCTGGCTACTTGTACCCCATTTTTAAAGATGAGATATTTTGCTGTTTTCCATCCGATATAGGCGTTCCAGTTGAGGCGGATGAGTTGGTTTCCAGGAGTTGCTTTGGCCAGGATGGTACGGTGCAAGCTGGCATAGTCGCCTCGGTTCTGGCAACTGTCAACTGGTTGTACCCTATAGTCATATGCTTGGCCATGGGTATCAAGCCCACTATCGGCGAATGAGAGACCGGGAAGATGGCTGGCCACCTGAACCCAATTTACCCCATCAATGCTGCGGTACACATTATAACCCAATATATTTTTCTTGGGTGATGGAAGCCAGGAAAGCAACGTTTTTCCATTCACAACACTGGTACCGGTAACGGTAACCCGAATAATGGGCTTGGTGGCTGGTCTTAGGGTATCAAACCCTTTGATGGTGACTGAATCTGAAAATGATACTTTACCATTGGTGAGCATGGCCTGCACCTGATAGGTATAGGTATGTCCACAAGTTATGGTTGAATCAAAAAGCAAAGAATCTGAAACCGTGTTTTTTAGCAAGACGGGTGGGCCACCATCAACGGATTTGTAGATGGAATATTCCTTGACCTTTAAACCAAGGTAGTTTGTCCAATTGAGTTTTGCCAGATGGCTAAAATTTCCTACGTCCAGAAGTACTGACCCATGGATCACCGAGGACGAACCCGTTTCACACACATTATAGGTAATGATATAATATTTGTATCTGAAATCCTGTGTATTGATGTTCTTGTGGATAAAGCTGGTATCGTTGAGATCCGAATCATTTTTCAACAAGGTGTATTTGCCATTTACGGTATCAAAAGCATAGATATAGTAGCCCCGGGCATTGGTATCGGCAATGGGGGAGCGTCTCCATTGGAGGTATATCATCCCAAAGTTCCCATCAGTTTTCAATACAGATGCATAGACAAGCTGCGCATTGCCAGCGGTGGGGATAAGTTCGGGTGTGGCTGTTAGTGTATCTGAATAGCTCTTATATCCCCCAGGATATTTGGCTACGGTGTAATATCGGTAAGGCTGCCCAATCGTTACATTTGTGTCTGAATAGCTACCTGTTTGTGCCGGGACCCGGGCTACTGAAGTAAAAGCAGCCCCGGAACTACGATATACAGTTACACTATCGGGCGCAGTGATGTGCAAGGGAGTAGCAGACCAGCCAATCTTTACCATTTTGCTGCAAAACAATGCACTTGTCTTTAACCTCGTGGTGCAAATGGTATCGCCAGGCGTGGCATTGAGACAGGAATCCAATGTAATAACCGTATAGCAGCCTCCTTGGGATAATTGGCTCAATTTTCCTGAAAATGATTCATTCACCATTGATTTATTATAATCAATGGTCGCCGCGGTAGCCCAAACACCATTTTCATTTTTCTCAACGACATAATGATAGATATCTGCATCTGGAGAAGTGGCAAAATGAAGGTTGATATCCCCGTTTGCCGCCAACATTAAATTTACTAGGGGTGCTTTTCGCGGCGCTATGGTATCAATGGCACGCCTACCTTCGGTATCAGACATGGATATCTGTCCCGGCTGAAAGCCTACAGCATCAATCCGGTATTTTATTGCGTAGTTGCAAGGAGCGGGGAACTGTCTTGAAAAAGTGTCCGTGCCAGGAACCGAATCAATAATGGTAAACACCCCATTGATGTATTTGCGGATATAGTATGTTTTCACTTTGAAACCTTGATATGGCGTCCAGTCAAGTTTGTGGAGCAACTCACCAATGGATATAGATAGGTCAATGGTTCTGTGCACGGTGCTGCTATCTGACCGGTTGCCACAAGAGTCGATGTTTACTGTATAATAATATCTATTTCCAGTTTGTGTATTCACCCCGACATCTGTAAAACTATCCATTGTTGCTGGCACCAGCTTTAGCAACGAGTAGTGCTTGCCATCAGGGGATCCAAACAAGGCCGTGGCAGCCATATGGGGCCGGTTTGCGATATTTTGCCAATGTATCCGCACAGCACCATTAACCGCTGAAGTAGCAATCGTTGATACCCATAGCAGCTTTGCAGTATCAGGCTCAAAAGTGCGTGAACATACCTGCTGAGACCATGAAGTATTCGTATCTCCCGCTTCATAGGCTTTTATGCGATAACAATACTTGTGGTGATAATCAACCGTGGAATCATCATGCGATGGATTATTGATGTTTGCTGTCAAAAGGATTTCTGGGCCACCATCGGTTGATCGGTACACTTCGTATTTTTTTACTGGCCATCCCACATACTTGCTCCAGTTAAGGTGCACGATTTGCATACAGCCTTGCGAGGTAGCAGAAGCATGCACAGCTCTATGTATGGCTGCATAGCCAGGGGTATGGCCGCACGTATCAAAGGCATATACCTGATAGCCAAAGGTATCAGCCAATGTGCTTATGGTATCAATAAAGGAAACCAGGGTTGTTTTCGGGTGCATCACCGTAGCTATCAATCGGAAGGAATCGCTATTGAGTCTGCGATAAATTCGGTAACCGATCACATTTGGGCTCACAGACTTGAGGAACTCCAGTTTGATACGGCTATTGTCAAGAACAGACGCACTCAGCAGTACGGCAAAAGCTCTTTTCACTGGAATACTGCCTTGCACTTGTGATATACCAGAAATAATGCCACCCGACCTTCCTGAATCAGCCCCATAGCTGGATCCGTAGCAGGATACAGTGCTGTTTGTGTTTTCACCTGGCAAACCGGGATAAGCAGAATAATGAACATTGTTTGGCAAGGAGCCAGAGGTTAACAGAAGCACACCCCCGCCACCGCCGCCGCCAGGGCCTAGGCACCTGCTGAATGCGGTATTGCCCCCGTTGCCTCCGCTTGCGTCTACCTGCAGGCGGCTTGATAGATTAGGTACATTGATCCAAATACTGCCACCTGCGCCACCGCCACCTGCGCCAGCATTCGGAGCATCCGTAAGCTGGCTCGCTCCTTGGGATACAATACGTTGCCCACCTCCAACTAGTCTGAAGGCATTAATAATCACAATACCACCTCCGGGTACACCAGCCGTACCCCGTGAAGTGCCCGATTCAAAGCCTGCACCACCGCCACCTCCCAAGAATACCCGGTTTTGGCCAAAATAACTTTTGAGAGCCGCACCGCCCAGCCCACCATTATTGATGGCTGTAAAGCAATTGGCAAATTCTTTGCCACCACGGCCACCATCGCCATATCCGGCACCACCACCGCCGCCTGCTTGATAACTATCAGCACCGCCGCCGCCATTGGCATTGGTACCCCTGCCTTTGGCCAGGCTAAGAGGCAAAATACTGATGCCCTCGCCCTTGTAAGCCGCAGCAGTCAGGGTATCATGATAATAATAACCTGCCTCATGGCAACTAAATGAACCGTTGGATAAGCTTCCCCCGGCGAATCCTGCCCCGCTGGCATCTATCGGCGCGTTTAAATACACAGAACCTGATGATTGAAAGATAAGGATACCTCCTTTGTTGCCATCCCACGGGCCTGCTTTGAGCGTACCGGACACCAGGACATTGCCATACCGAGGAACGGTTACCAGTTGCATGGTCCCGGTTGCATCATAGGATTTTAAAAGCTTATACCTCAAATAAACACTATTGGTTGAAACCGAATCAATGACAACGTACTCGAAATGACCGGCATTGGCAATGTCTTTCACGTCACCCGGAACCGTTTTGGTTGAGGTATCTATTCCGGCTCCTTTCATTTGTATTAAAAGGGCCGTATCGCCAGGACTGAACCAACCCGCACTATCCACCGTAAAACCATAGCTACAGGTATCGAATGACGTTACAGAAGAGTAATGGTTGATAATGCCTGAAATGCTGGCGGGCTTAGGGCATTTGTTGCCTATATTGACGGTAACAAACTCGGAATCTGTGACTGTGCAACCAAATTTGTTTTCAAAGTTCACGGAAAACCGCGTATCTGAAGAAGGATAACCAATGGTTGCGGGCCTTATTGAATCTGTCAGGTATTGCGAAGGTTCCCAACGATAACCCGAATATCCGGGAAAAGCCATGGGCACACTGTCTCCCAAGCAAACCGCTGTATCCTTATATTGATAGATAGGGGAGGGCGCAATGGTCACCACGCGGGAAACAGAATCGGTATTGGTGCCGTTGGTCACCACCAGGGTCACTTTATATTTGCCGGCTTTTTGATATATATGTGCAGGTTTTTGTGCCGTAGAAGTATCCAACTTGCCGGAAGCAGGATCTCCAAAATGCCAATACCAAGTGGTGGCGCCAAGATAAGTGGAATCAATAAAATGGGTAGGGGCCCCTGAGCAGGTATCTTGCCATACAAACCACGATACAAATGGCAAACAATATACATGGTTGGTAGATATTATATTACCTACTGGCAAAACAATGGAATCATTGGCAAGCACCAAGCCGCCCGTGGTGTCTTTTATGGGCAAATCAACGACTGAAATATTATAAGTGGATGGCGGGATGTTTCTTATATCACAATCGTGTGTATTTAAGGCAGTGTCGGTTTTTATAAGAAAAAAATCGAATACGGTACCGGCAGCCATTGCATACCCATTGGCTAATGTGAGGATATTGGCACCCGATTGTGTACCTGAATACCCAGAGTTTTTATAGTCAAATATTTTCTTGAAATGGCCGGAAGTATCTGCTGTTAAAAGAACTTCTTTAGATACTATAATTGGGGAACTGGTATCTCTGGCACAGGTAATTAAAAATTCATTTCTTCGTTTGTCAAAGATAATGGTGTTACCACCGATTCTGGTGGGTATCTCGGGGCAGCCCTTTGCCCATACCAAATTGCCTGACAGATCCAGTTTCATGAAACTGAACTTCGCTGAATTGTGTCCGGTTACGTATACATATCCAGCATGTTCAATAATATCAGTGCTCACACATTCAGCAGCTGAATCCAGCCAAAACCGTATCCATTTTAACTTCCAAGCCGAATCGGTTTTAAAGATGACATGCCCGTTCTTGGGGTAGCCCTTTTCATCATATATTTGTGCAGCTCCATAATAGCCACCATCAGATGCAGGTTTTACGGAATTGATCTTTACCCCAAGGCCTTTTCGTGTTATTGTATCTTCTATCTGGAACATGTTACCCCAAAGCCGCTTCCCATTGTTGTCATAAGACAGGCCTACCAATGTGGAACCATGATAGCCTGAAACCATAAAACCGCCATTTGCTGTTTTATTTAAAGCCGATGGAAAGAAGTAACCCAGGATTCTATTCCAGATAATATTCCCTCCTTTGTCAATCTTTAATAAAAAAGCGGAGTCAGCATATCGGCCGGATATCACATAATCAGAATCGGAAAGCTGGATCATTCTGTAAGAGTCGAATTGGCTGTTCGCCGTTCGATAGCCATAGCCTTTGATCCATTTTAATTGCCCAAGGCTATCCGTCTTAAAAACCACAATGTTGCTGAAATCTTGTCCGGTCACCGGCACTTGTCCATAACTTGTGCCCGCAACAAGAAACCCCTTGTCAGGCAATTGGGCAATGCCACTGGTAATATTTCCACCCGAGCTTACAATAGGGGTCTTACCAAACAATATGTTAATTTCGGACTGGAAGGTAGTTACCTTTTGGGCATGCAAGCCATTGATTTGCAGTAGGAAAACAATCGAAAAAAATAAACTTGGCCTGTACAATACCTTCATGCTATCCCGGAGATTAGGTTAACAAATATAACCAAGAAATTCACAAATGATGTGTTGTGATTCAAAATGTGTTTGTACCAGTAAATAAGTGGCACTAAAAAGCGGCAACATGCACTTTTGCCGCATTTAGAGACAAGTCACTGTATTTATCCATTTCAGCGTTAAGGTTTTGTCAACATTGTTTTTATATTTGCCTTACTAATATACAAGAAATGAACATAAAATCCCCCCGCCTCGCATTCACTATTGCTTTTTTAGCCATATCCTTTCAGATGATCTCCGGCAATGCACAGATAGATCTAAACAGTGGATTACTGGCCCATTATTCTTTTGATGGTAATGCCAAAAGCACCACGGGTAGTTCTTGGGACCTTGCCAATTCTGGTGCCACATTAACCACTGACCATTATGGAAATGCGAATAGTGCTTATGCATTTAACGGTTCTGCCTCTCTGCAAGGGAACTTTACCGCTGTTGGATATACTGGCATCACTGTTTC
>Ga0206900_1137_pt1 | contig 19160 bp, 23 predicted proteins | sample Alteio_BWOrgHeat_46_FD_153235 | JGI IMG/M metagenome (GOLD analysis project Ga0206900, IMG submission 153235) | Enriched cells from forest soil in Barre Woods Harvard Forest LTER site, Petersham, Massachusetts, United States -... | ecosystem: Environmental > Terrestrial > Soil > Temperate forest >... | reverse complement strand
GCGAGCGAGTTGAGCGGTATTACGCGAAGGGTTCCGTTCTTTGTCTCCCGAAGGTACGCGCGGCGATTTGCAAGATCCACGTCCATCCAGCGCAACCCGAGAAGCTCACTACGGCGCATGCCTGTAAACGCCGCGAGTGCGATTGCCGCGCGCATCCATTCTGGGCTCGCATCCAAGACAGAACGAAGCTCGGCTGGCGTGAGGTAACGCGTTCTGCCCTGGGGCACTTTCGGCAGTTTCACGCCCAGTGCAGGATTTTCATTCAGCAGCTCCCATTCGACCGCCATTCGCAACGTGTGCTTGAGTGTGGCCATTTCCTTCTGTACAGTCGCAGGAGCGACGGTTTCCAAACGGCTGTTCACGAAATCTGCGATTGTACGGCGCTTTATGTCCTTAGCGCGTTCGGGGAGATTCGCCTCCAGAACTTTGAAAATTCCCTTTAAGCGCTCGAATGTGGCTGGCCGCAACCGAACTCGTTGATATCGGCTGAACCGGTCGAACAACTGAGCAAGCGTGATGTCTGAAGCGTGCCTGATGCCGAGGATTCGCTCTTTCTGAACCTTTGTGCGAATCGCCTGGAGGAAAGTCAAAGCCTGCGTACGCGAATGTGCTTCAACCTTTTGCTTGCGGCGCACGCCGGAGGCGTCCACATAGCTCACAAACCATCCTTTGCGGTCGTTACGCTGGAATACGCCGTCACGTCTTTTATTCGTTGCCATTGGTTTTATCTCCTCTGCTGTGGTGCGGACAGTTCGCCGGAGTTGACTGCCCGAGTGAGAAACTTCTTCGAAATGTCCGGCTCGCTCGCCGTCACACAGTCCTTCCAGCTTTCCCACCGCCCGGTGTTATTCCGATATCGCTTGATAGCATTTTCGGCACGGAGGAGTCTGTCCGCGTGCTCTTTTGCGCGCCGCAGTTTTGTGGACTCCAGAGCCGATGAAACCGACGCGCACTCGCGTGAGCAATATGTTTTCTCTTTGGCACCGGCTCGGACGAAATACTTTCCGCACCGAGGGCACGGACCACCCAGCCTTTCGCACTCGGGATTAGTAATGAGTTGGATGAACCAAGATGCAGCGTGGTCCCAAGCGGTCCAAGCCCTCTTTCTGGGACCGTACGCCCACGTGACATAGGCACGGCGAGAACTTGTCGGCGACAGGAAAACACGTATTTCCGCTTGCATCTGCCACAAACTCGGGCAGTCCTGAGGGAATTTCATCCGATTGAGATCACCTGACTTCTGCCATTCGTCGATCAACTGGAGAAGATTCGTCCGAGGCTGAACGAATTTTGGACTTGGTTTGGTATTCAGAACGTCAATGATCTGTTGAAGTCGTCTGTTCCAGTTCTCTCCGGCATACACCGGCAGCTTCTGCGTCCCCATGGATTATAGATAGCGCAAACAGTTGCAAATAGCAATACAAAAATGCTTGATGTTGCTTTGGCTCTCTCGCATAGTACAGATATGGCAAGTGTGACGATCAGTGCTAACAGTAATCACGCGTATCTCAGCGTAAATGAGGCTGGGCAAATGACGGGCCTCAGTTCATGGACCTGGAGACGCTGGGCTTATATCGGCCAAATTGCGAGCGTGAAAGCGGGCAGGCGTCTCTTGATCCCTCGAACCGAAATTGACCGGGTCATGAGCGAGGGATTCCGTCCCCGTTTGATTCCATCCCGAAAGCACGATTGAGTGCGCTGCGAGGGTTCCGATTGATCTGATCCACGGATGCGGAAAGGATCTTTGATTCCCGTCGGCGACGGCGGGCGGTCGTAAAGCGGTTGTGGTCGCTATAGCGCTGACTTGACGGCGACGGATGCCTCCAATCCGGGCATTGCGGCTCGCGGGCGCACAGCGGGGCTAAACGGCGGAAGCCGGGCAATATTTAAAGAGCCCGGATACGTGAGGTCGCTCTTGTCGGGCGCTGAGCAGTTTAGTTGTGAGACCGTGGCTCGGATCGTTAGACCGGTCATCTCTCTGAGATGGCTATACAGGCGAGCCAGAACACCCATCAGCGTCCCAGATGTCTTGGGATGAGCGACCGACGGATACGTCGCGAGTGGCTGAGACCTCCGGTAAAGGTCCCAGCTCGCTCTCTCGGGATACATATGTGTCTACGGTTTGGTGGCAAGCGAAGCGAAGCCACTGGTTTTGCAGTTCGGCTTCCGAACTGCGGGTTTGATCTGAGCGGCGAGAGAGGAGATGAACAATGACTATAGGAGAGCCAAGGCCAAGGACTTCCAGTTTGTGCGATCTGTGGATTTCAGAGCTTAAGGCCGTTGCTGGCGAACGAAGCGTGAGACCTCTGACCCCGAAAGAGCGCGGGCAATTGAAGAACATCGCCAATGGGATTGGGGCAAACACGAAACAAGTAATTGTTTTCGCGATTAGGAACTGGCCTCGTTTCGCGCCAAAGGCCGCCGATTGTGCTGGTTTGAGCGCATGGCCCGACAGCCCGCACGTGGGATTTCTGCTGGCGCACTTTGACGTAGCCATCAATATGCTGCAACCGATTGCAGCAACGGCAGCCATTGACAAACATGAGCCCACCGTCAAGCCGTCCGCACCCATTCCGCGAACCGCCAAAGAAGCGCCATACAGGCCGACCCAGGACGAAATTGACGAACTCCTCCGCTCGTTGACTGAAGGAGCAAATTCGTGATGACAGTACTCCGTCGCCTGCGGGCGCTTGAGAAGAGAAGTGCCGATTTTGCCGAATCGGTGACACTTCGCTTTGCTGACGGGAGTATTCTCCAACAGAGTGGTCGCCAAGGATTCATCCTTCGGTTATTTCGTCTAAGCGATTCTTGCTCCGATGCTTCGCCCGAAGACCTCCGAGTCTTAAACTCAATACGACAATCCACAAGTTCGGAGGAATCTGGCAATGGACACATGTGTGACCTGCTGCGCGCGCTCCTGAACAGCCCCTGTACGCCACCGGACGCGGCACAAGATGGCACGAAATGACACCATTCGAAGATGACGGGCAATTGGCCGATGAAGAACTCGCCCCGAAAAAGCAAGCGGCGATTCTGGCCCTTTTGACCGCCCCGAGCATTGAGGAAGCTTCGAAATCAGCCGGAATCGGTAAGCGCACTCTCTACCGCTGGCTTGAATTCCCGGATTTCAACACAGCGTATCGGAAGGCGAAGCGAGCGGCGTTCAGCCAGGCCCTTGCACGTTTGCAGCAGGGAGCCTCCGCAGCCGCGACCACGATTATAGAAATCATGGCTGATACGACCGTTGCAACATCCACGCGGCTGAAAGCTGCTGAGTGCGTGCTCGATCACGCGAGGAGTGGAATCGAAACGGAGGAAATAGAAGCCCGCATCGCCGCTTTGGAGAGAGCTTCAGAGTCATGTGAATGAGCCTAACAAGGGAAATAACTTACTCCGCAAATGGAGGTGGTCACGAGTAACGAAGCCCAGGCGCTCCGCCTTGGCAGCTTGGGCATTTTCTCAGATGACAATCTGATCCGTTCGCACCGTACTGCGTGCCACAGTCACCACAGACTAAAACGTACACGTATTGGCCGTGGTCCGTCCCTGGCAGTCCGGTCGCTCGCACCACGGTCTGCCGGTTTCGGTTCTTGTATCCTGTTTGACACGTTGGCGTTTGCGATTTTCGCGTCACGACTTCTTCGCCCGCTTCCGTTCCCGCGAGTTCATTTTGCAGCCGGTCATTGCAAACAGAAGCGCAACTCCTGAACCCATCAAGAGGAAACTTCCCGGTTCGGGTGCAGGGGACAGCGGATTTGAACTAGATTGGAAATCACCCACAATCTGTCCGCTGTCGTTTATCCCACGCGCTTCGGTATAAGTCGTTCCGGGAAAACTGATCGTTGTAAAGACACCGCCGCTGTACAGGAAAGCCGCAACGTCCCCGTTACTTACGTAGTAACCCACAATCTGTCCGCTGTCATTAATGCTGTGGACGCCGGTCAAATCGGAGCCAGGAACGTCGATCGTTGTAAAGATACCATCGTTATACAGGAAACTGCGTCCCATCCCTGCCGCGTCAATAGAACCTCCTACGATCTGTCCCGCATTGTTGATACCCGACACCCCGGTATAGTCGGAGCCGGGAAAACTGATCGTTGTAAAGACACCGCCGCTGTACAGGAAACCATTCCGGACCCCCAGGTACGTTTCATCATAGAGGCCCACAATCTGTCCGTTGTCGTTGATACCCAAGGCCACGGTCTGAAATGCGCCCGGAAAGTCGATTGTGGTAAAGACGCCATCAATATCCAGGAAACCGTCAGCCACGTCGGTGCCGTAAGTTGTTGAGTAATGATACTCTTGGCCCACTATCTGTCCGCTATCATTAATCGCATTTGCGTCGGCAATAGACCCATCAGGCGCAGTAATCGCAGTGAAGGCACCGCCGGTATACAGGAAGCCCCCAAATGAGGAGGAACCCACGATCTGTCCGCTACTATTGATTCCATTAAGGGCTGTAACAGTGGCGCCAGGGACTCCGATCGGAGTAAAGACGCCTCCGCTATAAAGGAATCCGAAAGTGTCTCCCCGTGCGTCTGGAACTGCGGTCGAAAAGAATCCAGTCAAAAGGACAATCCCGAACAGGATTCGATCAATTTTTTTCATGGCTTTAGCCTCACTTACAAACCGGGATCTCCAAGCCACTAATCTTAGGGATTTCCATGCTTAGCCTTCACAGTCCTTCGAACATAGCACTCTAATACCCGAGCCTCCCATTTTTGGGGATTTGTTCACTTTTCATCTGCCCGAAATGGTACTTGTAGTAATGAACCACTGGACTTGTGAAACTGGTGCGGTAAATGGGTGCGTGAGTACCTGATTGCACCGGAAGAAACGCCCCTTTTGGTTGTCGCCATGAATGCACAGAAGGCGCAACCCCTGCGTAATGGCCGCGATCTGAGAGGGAGAGAGGAGTTTCTTTAACGACGCAGGTTTTCGTAAACGGAGATTCCAAGATCGACGACAGCCCAGCCGACGACACACACCACCATAGTCACGCGCAGCCTTACTTTTGGCGGTTTTTTCCATCCGAAAGTAGAGAATGCACGACAGATGAAACAACGGCCACAAGCGCGTAAAATAGGCCGTATCCAGGCGACCACTCAACGGCCCGCATAAAATTGCCGTGCGCCTCACCATTCACGAAGGCCTTCAGGAGTAAGCGCAGAAAGACAAAAACGACAGTAATTCCAACCAGCGCAAAAGTGTTGAGGGTGGATGTCCTTTTTTGTTGTTCGGTTGCATTCTGCACCGCCGCGCCGATGGATGCAACTGTATCCATTTTCCACCCCCCGCGTTATCGTGTTCTTTATGGCCACCACTGCCAGCACGGACGATTCAAAGATCGTCCTGATGGTCATAAGCAGTCTGACAGGCGGCTTCATCGCCTTTGTTACGGCTCTCCTCGTGGAGCCAATGAAGCTTCGGATTGCGGAACACCACAATCGAACGCAGTTGTGGACGGCGCTTTACCGCGAATTGGCCGCCAACTACTTGGTTGTAAGAGACTTGCTTGAGAGTCAAACCAACCCGGGCAGTCCCGCTCCTGCATATATTTGCAAGACGAGGCTCCGTACCGAGTGTTACCAAGCCGCTCAGGGCCAGCCTCTTGTTTTTCGCAGAGAGAAAACCGCTCACTGGTTTGACGTTGTCTATCGTCCTTTCCCTGAATGGAAGGAACTAACAGACGGTGACACCATCCGCGACCATTTCACGAGTTGGTACCACGGAGTCGGCGGCGATCTTCGCCGCAATAAGGCTTTGAAACGAGGGCTGAGGCACTACCTTTCAAGAGATGAGCGAAAGGCCCTTAAATTGAATATGGAGTCTTCAGGGTTGGCTTAGCGCGTTTGAAAAGAGCCGCTTTCGCCCGTGTCTTGTGATCGCAGAGGACCATAATGTCTGTATGCGCGCGGGACCACCGCGACCGTCAAGCCGTGCGAGCCCCCGGGGTTTGCTCCAATCGGGACGCCGTGGTCATTCGCGGCAACCGACCCGAAGACCGGGCAGCAGTGTCGGGCAGCGGAGAATGCCCCGTCATTACAGCAGTTGAGAAAGGTCGGCGGCGGCGCGGCCATCTGCGGCCCGTGTATTCCTGTTGCACGGCGAAGTATTCGAGGAAGCGCAGCGCGGCCCGATCCCCGGCTCCGGCGATGCAACCTTGGGCAGTCTTCTTGCGATCGATTGCACAACTCCAGCACGCCTCCACGGCGGTCCGTGGCGACATTGCTGTCACCATGGCGGACGAGAAAATCACCATCCTCCGGTCGGGCGAGGGCAGCGGATGTGTGTTGAGCCACGCGCGCCAGGGCATTGTCTTGCTGGAGAGCCCAGCGGAGGAGCAGAAAGCAGCGAGACAGAATCACGGGCGATTTCAGTCTGAAGTGTGAAAACCTGGACTTGATCTTGCACCGTGGCGTATCCGATTAGATCGCGATTGTCAGATATGCAAACGCCGACGTTTTGGAAGGCCGAATTTTCCGAAATGGAACTAACGGCGCGCTCCGCAGGTTTCAGTTCCAAGACCGCGTGATTCGGGCGAATCGGCGGTGACAAGCCGACTTACCGTTTTCCCTTTATCACCCGTTACTACATAAATGCAGTAAAATGTTTGACATCGGCGATTCGCTTTGAGACTGAAGTAAATGTCCAAAATAGGGCGGAACTCTCCTTGCCCGTGTAACAGCGGCAAGAAATATAAACGCTGCTGCGGATTCACAATGCAATCGTCTACTGCCGCGCCCTCGGATGAAGCCTTTCAGCAGTTCATGCAAATCCAAATGGCCCGGCATGATGCCAAGGAACACCGCCGTCGGCTGATGCAGGGTCTGGGACGTCCGATCATTTCGTTTGAACATCAAGGGTATCGCCTTGTGGCGGTCGGCTCCGAGCTTCGCTGGAGCCAAAGGTGGCGCACTTTCCACGACTTTCTCTTCGATTACATAATGCGTGTGTTCACCCCGGAGTGGGGGAATGCCGAGTTGAAGAAGGAGTTGGCGCAACGCCACCCGCTCATGCAGTGGTATCAAAAGGTTTGCGATTTTCAAAAACTGCATACGGTACAGCGAAACGGTATCTACGCGGGCGAGATGACAGGTAGCATCCAGCTGTACCTGGAGTTGGCATATGATCTGTACCTCTGCGCTCACAATGCACAGTTGTTGCCGCTGCTCGTCAAGCGGCTGAAGAATCCGAAGACCTTTGAGGGAGCCTTGTATGAAACGTTCGTACTTGGAAGCTTCGTCAAAGCGGGATTCGGAATTGAGATGGAAGAAGAGGATGACAGCACCACGGCGCATTGTGAATTCGTCGCCACGCACCCTGAGACAGGCAGGAAATTTTCGGTGGAGGCTAAAGCTGTCACGTCGGAATCGAAGCGAGCGGGCATCACATCGGAGCCACCGAGGATTCGCGAGAAAATATATAAAGCGTTAGCCAAAAACCTCCCTCATGAGCGCATAGTCTGTGTCGAACTCAGCCGGGCCCAGACCATCTCTGCCAAAAATGTTCCCGATTGGGTTCCATTGGTTGACGCGGAGGTTGTCGATGCTGAGAAGACCCTGACCATCGCGAATGCCCCTGCCCCGCCCGCATATATCCTTGTCACAAACCGCACTCATCTCCACAATCTCGACGCGCCCGCCGAACCCGACGTAATGCTCGCCTGCGGCTTTAAGATTGACGACTTCGCGCCGCGTGTCCCCCTACCGATGCTGACCCTTGTTGAAGCGCGCGAGCGGCACGTTGAACTCCACTGGCTCATGCAGGCCATGGAGAAGCACGCAAAAATTCCAATCACGTTTGACGAAAAAACGCCAGAGGAAGCCTTTCACGCTGCCGACCTGACTGACAGGCTGCAAATCGGCGAGACGCACCGGTTTCATGACCGCGATGGGAACGTCGTTACCGGGGTCGTCGCAGACGGGATTGTCGATATAGGCCAACGGAAGGCTCTCTATGTCTGTAATCTTCACAACGGGGCGTCGGTCGTTGTTCAAGGGGAGCTCGGTGAGGCAGATATTGCGGCCTATTTGGCCTCACCAGAGACGTATTTCGGAGTGGTGAGACCGATTCGCAAAACGATTACCAGGGTTCTGGAAGCATTCGATTTCATCTACGAGTCATACAAGAACACTCCGCGCGAAAGGCTTCTCCAACTTATGTCCACGTGGCCTGACCCAGCCGCCAGGGAGAAACTGCCGCAAGAGGAGCTTGCACGACGGTACAGCGCTGCCTTGGCGGAGTCCTTTATTATGCACATGAGGAAATCGGGAGCATCTCCTCCCTCGAACGAAAATCGTCCCTCAGACGAATCGGTCAAATAGTTGGAGATTCAATCAGGCACCACTATGCTGCACAGAACTGCCCAAGAGCGCTATGCAAAACTGAAGCGTATATTCACTCGCTTAAAGCGTCATTTCAATCGGGACGACCTTGATGACTTTATCCAGACCGCCAATTCCCTGCGCGAGTGGGTAAGGCTGGACCCCTCGATGACTCCCGAGCAGAAGGCCCACCTTGAAAAGTTCGTAGTCCCTGAAAGTGTGGATTGGCAAATCTGTAATCAGATTGCGAATCAACAGAAGCACATGCGCCCAGCAAATCCGCGCACAAAAAAAAACGTTCAGAGCTCCGTGCCTACGGTGAGTGTGGTCGATGTTAAGCAGGGTGGAACTGGTTTCATGGTGCCGCCCTCAATGCGGATTATCGGGGCGGGCGACGAGATTACAATCGAGTGGGATGGCAACCGCGAGTCGGCCCTTGCTGTCACCATTAGGATCTTCAGGCATTTTTTCTATATTTTTGAGGTGGCAACGATTTCCAGCGAGAAACGCGCGTCCGCCCCGTTGACCGATATTTTTAGTTAAGTGTGGTGCTTCTTCCGCCTTTGTGCTCCCCTTTCTGTGATTCTGCTCGACCATCATTTCTCCCTTTCCTTGATAGGGCTGTCCGAAAAACGATTAGTTCCGTACAGTCATCAGGCGGCAGTTTTCCGCTTGCGCTTGCTACTCGAATCAGGCACTTCTGTCGGGACAGTTTCCGTACAGCCATTCCGGTATGAATCGAGCGCCGTCATCGCCGGAATGCCCAACTTCGTCCCTATGGCCCTCCACGATAGTCCCTCCTCGTCCCGGAGCCGCACAACTTCATCTCGGCGGAAGATACGCTTGGGACGCCCCACAGTTTTTCCGGCGGCTTGAGCAGCCTTGATGCCGGAAAGCGTGCGCTCGCGGATCATTTCTCGTTCAAACTCGGCAACGCTGGCAAGAATCTGAAGCAACAGGCGGCTGGTGGGATTCTTTTCGTCCGTGTCGAGCGATTGGCTCGTAGCAATGAACCGAACACCGTAGCTAGTGAGTGCGGCTAATTGCTGGTTCAGATGGAGGACGGATCGCCCGAAGCGGTCAATTTTGTAGACAGCTATACCGTCGAACTTTCGCTGTGCGGCGTCAGTCATCAGACGGTCCAGAGCGGGGCGGCTGGCTTTAGATCCGGAGAAACCCGTATCCACGTATTCCCCCGCATGCTGCCAGCCACGCCGGGAGACGTACTCGCGGAGTTCCTTTAACTGCATTTCGCAATTCTGATCGGTGGTGGAGACGCGGGCGTACACAGCGCAGGTCATTGGAGTTATCGTACATAATTTCCGTACGATTTGTCAAGGCGATTGCACACGATTGCAGTTAGTTGCTCGTGTGCCGGGTTTAACCAGGTTCTCGCCCGTTTGCAGCAGGGCGCTGCTGCTGCCGCAAAGATCATACTCGGCATTCGGCTGAGGCGGCCTCCGATATTGATTCGATTGAAAGCAGCGGACTGTGTTCTTGCTCATTCGAGGACGGCGGAAGAAGCTGACGAAACGGAAGCCCATCTGGCTGTGCTGGAGCAAGCAGCCGAATCGACCACGGTCGATTGTGAGGCAGTTTGAATGCCGGAGGTGCCGGGCATGGCTCAAAGCGCTATGGTCACTGCCCAATGCGTCGTTCGTCCCGATTGCGAAGCGCGGTGATGACAGCGTCCATGCCAACTTTTGCGCGAAGCTTAACCATCGACATCACCCATGGATCATCTATCGCGAGATGATATCTATACGCGACGAAACGCTGGAACTTCTCCGGCTCAAGATCTCTGGCTAGGTTGTTGATCTCGTCCCGTTTTTCATTTTCGATTTGCCACGTTTCCTTCCCCGTTTTTACCTCCGGCTCCGTTTTACATGCGGGTGCGAATCGCTGTAGAGTGGCACTGATCGACGACAGACTTCCTGATATGCGCTCAATGTTCTGGTTGTGAAGGGCTTCGCTGATAGACGACAGACTCTCTGATATCTGTCGGGCGTCGACGTCGTGACCCCGCCCTTGACGTTCGGAGCTAAGCTGAGCGCTCAAAGCTTGCAGGGTAGTCCCGATGCGCCAAAGAGCCACCACGATTGCACAACCGACAGCGAGAAGTGCAAGGATCGTCACGATTCTTAATTGGACCTCTGCGGCCCATAATAGCCAACAACCAGTCCGCAGAGCGGAGGATGTTAAATCGCCTTCCGTGGGATTGTCGGCTGGCGTTGAGAGGAGCGGCTCATGCCGGAATGGCAATCCGCAGGGTCATTTCCACAGCACCGTCAACCTTCACAGCACGAACCACCGTCATGCGTTTATTGTGAAGTTCACTCCACAGATCAAACAGCGTTGGCTGAAACGGAACGGCCTCCCTTAGTGCCTCGATTCGAGGTTGTTCCGGTTTAAAGGAACTGGCCGTTATCTTCATGCCTGCGACGGTGAATTCTAAATTCCACGCTTCGCAGGCGCGCTGAATCACCGAAAGCGATGGGCAGAATTCGCCGGTCTTGAAGCCGTAGATAGCTTGTCGGCTTACTTTAAGCTCTCGTGCCGCCTGCGCAACGGACATCGATTGCAATCGCTTGCCGATCAGTTCCATAGCCACTTGACGTAGCTCATTCGGGGGTCTCGTAGCGGCCACTCAGGATTAGACTACTTGACAAGGGGCACTTCGTCAAGTAAACTTGACGGCAAGTTAACTTGGCACGAGTCTGCGAGGTTCGTAGCTATGACTGTCAGCCCACAGATGCTCCTCGACGTAGTCACGGAGGCTGATCTTCCGGTCGGCCACATTCGGCGGTCTGGGATCGCAGACCACGCACGCAACAATGTAGGGTTGTGCGCCGGAAGGAATTTCCAAATGCCGCGTGGCCACGCTGAGCGATATCACGCGCCCAAGGCTATGGAGACGTTGAGTCTCGCTGAGCTGTTGGGTGACGCTCGTTCGGTCAAGCCAGAGCAGCAGGAAAGATTAGGGTTTTATGGCGGGGAACGGGTGCAGTTATGGTGCGCGGGCGACAGATCGCTGCTCAAACGACCTGCCGTCGCCGTTGTAGGTACCCGGAATGTCTCCCAAGAGGGTGCCGCGCGCGCCCGACGCTTATCTCGCGATTTGGTTAACGCAGGAGTCGTAATCGTGTCTGGCCTTGCGAAGGGTGTTGACACATGCGCCCTCACATCGGCTATGGAAAATGGTGGCCACGTTATCGCGGTCATTGGCACGCCCATCGACAAGGCGTATCCTGCGGAGAACAGACCTCTCCAAGAACGAATCTATGCAGATCACTTGTTGATCTCGCAATTCAAACCCGGAACGCGCGTTTTCCCCTCCAACTTCCCTGAGCGCAACAAGCTCATGGCTGCGATCAGCGATGCGACGGTCATAATCGAAGCTTCGGACACCTCCGGTACCCTGCATCAAGCTGCCGAATGCGTGCGCCTTGAGCGCTGGTTATTCATTGCGAAGTCGGTTCTGGACGATCCGGAGTTGAGTTGGCCGAGGCGCTTTCAAGGCTACGAACGCATGCGACCCTTAACCGAAACCGCCGATGTCCTGGCCATACTGCATGCGCAATGGCCATCAAAGTAATCTATTTTGCCGCGTATCTCACAAACACAGATATCGTTTGGCGTGGGCTTGATTACGACGCGCATGATTTCGTCAAGGCGATCAAAGGCGAGCCGTTCAAGAAGTACGTCGACATCAATGTTCTGGGAACAAGACGGCGACTCACGAACGATAATCGCGACGACGCTCTTGAATGGCTTGGGCAAATGGCTTCCGACTACCTGCAAAGAGCAGGGCCAATTGGCCCGATCACGTTGGTTCCAGTTCCAAACAGCGGAAGCATCGTCGGTGGTCCTCCGCCGCGAACCCTGAGACTAGCAACAGCAATCGGCAAAAATCTCCGAAATTCTACAGTTGTAGATTTGTTTCGATGGAAGAAGAAATTACCATCGGCTCACGAGGAAGGGGGCACAAGAGACCCAGCAACGCTGTACAGGACTCTCAGAACGATCGCCGCAGCCCCTAAACTCCCGATAATTCTTGTCGACGACGTGCTCACGTCTGGCGGTCACATACGAGCGTGCGCTGCCTCTATCGTCAGTATGCGCGGCAGCGTGCTCTGCGCGGTGTGCGGTGGCAGAAGCGTCTGCGCGCGCAAATCCGCCCCATTCGAAGTCACAACCGAAGAACTCGAAGAATTCCTCCCCTGACCGAAATTTAACAAGCACGGGTCTGTGGGGACGCTGCGGGGACCAACTAGCTGGCTCGCACATCCTCGCCGGTACAAATGGGTGCCTCGTTGTCCGGTTCGAATACCTACCCAAACACCGCTGATTTGCAAGGCTTTGCCCCGTGATGCAAATCCTGCAACCATCGATGCGAATCCACTTTCACGGCGGTAACGGGGGTTCGAATCCCCCTGGGGACGCCAATTCCCCGGCTTTCACCGATTTGCTGGTTCGTTAATCTCTCAATTGCCGAGCACACGCGTTGGAAAGCCGTCGGTTGCCAGTGCGATCATGGCGCCTCCAATATCTTCTGTCGAGGTCACCAGAGCGGGAGCTATCCCGCGCACAATCGAGAGTAGCGGTTTCGAAAGGTCCTAGAAGAACCGATACAGCGCTGTCTTCGATTGAATCCCGTGTAAGGGCTGAATGATCCCGGGTCGCAGCATGTAGGATCGCCTGAATGGAAGTCTCATAATCGCGTTTTCCGTTCGGCCCTTCACCCGCGCCCACCGGATACGCCCCTTCTCGTAGTAGTCCGTGCCCGCGCCGGAAACATACACGAACGTCATCCCGGGATTGAGGCGAATCAGCGTCTCCGCTGCGGCCACCGCAATTCCATAGGTGACCCGCTCGTACTCTTCCGCGCTGACGGAGGCGCTCGAAACTCCCAGACAGAAGAAGCACGCGTCAAAACCCGTTAAGCGGTCTTCGATATCGGCATAGTTCCGAAGATCCGCCCGCACCATCTGCGTGAGCTTCGAATCGGTCACAACCACGGCGCTCCGCCCGATCGTCGTCAGGGCTTCGACTGCCGGATTAAGCAGGCACTCCCGCATCGCACCCAGGGCCACCATACCCGTCGCGCCGAACAGCAGAACTCTCATCCGCAGAGCTTCACGACGAAGTTTTCCATCACCGTCCGGTCATCGGGCCGCGCGCTGCGCAAATCGCGGTCCGCTTCGAAAATGAGCTTCAATCCCTGTTCGAGTTGCCTGGGGGAAAACTTTGCAGCGGTTGTCCAGACCTGTTCGGCGCGCGAACCCCACATAGGCATCCCGGACCGCTGGAAGTGGCCTTGCACCTGTTGCGCGTTCCGCAGGTTCGCCTCTTTCGCCGCAAGCGCGGTTCGGAACTGGGTCCCCAGAAACGTGAGCGCCAGCGGCAGGTATTCGCCCGCGCGCACCAGAGCATCGAGCGCTGTTAGCGCTCGTGCACGGTCGCGCCTGCCGAGCGCGTTGACCAGCGCGAATATCGTGCTTTGCCGCGCGTCCGGCACAAGCAACGGAAGGTCGTCCGCGTGGATCGGCTTTCCATACGTCGAAAGCTTCTCCAGTTCCACCGAGATACGTCCCATATCGGCGCCGAGAGCTTCCACCAGGCTTTCCGCCGCCGCCGGATCAAGCTGCACCTTCATTGCGCGCGCGACGCGGTCGAGCTCCCCACGCGCCTCATCGGGCGTGAATCGCCGGAACTCCACCACGTCCGGAATCGCCCCGTAAAATTTCCGCGCCCGGTCGTTCTTTGTCTTCTCATCACCTTCGAAATCCCATCGCGACGCTTCGAAGACCATCGTGACGCCAGGCGTCGGGTCCCTCATGTACGAATCCAGAATCCCGGAATCACCCGGACCAACCGCTGCTTCCTCGTCGTCCTCTGCCGCAGCCGCGCTCCGGTTCGAGCGAGGAAGAGCCGATTCCGCATTGACCACGAAGATCAGCCGCTCGGACGCGAACAGTGACATCGCGCGGGCATCGTCGAGGATCGCGGCGAGCGCGGTTTCAGACGCGTCCAATATTTCCGGCTCCCCTGCCGCCGCCGCGGCCAGAGCCTCCCGGCACTTCTTCCGCTGATAACCTTCTCTTCCCAGAAACAGGCATACCGGGGGAGTCTCGCCGCGCTTCACACGCCCCAGAAACTGCGCGGGCGTCATCTAAAAATTCTCTAGGATCGCGCTGACCATACTGCGCGCCACGTCCCGGCTCAGACGCTGCAGCGTAGCCTGGCTCTCGTCGATGTACTGATTGGGAATCACGCTGATCTCATAGCGATCGAGGAATTGAAAGTTCGGCCGCGTAAACAGTACCTTACCGTCCTTGGCAACCAGCTTCATCTGAACCTGCACGATTACCTGCGCGCTGGCGCCGCGGCCAGTGACCGGGTCCGACAGGGTGGCGTTCGAGAACATATTCACCACGCTCCCGTAAAGAATGGCGTCTGCCTTTTTCGGATCCGCGACGATCGTATAGCGCGTGCGCGAGATCATCTCTCGCGTAACCGCTTCCGCCATCATCCCGGCAAGCTTGTACTGCACTGTGACATTTCCGAACTGCGGAATCGCGATCGTGTGGATCTCCTTCGGCAAAAGGTTGGCCTGGCCGCCCACGTGATAACCGCAGCCCGCGAGGCTCACGAGACCGAGAACCGCAATCCACTGCCGCACGATCAGCCGACCTCCCGCGCGATCAGCGCGGCGCTCTCCGCCGCGATTCTCAGGTTATCGGCCGCAGCCCAGATCCATAAGGCATTCGCGCTGTTCCGGTCCGGATTGATCGCTCCGACCGCGATGGCGCTGGACCCGGCGACTCCGACATTACTCGGAGCCTCGACATCCCCGGCGCGCAGATCAAACTGATCGCTGGCAAGGGCCTCTTCCACTTCTTCCGCTGTCACGCTGTCCTCAAAATCCACCCAGAATGAGAACGTATAGCCATGAAATACCGGGGCCTGAAGCAGTCGCAGGGAGGGCATCGGAACCCCTTCCATTCGGTCCAGAAGCGATGCGAGGTGCAGCTCGATGCGCTCCTCCACATCGAGCAGCGAACCCGGCGCTTCCTCTCCCCACCGCGCCAGCATGTTGAAGCTCGCCTGGGCGTCGAACACCTTCTTCGGCAGAGGCTGGAACGCGAACAAATTCATCGTCTGCTGCTGAAGTTCATCGATGCCCGCCTTGCCCCGCTCGCTTGCCGGCTCGAACACATGCACGATGGCTCTCGCGATTGGGTGCGCCGCATTCAGCCGCGAGAGCAACATCGCGATGGACGTCGCAGCCGGATGGGCCACGATCTGCGCCCCTGTAGGGTCCGGGCGATATTCGTCGCCTTCTGCCAACGGCGAACGCAACTGCGCGTTGACCTCGTCTTCCAGATAGCCGGTAAGATCGATCACAACCCCCGTTGGTTTGGCCTTCATCGCCTTACGCGCCGATTCTTTCGAACCAGCCAATACCACCACGGCAGCCGACTCCAGTTCCTCGGGATCCACCTTCGAAAGCAGCGCCGGAGCTCCGCCGATTTCGGTCAGTTTGCCCGTTTCTTCGTCCTCGGCGGCGAGCAGGCGAACCCGCCCGCTCAGCGCCGATTCTCCAAATACTTCGACGAGTTCCCGGCCCAGCAGCGTTTCGCCGCCCACCAGCGCGATGGTTTCAGCCAATCTGTGTCTCCGGCTTCGGGCCGCCGATCGGAGTGTTCTTCCGGAAGTACCGACGGATGATGCCTCCGGCGCGAATCGCAATCCCGCTGCCGACGTACGAACTCGCCAGGATCAGAAGGACCGGTTGAGACCAGTTCCAGATCGCATAGATCGCCGCGCCCATCAACACCAGCAAAATCGGCGACCGGGGGCGGAGGAGATTCAGCTCCTTGAAGCTCCAATAGCGCCAGGTGCTCACCATGAGGAACGAAAGCAAGCCGAGCAGCCCAAGCCACGCGACCGACCCATAGAAGTTCGTAATCGGATAGCTGTCGAACCCAAACACGACAGCCGCCACCATACCTGCCGCCGCCGGAATCGCAAGACCTACAAAATACTTTCGGTTTGGCGATCCGGGATTGCGGGGCACGGGATTTTTTTGGATGTTGAACCGCGCCAGGCGCGCGGCGCCGCAGACGAGAAAGAGGAATGAAAGGAGTTTTCCCGCTCTCTGCAGATGATCGAGCGGAGCGCTTCCGACCGACAGGTCGACAAAGGCGAAGCCCCAGACATACGCCAGAATCGCCGGCGCGATGCCGAAGCTGATCACGTCGGCAAGTGAATCCAGTTCTCGTCCGAACTCACTGGTGGTGTTGGTCATCCGGGCGATGCGGCCGTCCAGTCCGTCCAGAATCACGGCGAACCCGATAGTCTTGGCTGCGACTTCGAAGTCCTGCGCGGCCCGGGCCGGATTCGACGCGTAGATCAGCGCGCCCTGGATTGTCCGCAGAATGCAGAGATATCCGAGAAAGATATTTCCGGCGGTGAAGAGAGTGGGTAAAGCGTATGCCGCTCGCGGCGGCCGTTTCCTGGCGCGCCCGGACTCCTGGCCCGCTTCGGGAACCGTCACGTCCTGCAGAGCGCAGCCTCCTCGACCAGGGCGGCGCTCAGCGCTTCGGGCATCGCAACCTCACCCGCGCGGCGCGCGATTACGCTGCTGCCGCCGGTGACGCGCATGCCGGGCGTGACTTCCACGCGCCACTCGGGTCCGAAGATCACATCCACGCGAGAACCGAATTTGATCAGGCCCACGCGCTCTCCGGACTGGACGATATCTCCCGGCTTCTTGTAACAGACGATCCGTCGCGCGATCAATCCGGCGATCTGCTTAAACACCACCTTCGAGCCGTCCTCGGCGCGAATCGTTACGATGTTCTGCTCGTTTTGTTCCGATGCGATCTCTCTGCTCGCCACCAGAAACTGCCCCTTTTGATAAGTCACATCCGCGATCACCCCGCCGATCGGGGCCCGATTAACATGCACATCGAAGATATTCAGGAAGATGCTGATGCGCGTCTGGCGATCTCCTTCCGGAACCACGCAAACGACCTTTCCGTCAGCCGGAGAAAGGGCGACCGGACCCGCGGGCAATAAGCGTTCCGGGTCCCGAAAAAACCAGGCGCAGAACGCCCCCGCCAGAAAAAGGGGAAATCCGGCCCACGGTCCCGCGAAGATTGCGACAATCACTCCGCCCGTCGTGAGGCCAAGAAAATAGTAGATTCCGTCGCGAATCATCCGGTCCTTCCATTTTATGCCGGGCCGAATATCCGATGAAAGAATATGCGCGTATCGCGGCGTATACGCCGGGTGACGGTTTCGAGCGTCCCTTCAAGCATTCCCGGAGGCGTCCACCGCCCCACCAGATCGGTCAGAATTGCGATTTGCGCGGGGTTGGTCGGCAGCCGTCCTTCGGCATGCCCGGTGGAAACGCGCATCCCGTGATCAATGGCTCGGTAAAGCGTCGCGGCGTTCGTCAGAAATGCAACATCCTCTCGGTCGAGATGACCCATTTTTTCGATCACTTCAATTCGCGCAGGCGTATTCAGGACTCTGTAGAACATGCCGGCGCCGCGCAGCCGCAGGTACATCAACACGAAATCGATGTCGTAGTAACCGCCGGGCCCCGCCTTGAGCGGGTTCCGCGTTCCCTGCTCTTTCTCGAGCCGCGCTCGCATCTGCGCCAGCTCCGTTCGCGAACGCCCGCTTTGGCCATAGCGCCTCCAGTCGATGTCCTGCAGTTCGTACAGGAAAGCCGTGCCGCGTTCCCTGTCGCCGGCAATGGCGCGGGCTTTCATCCACGAAATCCCCTCCCACGCCTCGGCGTGAATCGCGAAATAGTCGCGATAGGCGGCCTCCGTCTGCACCAGCGCGCCTTCACGCCCGTTGGGTCGCAGGCGCGCGTCGATAGCGAATACGATGCCGTCTCCGGTGTACGCTCCGATCACCTGGATTATGCGCTCGGCCACGCCTGTCCAGAAGAGCGTCTCCTCCGCGTCCTCATCCGGAATGACAAAGTTAATGTCCGCGTCCGAAGCCAGATCGAATTCGCACATTCCGAGCCGCCCGAGCGCGATCACCATCATCTGATCGGACGGAGCGTACTGCGCGTTGGCGGGAGGCGCGGCGGCGATCGCTTCGCGCAGCGCTACTCGATACGCCGCCTCGATTACCGATTCGGCCAGATCCGACGTCCGCTTCAGCGTCCGGAACACGGGTACCCGGTGGTACACGCTGTCGCTCTGGATACGTACCATTTGCTCGCCAAAAAACCGGCGCAACTCCTCAGGATCGTCCGGCGCGGAGAAACCCGTGCGCCCCTGCTTGTCTCCGACCGCCTGCTCCACCTCGCGCAAGAGCCATGGATTCCGGACCAGATGGTCGGCGAAAAACTGGCTGTGCTCGAATACGTCGATCGTGCAGCGCGCCAGGTCGTCGTTCTCCTCGAGCTTCCGAAGCAACTCGAAGTTCTCCACGACCTTGTCCAGGAATGATTCCATGCTTGCCTTGCTTCGGAGCACGCTGCCGCTTCTGAGAAGCCTCGTGAACGACGGCGCGAGGATATCGAGATACCGCGTGAGGTTCACAGACGGAAAATCGCCTCGCTCCGGCGCTTCCTCAAGCGGCTCAGGCGCTGTCGCCTGGGGTTCGTCGCCAACCGGGGCCGGGGGCTCCTGAGGGCTGTAAAACATAGGCCGCTGCGAATGGATTACGCGGTCGTATAGCTCGCGCACGCTGGCCAGATGCCTTTGAAGTTCGCGCTCGAGCGCCGTTCCATCGGCGAGAGTTCCACCAGCGACGGGAGGCATCTTGCGCGCAAGCACATTCAGCTCCTCGCGCGTCCGC
>Ga0206900_1135_pt1 | contig 19209 bp, 12 predicted proteins | sample Alteio_BWOrgHeat_46_FD_153235 | JGI IMG/M metagenome (GOLD analysis project Ga0206900, IMG submission 153235) | Enriched cells from forest soil in Barre Woods Harvard Forest LTER site, Petersham, Massachusetts, United States -... | ecosystem: Environmental > Terrestrial > Soil > Temperate forest >... | reverse complement strand
TCGTCAACAATGCGGCACAGATAAGTACTTGGCTTGACGGTATATTATGAAAATGGATAGAAGGAAAAGAAATCTAAGGGTGAAAGAGGTGCAACATGGTAAGTATTATGCCTATATTAGCCGTGCCCATAATATTCGAAGCTGCATGAGGACCCCGCTGTTGTGTGCCTTTCTATTACTGCTTTTTGCCACAGCCGCAAGGGCGCAAACACCATGCGGCGACATCCAGGTTACGACAAACAAAGGTTGCATCCCGCTCCCGGTTACGTTCAGCTTCACTTCTCCCAATACTTCGCCGATGGTAAGTTATCATTGGGATTTTGGGGATGGGGACAGTTCTTCCCAATCTGACCCTACGCATATTTTCAAAAATTCAGGTAGTTATACAGTCACGGTAACCGTTATCTTTAAGAATGGCACCAAGTGCACTATTACACTGTCTAAACCGATTGTTGTATATTCCAATCCCGTAGTGGATTTTACGGTAAACAACAGCAAGCCCATTATCCTTTGCCAACGGGGTGATAAACTTTGTTTTATTGACAAATCTGGGCCTGGGGCAGACAAGGCACCCATCGTGAGCCGATTGTGGAGTTTTGGAGACGGAACTTTATCTTCGGCGCAAAACCCATGCTATGCCTATTCTGATAGTGGTACTTATCTCGTGACCTTAGAAGTGGCAGACTCCAACGGGTGCAAAAACTATATCCAAAAGAAAATAACCGTCAGGTTCACCACGGATATCGGGATCAGTCCCAGCCCAAAATTTTCCATTTATATCGCGTATGACTGCAAGCACCATGTTGACAATGTGAGCTTTTTCAACCAGACTGATACTGCGGGGCAGTTTATCACCCGGTATATTTGGGATTTCAATGATAAGGGAGCCATGGACAGTTGCGACCTCACCAAGCCTGGCTGTCTCAAGGATTTTGATACCGTTGTGCATACCTATAAAGACTCGGGGTTATATATCCCCTCCCTGTATATCCAGAACAAATATGGATGCTCCAACAAGGCAGTTATAGATACGCCCATCACCATCCAGAATTATAAGCTTACCGTAAAGGTGTTTCCAACCGATCCACATTGCTTTTCTCCGGATTCATTGGTGGAATTCGAGGTGCCTTTCAACAGCCAGGCCAGATCTTATACCTGGGATTTTGGTGACCCGAACGACCGGTCAACCGGGGTAGGGGCATCCACGGCACATAGGTACAAAAAACCCGGGGTGTACAATGTGGGCGTACAAGTAGCTGTGGGCAGTTGTTTATATGATACCTTTTTGTGTGAACGGATACGGTTGATGGGCCCGATTGCCTTGATATTCCCCATCAAAGAAACCTACCTCCCCTGGGACTCCGTGCCACCCAATGGGAATTTTCTCATCAGCCCCAAGCAGAAGACCACCTATTTCGATACTTCATGCCATGGGAGCAATTATGTGAATTACTATACCTATTCCCCGGTTTTTGTTCCCAAAGGGGAGCCAGTATATGATACTTGCCGGGCTGACACGGTGGTAAAAGTGCTTTCCTTGGATTCATTGCCACAATGCAACGGCACTAAAAAGCCAGATATCTCCACCACTTATGTCCCTCATATAAAAGGCTATAAGGACACTACGGAACAATCGGCCACCCTTCATGTATGGTCCAAAGGATCGCCAGTGCCCGGGGGAAACCTATACTTTAAGCCACCTTTTGTAAACAGGCCGCTGTATATGGATGATACCAGCTTGTTTTCCATCCGGTGCATGGCCCCGCAAAAAATAACGTTCACCAACTTCAGCACCAAGTTCCGGGGCTATTATGCCTTGGACAACGATGCGGTGAATGGATATCCCAACAAGTGCAAAAACCCGGTATATCCTTATGCGAGTGACAGTCTCATGTACCATTGGGATTTTAAAGAGGGCGACCCAGGCATTTCTTCGCAGGCAAGCCCAGTGATCACTGACCGATATTCCGAGCAAAAACTCCCTACGCACTTGTTTCAGAAAAACGGGTGTTATTGGGTGGTGCTTACGGTGAGCGATACCGTGACCAACTGCATGGACCAGGATTCGGTGCCAGTGGTGCTGGAGGCGGCAGATGCAGGATGGGCGCCCCAGTACAGCAATATCAAAAACATGACCTGGCTTATCCAGGACAGCCTGCCTGCAAAAGGCCCAAGAAGGGGCATGATCATCAGTATGCCGCCCTGCATTGAAGATACGCAGATCATCAACCTGAACGAAACCCTGCCAAGCTGCTATAAAAGGCAGTTTTCCATGGTGCTCGATTCGGCCAAGCAGGCCATTACCTGTGACAACACCACCCAATGGGCATGGTACTATCGCGATTCCATAGCGAATTACTTTGCCTATCATTTTCTGTACAGCGATACGGGATGGAAATCAGTGGGATTGGTGATACAGAACAACTATAACTGCAAGGATACAGTCTGGTACCATAACTATAAGTACATCCATGGCACCTATCCGGATATATTTGTCTCAGCAGAGCATATATGTGCGGGGGATACCTTGAAAATGACCCCAAAGCTACCCCAGCAAGTGGGGATCAAAAGCTTTGTGTACTACTATGCCGAGCAACGGGACTATGGGGATACCATTGCCCACTTTACCAATGATACCATCCGGCATCGGCTGGTAAAGGAACCGTCTGGCAAGATAGATACCATCACTTCTACTGTGCACAACAAGCTCTGGGGATATGATGATGGTCCCCTGAGCTTCGATTACCTCACGGATACGGCGCGAAAGGTGGTGCCGCTTCCGGGGCATTTCAGCATTATGACCGTAATAAAAAGCAGGTTTGGGTGTTTGGATACCGGGCGAACCCAGGTGACGGTAGGGCACTATTCTGACAACAGCGTGGATAACAGCATACTTTGTGTGAACGATACGGCTCATTTTCAAGGCTTGGCACAATACTATATCCCTTTCAAGCCTTCCAATGATGGCTATGACCAAAGATTGTTCTGGCTGAATCCAGACAGCGTGCGGCATGGGCGCAAGCCATTGATTCCCGAACTCATGCAATGGGATTTTGATGGAGATGGGGTGATAGATGCCACGGGCTGCTACCCATCATTTGTATATACCAAACCCGGAAGCTATACCGTGACCCTGTACACGACTGACAGTTCTGGCTGTATGCAAAAGCTGATAAAAAAGGATATGGTGAAGGTAATTGATGCCTCTGCATATTTTGTGGTGGACTCACCTGGGGATACGCGCAATTGCAACAGTTCGCATTTTTTCACGTTCCACGATTCCTCATGGGTCATCAAGCCTTTCAAGGATTCGCTGAACCAATACAGGATCGTATCGTGGACCTGGGATTTTGGTGACGGTACCCCGGCCATCACCATTACAGACAGTACCCGGAAAAATGCGGGGCACGTGTACACCAACAACGGTGACTTTACCGTAACACTTACCGTGTCAACCTCCCGTAGCGGCGGCGGCAAGAATACGGGTTGCAGCAAGACCTATAAACTGCCGGTGCATATCCTTGGCCCTGTAGCCCATTTCTCTATCGTAGGGCCCAATGCGGGTTGTGTGCCCTTTACCTTGGTGGTGCGTGACGAATCAAAAAAAGCTGACCAGCGCGAGTGGATCCTTGGGGATGGTACAAGCGTGAGCAGCAATGGGGATTCGCTGGTGTACCTTACCTATAAGCGGTCAGGGGTATTCTGCCCACAACTATACGTGGTGGATAGCCTTTTTGATCTTCAAGGCAAAATCATCTATTGTGCCGATACGTTCCCCCGCCCTAAATGTACCATAAAGGTGGTGGTGTACGATACCAACAAACAAGTATTGACGGCCTCTGATACATTGGTTTGCGTGGGTGCAGAGCCCATTAATTTCAAAAGTGCGCCTGATACCGGGTACAAAAGCTGGACGATCCACTATGGAAACGGGGATACGGCGCAGAACTCTCCCCCTGCTTTTACATATCTATATGAAAAAACCGGTAAATACCATGTCACCATCAATGGATATGGGGCGCATTGTCCGGATACATCCTCGGTAAATATACATGTGATAGACGTAAAGGCTGATTTTGCGGTGGATACGGCGAAGAAGGATACACCAGTGTTCAGTTTTATTAACAAAAGCCTGGGCGGGGTAAAATACATGTGGGAATGGGGGGATGGGACCGCTCCGACCGAAACCACTTCTCTGGATGAGATTTCGCATGAGTTCATGAAAGCGGGGAAAGTAATGATATGCCTTACAGCGTATAACCAAAAAGGGTGCTTTGACACGGTCTGCCATAATATTACCATTGATACCTTCCTGTTTATCCCTAACGTATTTACCCCCAATGGGGATGCGTTAAACAATCATTTTGTGATCAGTATCTACGGAAACAAGTTATATGACCTGGATATCTTCAACCGGTGGGGAGAAAAGGTATTCCATAGCAATGACAAGAACAATACCTGGGACGGCAGCAACCATACTACCGGGCAATTGTATCCCGATGGGGTCTATTATGCTGTGTTCACCTACCGCTTCATAGGGGGGCGAACAGAACATGCACAGACGGCTGTGCACATGTTCAGGCATTGAAAAAGGGGACGCCGAATGACGCCCCCTCTCCTGGCAGAATTACACATATTAATTCCAAAACCATTACGTTGCTTTCATTGCCAAATGATTGCTAGTAATTCTAATGCTTGTTCATACATGATGGAAACAAATTTAGGCTAGGCACCAGCCATAGAAAAATAGAAAAATCGAGGTTTATCAATGATTGGAGGCAGCCTTTAGGCGAGCCAAACCTTAACGAATGCTTAAAAAATGTTAAAAGGGAGTATTTGGCTTTGCTACAGAAATGCGTAAATATCGGGGAAAGGCAGGTGGTGGAGCCTGTCGAAACCACAGAAGCCACCTATTTCAAATCAAGTTGCCTCAAATTGTCAGAACTGGGATTTGGGGTTTTTAGGATGTCGTGGATTTAAGGGCCGCACTGTTTCATCCACAATCAATCTAGCATCACCGTCGCTTACAGGCTCGCCGAGCAGCGTGGGAAATCCAACATTCCAGAGCCCGGCCATAAAATAGTTTACGAAAATATTTGGTTTATAATATAAACCACTTTACTTTTGCCTCAACATTTAAAAACATTGACATGGAATCAGGAACAAACCTTAGGCTCATTGAAGAAATGCTGTACACGGCAAAAAAGGAAGTAAAAGACAACGGTGCTTTTTTTCTGCTCTGGGGCTGGCTCGTTTTTATTGCTGCGACTACCGAATTTGCCCTGCATTGGTTCAGCCCAGACCTCAAAGCACTGCATATTGGCTCATCGGTGAGTATTGATATGCAGGGAATCTGTTGGCTGATCCTCATGCCCTTGGGAGGCATTGCATCCATTTTCTTATCCCGCAAGCAAAGCAGGGAAGAGAAAGTGAAAACCTGGTTTGATGATGTGATGAAATACCTCTGGATTGCATTCGGGGTGGTTTTGTTCATTGTCCTTTTTACCATGGGTTATGACCACGTCAACCTATTCCCCATTGTCATAGCTTTATATGGCTTGGGCCTGTTCATCACCGGGGGCGTGTTGAAATTCAATCCACTCATCATCGGCGGAATCTTCAGTTGGGTGCTGGCTTTTGCTTCGTTGTTTGTGGCAGATGAATACACCAATCTTTGCCTGGCATCATCTGTGCTCATTGGTTATATCATTCCGGGATATATGCTCAAAAAACAATCAAAAAACCTGAACAGCCATGTACAAACCGCTTGACCCATTGCTGCATTCACAGCTCAGGCTGGCCATTATGTCCCTTTTGATTGGGTTACAAGAAGCAGAATTCACCTATCTCAAAGAAAAAACGGAATCCTCTGCTGGCAACCTCAGCGTGCAGATAGACAAGCTGAAACAGGCCGGGTACATCAAAGTAAAAAAGAAGTTCAGGGACAATTACCCCCTTACCATTTGCAGCATTACCACAAAAGGGGAGGAGGCGTTTGAGCAATATGTCACTGACCTAAAACAGTATCTGGAGCCGAAAAAGGAAGCGGGTTGAAATGCGGAATTAATGGGCTTGGAATAAATATTTATCATAAAGCGGTTACTTAGCTGTTGGCTCTTTATCTTTGGTTCCCTGAAAAAACGACAAACAATAAAATGGAATCAATACTTGGAATAGGCTCTCGCATAAAGCATAAGGAATTTGGGGCTGGGGTAATCATCGGTGTAAAATCTGCCACATACACCATCGTTTTTATGGAAACTGGCAGGAAAGAGATTTCCCACACGTATCCTCTGGATGTCATTGAGGAAGAAGAACCTGCCGATGACCTGGTCAGCCTGATGGATGTTGAGCGCAGCCTGACCAATATCCTGAGAAAATGGGCCGATATGCAGGAGGTAGTCCCTCTTGGTGCCAAATGGACGGGTGGGGTGCTCATCATGCAGCCCGGCGACAAAAGCCTGAAACCGAAAGAAATGCCCATTGATGCCCTGTTCCATAAGGTGGTGATGGTCCGAGATAGGCTGCGCACTTTGGAGCAACGCGTGAATGCCAGCGCCATGACCGATGAAGAAAAAGTGAGCATACAGCAATATATCACCCGATGCTATGGCAGTCTCACCTCTTTCAATGTCCTCTTCAAGCGGCCCGAAGACCAATTTGTTGGCGAGAAAGGCGGGGATAGTTAACAAGGGGCAGTTAGCAGTGAGCAGTGACTCACGACCCAAGACTCACGACCGACGACTCACGACCCATGACCCACGACTCACGACTCACGACTCACGACTTTTCCCCTATCTTTGCGGCAAATTTTGCAAATAGATGATCCATGGCAAAAAGGTAGTGGTGGTGCTACCCGCATACAATGCAGCACTCACCCTGAAAATGACGTATGACGAAATCCCTTTTGACATAGTGGATGAAGTGATATTGGTGGATGATGCCAGCCGCGACAATACCATTGAAGTAGGCAAGGCGCTTGGCATACAGCACGTCATCCGGCATGAAAAGAACAAAGGCTATGGCGGAAACCAGAAAAGCTGCTATGACAAAGCCCTGGAGACCGGAGCAGATATCGTGGTGATGTTGCACCCTGATTACCAATATACCCCAAAACTGCTGTCTGCCATGGTGCATATTTTGGCCAGCGGGCTCTACCCAGTGGTTTTTGCATCCCGGATCTTGGGTAAGGGAGCCTTGAAAGGGGGCATGCCTATGTATAAATACATTGCCAATAGGTTCTTGACCCTCAGCCAGAACGTGCTCATGGGGCAAAAACTATCAGAATATCATACGGGTTACCGAGCCTATACCAAGGAAGTTTTGACGACCATTGATTATCACCTGAATTCAGATGATTTCGTATTCGACAACGAGATCTCGGCTCAGATATTCTTTGCAGGTTTCGAGATTGCCGAAGTGACCTGCCCCACAAAATATTTTGAAGAAGCATCATCCATCAATTTTCAGCGGAGCATGAAATACGGGTTTGGTGTGTTGGCTACCTCGTTTAAATACTTTCTCCAAAAAGCAGGGATAGGCAAGTACCGGATTTTTTCCTTCAAGAAATAACCATTTCAACGCAATCTTTAAAAAATTAACACGTTGCTAACGTGCAAATCAATATTCTCCCGGTTCTTTGTGAGCGGAATGAGTTCCCCTTCAGGGCGATGAAGATCTGAATGCAAGGTTCCCAAAAAGCCAAACAACCCCATGAGTGCTTTCAAATATTCATTTCTTTTGGTGTTATGGCCACTTTGTGCCGTAGGCCAGGCAACAGATTCCACCAAAAACGCCAATTGGAGCCTCCATTTTCAAGAAACGACCATCGGGCAGTACCATCCTGATTTCACGTCACCCTACTCCGGCAAAAACAGTCAGGTAGCTGATGGTGAACCGCCAAGGGTATCTGTTACAAGTACGCTTTTTATTGGGCGGAGGCTTTGGCAAGGCGCCGAACTGTATTTCAATGCCGAACTGAGCGGGGGAAGGGGATTGGGCTCTACCTTGGGCATCGCGGGCTTCCCGAATGGGGAAACCTACCGCATAGGCAACCCTGAACCCGTGGTGGCACCCGTGCGGATGTTTATCAGGCAAACTTTTAACCTGAACGACAATACCGAACATCCAAAACGGAAGCAATACATCCCGAAATGGGACAGTAACGATGATGGCCAGAACCAACTTTCTGGGTATGTGCCCAAAAGAAGGCTTGTGATCACATTGGGCAAATTTTCGGTAACCGATATATTCGATGCCAATAGCTATAGCCATGACGCCCGTTCACAATTTATGAATTGGTCTTTGATGAGTGCCGGTGCCTGGGATTACCCGGCTGATACCAAAGGCTATACCTGGGGTGGCGTGGCAGAACTTATTTATCCAAATTGGTCACTAAAGACAGGCATCACCATGGTGCCCTCAGCGGCTAATGGTGCCGAGTTTGATGATAATATCACCAAGGCCAATTCGGTGAGTGTGGAGTATGACAAAAAATGGACTTTCAAGCACCCCAAAATCTTAAAGTCTGCAACCATGCGGTTGATATTTTTTTATACCAATGCCCATATGGGAAATTATCAAATGGCTACCCAGGATACCCAATACCATCACGATATTACCCTTACAAGGGCATATGGACGCACCAAATTGGGGTTTGTTTACAATGCAGAGTGGGAGATGAAAAATGATCTGGGCATTTTTGCGCGCGCGAGCTATAACGATGGCCAAAACGAAACTTGGGCATTTACAGAGATCGATGGTTCGGGATCTGCAGGTGTGCTATTGAAAGGGACATCCTGGAAAAGGCCAGACGATCGCTTGGGCATAGCAGCCGTGGTCAATGGCCTGTCAGATGCACACAAGGCCTATTTGGAATCAGGAGGCTATGGGTTCATCATTGGCGATGGGAAATTGGATTATGGCGTAGAATCTATCTTTGAAGTATTCTATAACTTTAAATGGGGGCAATACCTGTTCCTGTCACCCGACTATCAGTTTATCCTCGACCCCGGCTACAACAAGGACCGCGGACCCATCCATGTCATTGGGTTACGCGCGCATGTGGAGTTTTGAGAAAGCGTATTTAGTATAGCGTAGTGAGTATTGCGTATTGAGAAACGCGAATAGCGAAGTGGGTCATGTACCCGTAAGACAGGGCACGCCCTGTCTTATTGGGACAAATGGTCGCGAGTCTGTTTCTTCAGAATTGCGTTTCACAATGTGCAGGAATTTAAAGATGGCAAAAACGATCTCCATCCTTTTTTAGCCCCATCGGGGCGCAATATCTCAGCCAGGGTGCAGCCTTGGGGTAAATAGGTCAACGATAAATGGCAAATGTCGATTATACAGCTTCATTGCGGCGCCATATCTTAGCGCAAGGTGAAGCACTGCGATCATTGATAGATAAATGTCCAATTGACCCCATAAAAAAAGGCCACCTTTTCAGGCAGCCTTTTCTATGATTTTATAAATAAAGCTTATTTGCTCAGGATCAGTTTGCCGGTTTTGCTGCTGCTACCTGCCTCAAGGCGATAGAAGTACAATCCGCTTTTCAGGGCACCCGCATCAAAGCTCACATCATGCATCCCCATGAGTTGATCTTCGTTGATCAAGTTTGCCACTTCTTTGCCTGACATATCATATACCTTCAATTTTACATTGTTGTTTGCAGGCAAGTAGTAATGGATGTCTGTAGTACCACTGAATGGGTTTGGATATGCAGTCACGTTGTTCATGTCTACCATTTGGTTGTCTGTCCTGATTCCGGTTGGTTGGGAATCTGAGAAGAACATTTCATCGATAAAGATGGTGGTAGAGGCACTGGATTGAGAAGAAACAGTGCTAACCACAGTGATGTGGCAAGTGTCTGGCGTACCTGCTGCATAACCAGTAAGTGTGCCATTGGTTAAAGTAACCCAAGGTTCTACAGGTGTACCGGCAACGGCAGTGTTCAAAATCGTATCTCTTTTATGAGTTGTGTTATTCCAAGCGGTCATCGTGATCAAAACCCCAAATTGTTCGCCGCTGATCCCAAAATAACCGTAGTTCATGCCAAAGTAGTTGGGTTTACCTGTAAATGGGAACGAATCTTTGATGACACCCCTGATCAGATTTTGGCCATTAACACCATTTTGCAGTCCGAGACAAGTAGATGAATCCTTGCATGGCCTATTGATGGTGTCGAGAGGGATCCCATTTTGGAATTGATAGTAAGTCACACTCGTTTCTTTATAAATGGTACCGGCTACCACCTTCCAGTTCAACGGCTGGGTACTGGTCTGCCATTTTTCGAAACTCTGGTTCGGGATGTAGTATTGGGCTTTTGAGATGTTTGGCGCCACTAGTGCAACGACCAAAAGTGTAAGTAAAATAATCTTTTTCATGTTTAAGTTTTATGTTGTTCGCAAATATATGTACTTGTTTTGTGCTTGGTTGCAATGGTGCAAAAATTTTAAGGTTTTTTTGCAAGCTTTGCCTCACACACCTACCAATGTGCCAACCTCTTCGCCCTGAACGATACGCAAAAACGAATCGTTGTCATTGATATTGAACACGATGATTGGCAGGTTGTTTTCTCGGCAAAGCGTGATGGCGGTGAGGTCCATAACGTTCAGGTTGCGCTCGTATACTTCATTGAAGGTGATGTTGTTGTATTTGGTGGCTGTACTGTCCAGCTCAGGGTCGGCGGTATAGATACCATCCACGCGGGTTCCTTTCAGGATCACGTCGGCCCTTATTTCCACTGCTCGGAGCACAGCAGCAGTATCGGTGGTAAAATAGGGGTTGCCAGTGCCCGCAGCGAAGATGACGATCCTGCCTTTTTCAAAGTGGCGAATGGCCCGTCTGCGGATGAATGGCTCAGAAATCTGTTCCATCTTTATGGCTGATTGCAGGCGGGTGCTTAGTCCCAGCCCTTCGAGGGCAGATTGCAGGGCCATGCCATTGATCACCGTGGCCAACATGCCCATATAGTCGGCCTGGGCGCGGTCGTCCATTCCTCCTTTTATCGCATCTATGCCACGGAAGATGTTCCCACCCCCAATCACTATACCGATTTCAACGCCAAGCAGGGCAACTTTTTGTACTTCAAGAGCATAGTGGTGCAGTGCTTCGGCATCTATGCCAAACTGTTTGCTCCCCATCAGCGATTCGCCGCTCAGTTTGAGGAGTACTCGATTATATTTCATAGGATGTTTTAAAAAAATCAGGTAAAATTAGGCATAATATCCGACACCGGAAGCGTAGGAGGCTAAATTTGAGCCTGGCATCGCCTCTGCATAGCTGTTTATCTTTTTAGTCATATCTTTACCCGGCAATGGGCGCGTATAGAAAATTGAAGGGTTACTTGGTTTGTTTGGCAATCTTATGGGTATTGCTGCTAGCTGCCCAGGTGCAGGCCCAGTCAAACATAGAGTTCAAGGAATCGGGTTTTGCAGAATTGACTCAAAACCAGGTGAACTATATTGCTCAGGACAAAAAGGGCTATTTGTACCTTGCAACGTACAATGGGGTGTACCGGTATGATGGGTATAGGATCGAGCGACTCAAAGCTTCCAACAAAGCTGGGGAACCCCTGCCGATAAGTTCGGTAAACCACATGTGCCTCACTGAGGATAACCATCTTTGGATTGCTTTCCGGAATGAATCGCTGGTGGATCTTGATCTGAAGGCCAGCAGCTATACAGCATATACGCACAAAGAGGGTAAAGAAGGATTGTCCAGTACACTGATCAACTGTATAGTGGCTGACAAAGAGGAAAACATATGGATCGGGACCTTCGAGGGCGGCCTTGATTGTTTCGAGAAAAGCACCAATAAATTCATTCACTATAAAAGTGGAGACCATGGTCTGGAAACGGACAGTATCACAGCACTATGTTTGGATAAATACGATAACCTGTATGTGGGTTCGAACGGGGTGCATGAAGGGATGTATTATTTTGATAAAAAAACCACGACGTTCAGCAAGGTCTACGATAACGTTCTTAGACACGAGAATTATTATGTAATGACCATAACGATGGATCGCAACAACAATCTTTGGTGTTGCGATGATGAGTGTACTTTTATGGTAGATCTTGCGACCAAGGAGATCACGCCGAAAGTGGGTACCAACAAACCCGCCTCTACGCTACACGCCATGGGGTCCGGCCCCATCATGATTTCGGATGATATTGCTTGGGTGGGGTCTTACAGCGGATTGTACATGTATGATATGCAAAGCAAAAAAACGGTTCATTTCGAGCACAATGATGCCAATCCATCTTCGCTGAACAGTAACCGAATCCTGTGTCTGTTCCGCGACAACAGTGGCAATATATGGATAGGTACCGATGAAGGGTTGATGAAAGTGAGCAAGGTGCAGGCGCAAATCTTTACGGCCAAGCATTTGATCACAGAGCCAGGGTATACCCGAAAAAAATTGGTGAGAAGCTTGTATGTTGCCCCAAAGGAAAATACGATATGGCAGGGTACTTCCGGTGAGGGATTGCAGAAATTGAATGCCGATGGTACCTGGTCTGAATACCTGTTCAATGATTATACCATGGAATATGGGTATAACTATGTGAATGATATACACCCCCTTCAAAATGGGAATCTGGCGCTGGCCACCCGCAATGGCCTACAGATATTTGATACAAAAAAGCAGAAATTCCTGATAAATAAATTTTGTGTTCCGACCAAAGTTAGGAGTGCGTACAAAATGCAACTTTGGGATCTTTGGGAGGATGAAAGGAGCGTGATGTGGCTTGGCACCAAGCTGGCAGGTTTGTACCTATGCGATCTATCAAAAAACACCTTGGAACGTGTGGACGCAAAAAACAGTGCCATATCTGTTTGGCACATCTTCAGAGATCGGTTCAAGCCTCAGGTGGTATGGTTGGGCACCAGCAAGGGATTGTTGTATATTGATAGGGCCACATCAACTGACAAGATGCTGGTCCCGTTGTTCCATAATGCAAAAAAGGCACTCGCCGAGACAGATATTTTTTTCGTTCAGCAAGATAAACACGGCATTTTATGGCTTTCCACAGCCAACGCGGGCCTATTGAAATATTCCCCAGCTACCGGTGAGCTAAAGCAGTATACCACCTTGCAAGGGCTGCCGACAGATATGCTATCTGGCATTCTTGAAGACGGTTCGGGCCATTTATGGATCAGTTGTACCAATGGCATTTTCGTTTTTGATCCCCAAACCGAAAAAGTGATCCGGAAATACAATGCCATGGACGGATTGTCGAGCAATAGGTTCAATTTCAAAAGCTGTTCGCAATTGCCCAACGGAGAGATGTTTTTTGGAAGCTCCGATGGGGTAAATTATTTTTATCCCGACAGTATAAAATCAAATACCTACCGGCCCCGGCTGTTTATCACCTCGTTTAAAACGCTTTACAACGAACGGGTACAGGACCTGTCTTTGGATTCTACGGTCACCCTATCATACAATCAGAACTCGTTTGCGGTGGAATACGCTTCAGATGATTATACGAATCCCGAAAAAAACACCTTTTCTTATCAACTCGCGGGTTTTTCTACAGAATGGAGCAAGCCCGAAACCCGCCATTATACAGAATTTACCAACCTCAAGGCCGGCTCATATGTATTTAGGGTGAAGGGGGCAAACAGCGATGGCCTATGGGGAGAAAAAGAACTGGTGCTGAGGATCACCATTTTGCCGCCTTTTTGGCAAACCTGGTGGTTTTATGGCATTTGTGGGATAGCCATAGTATCATTTCTTTCCTATATCGTTTATGATATCCTGCAAAAAAAGGAGCTAAAAAGGAAAAAGGTGTACGCGCAGCTTGCTGCCCTGCGCATGCAGCTCAACCCGCATTTTGTATTCAATTCCTTGACTTCTTTAGAGCATTTTATCGTGTTCAACCAAAACAAGCTGGCCATAGAATACCTGGTGAAATTTTCCAGGCTCATGCGGATGATCTTGGAAAACTCGGCAGAGGAATTTATCTTGCTTCGGCAAGAAACGGAGTTTTTGGATCTATACATTTTTATGGAGTCTTTGCGTTTGAAAGATAAAGTCAGCTTTACCATGGTGTGCGACCCTTCACTTGACCAAGACCATATCTATATCCCACCCATGATGCTGCAGCCTATCGTTGAAAATGCGATCATACACGGGATAAGCGCCATGCAAGTAAAAGGAACGATCAATATCAGTTTTATCGCTGAGAAAAAAGGGTTTATTGCCCGGGTGGAAGATAACGGCATAGGCTGGGAAGCGGCAAACAAGAACAAGACCCAGTTCGCGGCCTCAAAAAAGTCAATGGGCCTACGTATAGTAAAGGAACGGATGGACATGATCAAACAGATGCATGGGGACTATGCCGGCATATCGATCACCGAAATCAAGGAACCAGGCCGGACCGGCACCATCATAGAAATAAAAATACCCTATATTCATGAAACCGAATCCATTTCAAAACCAGCAGACGATCAAGTCTCTTATCGTTGATGATGAACAGCAATGCCGCGAAACCCTGCAGGCGTTCCTGAATGAATATTGTCCCGATGTGGAAATCATTGGGGACGCTGCGAATATAGAAGAAGCCTACCGACTGATCATCCTCAAAAAACCGGATCTCGTTTTTCTGGATGTGTCCATGCCGCCATCCGATGGGTTCGAACTGCTGCGTAAATTCCAGAAACTCAACTTTGAAGTGGTCTTCACCACGGCATATAACCAATTTGCCATCCAGGCCATCCGCTTTTCTGCCACCGATTATCTCCTGAAACCCATAGACCCGGTAGAGCTGATCACCGCAGTGGGGAGGGTACGGGAAAAGAAAGAGAAAAACGCAGAAAACAAAGAGCACAAAGGAAAGCTGGTCCTTTTTTCTGACAAATCATATTTTTTCGTGGATCCCGATTCCATCCTGCACATGGAGCTGCAAAGCCGCAAAATAGTGATCCTGTTGAAGGATGGCAAAAAACACGAGGTATCCAAGTCAATCCAGGAGATGGAGGAACTGCTTGACAGCAATTTCATACGGTGCCATAAGTCTTTTATTATCAATATCAACGAAATAAAAGAATATGTGCCCGACAAGAATGGCGGATGCGTGATTATGACCAACAGCAAAATCATACCCGTGGCCCAAAGAAGGAAAGATGTCTTTTTGAATGCCTTTAGCGGCGGGAACAACACAGCAGAGGCGAGCTAAGGACTCGCAAATCCTGTTGTTGAATTCCTTGGGGCATCTCTAAAAACCACTTTTAACCTTCTCCAAATGGAGTTCGGACGCGAGAGCGTTCGAATGGTTCTTTTCAGGTTGAGGTGATAAAAAAGTTTTTAGAGAGCCCTTTCCGAACCCCCCAAAATCACTTTCGCGCCAGAAATCGCTGCGTTCGTACATGAAATGGCTGCGTTCGCGCTGTTTTTGATGCAGATTGGATAATAAAATATAGTTTGCGCAACATTTCGGAGTGAAGGATAGGGTAATGTTTGATGGATATCTCTGGCCAAGGCCGGGAAGATGATTAATATGTAAGCCAAAAAACGAGAAATAAAAGTTGTCAATACGATAACCGCCTTCACTTCTTCCTGTTTCTTTTTTCTATGGCCTGCATCCCCCGCAGGCCATTATTTTTTTATGGCGGGTGGGTGGCCACGAAGGCACTAGGAAAGAATGTTGAATTCTTAATTGTGAATGTTGAATGATTCGGAAACCCGCAAATGTTTTTCTTCAATCAATCATCTTCTTTGCGTGAGGTATATATGGCACGCAAAGGCGCAGAGGCGCAAAGAAATACAAAAGGAGATTGCTCCCAATTCAAAATTTAGCATTCAAAATTCAACATTCCCTTTCCCCCATTCAACATTCAACATTCAACATTCAAAATTCATTTGAGCACTGTCACGTTCCCGCTCAGGTAGTGGAAGTAGCCGTCAATATCGGTGATGGTGAACTGATAGATATATACACCCTCTGGCACGGTTTGGCCTTTGAAGGTGCCGTCCCATCCGTTCGACCCTTGGGTCCCTGAGCCTGTCGAAGGGGCCCAAGGGGTAGAATAAAGCAGTTCGCCCCAGCGGTTGTAGATCTGGTAGCTATAGGACTGTATGCCCGTGCCAGAGATGGCGAAGGTTTCGTTCTTGCCGTCGCGGTTGGGGGTAAAGGCATTGGGGATATAGATGGCTACCGTGCCGTCTATGACCTGTATATAGCCGTAGGCGGTATCGTTGGGGCAGTTGTTTTGTCCGTAGGCCACCAAGGCCACCTTGTAGCGCCCGGTATCGGTATAGATGTATTTTGGCGATGCCTCGCTGCTCTTGCCCGTATCTCCGAATGTCCAGAGATAGGAAGAGGCATTTAGGGATTGGTTGAGGAAAGAAATCGGTTCATGTGATTTCACCGGGTTGCCGGGGATGGATTGGAAAGCGGCTTGGGGGCGCGGTACCACGGTAATGTACACGCTGTCTGTCGCATTGAGAGGCGTGCAGTTATCGCTTAGGGCTATTTTATGCCATCCGCTTTGGGTAGGCCGTATGGTGAGGGTATCTGTTTTCGCGGCATCATTTACCCAGTTATAGGCCCATTGCAGGCTATCGCCCCCATGTGCAGCGGCAGAGAGCAGTACAGCTTTGCCGAAGCATACGGTGGCATTGTCGGCATGGGCCTTTATTTGAAGGGGTGGCCGTACATTGAGAAGCACTTGGCTGGTGTCCCGGCATCCTTGCGTATTGCTCACTACCAATATGTATTGTTGCTTGTTGGGGAGTATGGCCTTGGCATGGGGATCGGTGGCCGAGGAAAGATAGGTGGCGGGGATCCAGTCATACACCGTGCCGCCCGCACCCCGCATGGTATATGACTGATTATGGCAGAGAAGGGTGTCTGGCCCGGCAGTTGCTTGCGGCAGGGGATACCAGGCGATATGAACGGTATCCACCGCAGTGCAGGCTTTGGTGTTGTTGAGCATCAGATAGTAGTTACCCGAATCCTTGGCCATGACAGACCTTCCGCTCACGGTTTTCTTGCTAGGCGTGATCCAATAATAACTGGCAATGGTATCTTTTACTGATAATAGCACTGAATCGTATGGGCAAATGGACAGCTTTTTGGACAGGCCCGTCTTGATCTGGTCACGGAAAACGATGGTGACGGTGTCGGTGGAGGTATAAAGGCTGTTTTTCATATACAACCAATACCTCCCAGATTGTGTGACGGTCAAACTGTCAAGCGTATCCCCGGTATTCCACAAATACTTAAACCCTAAGCGAAATGGATAGATGTTTTTTATTTTCAATATCTTGCCTATGCAAACAATGGTATCATTGGGCAACTCAACTTCCGGGTATGTAGGATCCTCACACGTAACAAGCTTTTTTATCCTTTCCCAACTTATGTCTATTGCTGAATCCCCCAGCCTGAACGGTACTCCCTCATCGGACGGCTGATAATAGCCACAGTCCAGTTTGGCGTTCCGATAGCCAACCGAAAGTGTACTGGCAACGCAGCCCATGTTCCCCAAGGAATCCACAAAACTTACACGGGTGCGCCAATTCGTCCCATAAGGGTCCACTGATAATAATCCCTTGCCATATCCCACATTATGTACAAAATAAGCCCAGTAAGATTCAGCATTGTTAGAATAGGAGGTCAAGGGGAATGTCCCAAAGACAGGTAAAATAAAAGATCTGGCCCATTTTATGGCCCCATTTGTATCTATGGCGATTAAATGAGAACTGTCTGTGGCGGTTTGGTCCCCAACAAAATGTCTAATAAAAAGCCCGTCATGTTCAGTAAAGGTGAAATCCCCCAAATCCGAATTGTTGTAATCAGCCTCGTCAAACACATGGCACCATAAGGTCTCGCCTTGGGGGCTGATCTTTGCGGCAAAGTTCGATATTTGGTTGTTTTGGGAAACAGAATCTCCTCCCACGTAAATGTATCCATTGCTATCAACAAATGTATGCAAGGGATGAAGGGCGGGATAATCCTGAATGACAATCTGTTTTTTCGGTATCCCAAGTTCGTCAAAAACAAGTAGATAGGAGCTTTCGCAAACATAAATGTTCCCATTTCGATCAAAATTTATTCCCGTGAAATAGAAAAACGGACAAAAATATTTCTTGTTGAATACCATGTTCCCCTGGGAATCGAGCATCAACATAAAGCCTGTATTTACAAAGGGTTCGGCGGGGCCACATTCAACACTGTCCACATGCCCTGCTATGCATACCTTGCCCTGAGATGTGCAGCCCAGGCATACATTGGCGAGATAGCAATTTCTTTTGCCAATATAGAACTTGCGGTGCCAAAGCAGATTGCCATTCTGATTGAGGAGCAGAATGATCATGTTATTGGAAACGCCCCCCGTACTGTACACAACATAGATGTTTGAACCCGACGCACAAACCTGGGAGGCCCCTTCTCGAGAAGAACCTACCACCGGGCCATAACCAGGGGCACATTGTACACTGTCCAATGACTCATTGTCGAAATTGCGGCTCCAAAGCAGTTGGTGGCTGGAGTTGAACCTTGTTACGCGAATACTTCCAAGGCCGTAAATATCTTTGTGGAAAACCTCTTTTACTGCAAAACCGCCATCGCTGCATGTTACCACTTTTTTGTCTTGCAACACAGAAGTCACTGTACCAAGCTCCATTTCAAAAGCCTTTTGGGCGTTGGTATTGCCAATAACCCCAAAAAAAGCAATGAATGCCCCAATTGCAATATTTTTATTATATATGGACATCCTTCACAGTGGTTCTTTGGAAAGCATGAAGCAATATACGAAAATATATGAAGTAGTGCATGAGAGATGAACCACTTCATATGAAGAATTAAGGACAAGTGGGAACATAGCCCAATTGTAACGTCCACTTGAAAAACTATACGAAGTGATAGGGCCTGACAAAACTTCCTAAATACCATATTGGCATAATATTTGTAGTTATTACAATATATTTGCCAAAACCTACGAAACCATGCCATTACTCTTTGCAGACGCCCCACTTTTTAGAAAAGTGGAACATCGATCCACGAACTTTTCGCCGTTTCCAGCCAATGGGCCTGATTTTTTACTGTTATCCATTGATACCTCTCAGCGAGTTACGTGTTAACATGCTCATTTACAAATGCTTGAAAGACAAACTTTTTTATTTCATTGATAAAACAATGGAAACAATAGATTATCCAACATTAATGGGCCACAAAGGCACGGAGAATGAATGTTGAATTATAA
>Ga0206900_1133_pt1 | contig 19301 bp, 15 predicted proteins | sample Alteio_BWOrgHeat_46_FD_153235 | JGI IMG/M metagenome (GOLD analysis project Ga0206900, IMG submission 153235) | Enriched cells from forest soil in Barre Woods Harvard Forest LTER site, Petersham, Massachusetts, United States -... | ecosystem: Environmental > Terrestrial > Soil > Temperate forest >... | reverse complement strand
GGGGATCGGCCGCGGAGCGAGTTGCGGAATCAGCTTGTACTCAACATGGCGCGCGACGACGTGAAGGAGCACATATTCGGCGTTCTCGATAAGCTCGCATCGCAGTACAAAATTCGCTACTTCAAGTGGGATATGAATCGCCCCTTCGCGGAGCCCGGGTGGGAGAACGTCGACGAGCCCAAAGAGCTTTGGGTGCGGTATGTGGCGAATATCTACGACATCATCGACCGGCTGCGGGCGAAGCATCCGAATCTGGAGATCGAGTCGTGTTCGGGTGGCGGCGGGCGGATCGATCTGGGGATTCTTCGGCGCGTGGAGGAAGTGTGGACTTCGGATAACACCGAAGCGTTCGACCGGCTCGGGATTCAGTACGGGTTTAGCCAGATGTATGCGCCTAAGCTGATGTCAGCGTGGGTTACAGATGTGCCGAACATGAACGGGCGCAGCACGCCGCTGAAGTTCCGGTTTCTGGTGGCGATGCAGGGGGCCCTCGGGGTGGGCGCAAATCTCAACAAGCTCACCGATGCGGATTCGAAGCTGGCTGCCGATCTGATCGCGTATTACAAGGGCATTCGCGGCACGGTGCAGGAAGGGAATCTCTACAGGCTGCTTTCACCACAGGTGGGCGAGATCACTGCTAATGAATATGTGGCGCAGGACGGCAAGCAGGCGGTTGTGTTCGCATTTCTGCACTCGCAGCAATATGGTGAAACGCCTCCTCCGATTCGGTTGGCAGGACTGGATTCGAAGGCCACTTACCAGGTGCAGGTTTACGGGCAGACGGCATCTCAGGCGCTTAGCGGGGCTTACCTGATGCAGAACGGAATCTCGCTGCGGTTGGCGGGGGATTACGATAGCGCGGCGGTGAAGCTGGAGCGGGTTCCGTAGGGGCCGCCAAACCGCCTGCCGATGCTGCTTTCGGTCGAGGCCAGTTTCGGCGACAAGGTTTGCCATTTCTTCGTTCAGGCCCTCAAGCCGAAGACCGCCGGCAACGGCCTATGGCGCGAGGTTGGCGATCAGGTCGCCAATTCCCATTGTCATCAGCGCAGCGTGCGGATGAGACCAGGGCAGCGCATGCAGCATCGGCTCCTGTTCTTCCCGAATTGCAGATGGCAAACAGATTCAATAAGCCCCCGACCCGTAGCCGATTCCTAACGCCCCTCCAGAAACAACCGAACATTCACAAACTGATTCGGGAATAAAGCCCCGTCGTGATTCTCAAATTCCGCCTTCAGTCGAATCGTCCCCGTTTGCGTATCGATCTGGTTATCGGTCGCGGTCAGCCGTCCCGTCGCAAGCCGTTTCGTGTTGTCCCGATTCCACGCCTCCACTCTCGGCGCCGGACCTTTGCCAAGCTGCGCGCGAACATCGGCGACGTAATCCTCCGGCACGCTGAATCTCACGGCGATCGGCTGCAGTTGCGTGATGACGAACATCGGCTGATCGGGATGCACAAAGTTCCCGGCATCCACCTGCCGCAGGCCGATCATCCCGTCGGCCGGCGCGTAAATCTGCGCGTACTTGACCAGCAGGTGCGCGCTCTCCGCCTTGGCTTGGTCTGACGCGAGCTGCGCCGCCATCTCGAGCCGGTTCGGCGCGGTTCGCAATTGCGCCTCGTCCGCGGCAAGCTGTGCGTCCGCCTGCGCGGCCGTAATTTCATAGGTCTTCGCATCCAGCGTCGCGAGAAGCTGCCCGGCATGAACCTGTTCGCCCTCGTGCGCCGAAATGGACAGAAGCTGCCCCTCCACCCGCGGCTTCACGACGATTGTGTACGAAGCCGTGACATTTCCAAGCGCCGCAATCCCGCCGGTGTTCGCGTTGGTGGGAACGGCTGTCGGAGCCGGCGGCTCCTGGCTCTGACTCGGCGCTTGCCGACGGACTGTCGTGGTCTGCGCAACCGCTCGGGGAGGCGCCAAAGTGTGCGCCGCGACGATCACGTACTCGACTGGCGCGGCGCAAGCCAGAATCGCAGCCATCGCCCAGCGGCTCACGCCCCGCGAAACAGCCACGCCGTCCAGAATCCGATGAATCCGGTCATCGGGAGGGCCGTATCGCGCCATCTGAATCCCGGTGGCAGGCTCGCCACCCGCGTTCCGCCGCATGAAATCGAGGAGTAGTTCCGCGTAAAACGTCCGGCTGGGAGCGTCCGCAAGCGCCGCGTCGTCGCTCACCGCTTCGCTCAGACGCACGATCTGCCGGTGCAGGCGCCAACTCAGCGGGCTCACCCACAGAAGCGCGCGATGAAGCGCGGAGACAAACTGAACCATGGGATCGAATCGCCGGATATGCGAACCCTCATGGGCCAGGACCGCTCGATAAGTAGCTTCGCTCCACTCTCGCCAGTCCATCGGCAGCACAATCTTCGGCCTCAGGATCCCCAACGTAACCGGCGCCCCAATGCGATCCGATTCGAGGATCTCACCTCCGTCCCACCTTCGTCCCGCCAGCATGCTCCGCCGCAGCGCGCGAAAACTAAAGGCGGCCCCAACGGCGAGTCTCAGCAGCAGTAAAAAGCTCACGGCCAGATAGCCGGCAGCCAACGGCGCAGTCCAATCAAACGGCGCGCTCGTGGGCGATACCGAGGCGAGCCTGACACCCGGGGGTGCAACGCCAAGAGCGGACGGTATCGCGATTCCACTCGGCAACGCTGCCAGCGACAGGGCGTGTCGGGTTCCCGCCGTGGTCAGAAACGGCACGGCAAGTGACGCCACCAGCATCGCCTGGCACACCGCCAACCGGGTCGCGGCATTCTTCACCCGTAGTACCCGGATAACCAACTCCCCGCAACCAATCAGAACCGCTGAGCGAATCGCCCAGCTTCCGAAAAACGTAATCGCCGTCATGCCCTTCCTCTTCCTTCCTTCCGCGCCGAGATCCTCTCGGCAAGCCGCTGCAATTCCCTGGCGTCGACAACCTGGTTGTCCACCAGACCCACCACGAAATCTTCCACCGACCCGTTGCAAAACCGTTCGATCAGTTGCCGCGCCGCTTCCACCGCCGCATTGCGCTTGCTGTCCGCCGGCCGATACACGTAGGTCCGCCCCACCACCGAGTGGGTGGCGTAGCCCTTCTCTTCGAGTTTCCGCAGCACGGTGCGAATAGTCGAATCCTTAAGGGCGCGATCGTTCGCGACGCCCTCCCGGCACGCCTCTGCCGTGCAGCCTGGATTCGCCCAGACGTAATTCATCAAAAGCTGCTCGAGCGCGGTCAGCGGTTTGTGATTTGGAATGCGAAACATCATAACGTTAAAAAATATAACGGTATTGACGCTTAGAGTCAAGCTCAAAACGAATGCTCGCGCATAGCGCCTCATCCGCAACGTTTTTAAACCGAAGTACTTGCGACCCGCTGATCTGCAAATAGATAATGCAAGTGTCGCTGGAAACGGTATCGGGGCTCGCCGCACTCACAGAACAGTGGTGTGTGTAAAACTCGATGATTCACCTCTGTTGATGGTCGGGACCACCATTTCGCACTACGATGTTCTGGAGAAACTCGGAGAGGGCGGGATGGGTGTCGTTTATAAAGCCCGAGACATCCATCTGGGCCGTTTCGTCGCCATCAAAGTACTGATTCCCGCGCCGGGCGAGTCCTCCGACCGCCACGCCCGCTTCATCCAGGAAGCCCGCGCTGCGTCGTCGCTGAACCACCCGAGCATCATCACAATCTACGAAATCGTCCAGTCCGAGAACGGCGAATGCATCGTAATGGAGTTCGTTCGCGGTCATACGCTGGCCGACTCCGTTTCCGCCGGCAAACTGCCCGTCATCGACTGCCTGAAGATCTCGATGCAGATCGCGGACGCGCTGACCGCCGCCCACAGTATCGGCATCGTGCACCGCGACCTCAAGCCCGCCAACGTGATGGTCACGCCGGAAGGGCTCGCCAAGGTGCTGGACTTCGGTCTCGCAAAGCTCGCTCAGGTCGATGGCGCTCTGGACCTCACCGGCTCTACGGACACCACGATCTCGATTCACGTGGCCAAGAGCCGACCCCGCACGGCGGAAGGGGCCATTATCGGCACCGTCGCCTACATGTCTCCGGAACAGGCGGAAGGCCGCCGGATCGACGCCCGCTCGGACATCTTTTCGTTCGGCTCCGTGCTCTACGAAATGATCACGGGAGAGCGGGCCTTTCAGGGAGACTCCGGCCTCGAGATTCTCGCCGCCGTCCTGCGTGACACGCCGCGCGACCTCGATCGCCCGGGCATCGAGGCGCCGCCTGAACTTGCGGAAATCGTCATGCGCTGCCTCCGAAAAGATCCGGACCAGCGTTTCCAGTCGATGACCGACGTGCGAACCGCGCTGGAGCACATTTATTTCGCGTCCCGCTCGGGCATTATGAGCATCTCGTCCGGCGTCTGGCGCAAGCCCGCGCAGGCCAAGGTCGCGCCGTCCATCGCCGTGCTGCCGTTCCTGAACCTCAGTTCGGATAAGGAAAATGAATACTTCAGCGACGGACTGGCTGAGGAAATCATCAACGCCCTGACGCATATCCCGAATCTGCGAGTGACGGCGCGCACCTCGGCGTTCGCGTTTCGCGGGACTCAGCAGGACGTCCGCAAAATCGGCGAGGCCCTCAACGTCGCCAGCGTGCTCGAAGGCAGCGTGCGCAAATCGGGAAATCGCGTTCGCATCAGCGTTCAGCTCATCTCGGTCACAGACGGCAACAATCTCTGGTCCGAACGCTTCGACCGCGAAATGACGGACGTGTTCGAGATTCAGGACGAGATCTCCCAGAACATCGTCGGCAAACTCAAGGTCAAACTGACCAGCCAGAGCGGATCGTCCGCCGAAGCGCTGGCCATCGCAGGACTTGCCGTCAAGCGCTACACCGAAAACCTCGAAGCGTACAACCTCTATCTGCGCGGTCGCTACGAGCTGCACAAAATGACCCACGACGGGTTGGAGACCAGCAAGCGCCTCTTCGAAGAGGCGATCCAACTCGACTCCAATTACGCGCTCGCGCACGACGGGCTTGCGTACGTTTGGTACACCCAGGGTTTTCTTGGCTTCATCGCTCCGAAGGAGGCGATGCCCAAGGCCAAAGCCTCGGTCCGTCGCGCGATCGAACTCGACGACACCGTCGCCGAGGCGCACGCTACTCTCGGGGTTATCCTGGGACTCTACGATTGGGACTGGCTCGGCGCCGAGCGCGAACTGCTCCGCTCCATCGAACTCAATGGTTCTTCTCCTGGCTCTCGGGATCTTTATTCTTTCTACTTCCTGCGCCCCGTAGGCCGCATCGACGAAGCCGTCACGGAAGTTCAGAACGCGCTTTCGCTCGACCCCCTGTCTATCCTGTTCCGCGTTCACCTCGGCTTCCTCTACCACCTGCAACACCAGTTCAATCACTCCATTGCGCAGTTCCGCAAGGTTCTCGAGATGAACCCGCAGTTCTACCTGGCGCACGCCATGATGGGTCCGGTTTATTCCCAAATGGGCGATGTGGATAAGGCTCTGGAGTGCTATTCGAAAGCGCGTATGGCCGATGCCGACAGCAAGTTCGTGGACTCGCTCGAAGCGATGACGCTCGCCCTCGCGGGACGCAACGAGCAGGCGAGGAAGATGCTCGACTCCATCTGCCACCGCGCCGTGCGCGAATACATTTCGCCCGTCAGCATCGCTTACATCTACACGGCCCTGGGCGATAAAGACGCTGCTTTTGAGAATCTCGACCGCGCAGTCTTCGACCGGGACCCCAACGTGGTGGGCCTGAAAACCAATCCTATTTTCGAGAGCCTTCGCGGCGACGACCGCTATAGAGCGCTGATCGCGAAACTGCAACTCGACATTTAAACTGAAATAATACGCGGAAGTGTGACTTTGAAACCGCTCTCCGGCGGCTTCCGTCAGCAAATTCAATAGTATGTCGTACGGGTGGATGCGCCTGCGTTCTTCAATACCTTTTTTGTGCCCGCTTCTGGTCGTCGGACTTGGCGCGGTTCCCGCGGTTGCGCAGAACCGCGTTTTTCTGCCCGGACACCGGCCGGCGCAAGCCACTTCCGAGAATGACGCAGGCCGCGTCTCCGCTTCTCTGACCCTCGATCACGTCTCGATCTTTCTTAAGCCTTCCGCCGCCCAACAAGCCGATCTCGACGCCCTGCTCGCCCGCCAGCAGGATCCGAATTCGCCCGATTATCACAAGTGGCTCACCCCGGAACAGTACGCGGCGCGTTTCGGAGCTTCGCAGGCCGACATCGACAAAGTGGTCGCGTGGCTCTCATCCGAAAACATGCAGTCGGTCTCCGTCGAGCGCGGACGCAACATCATTTCATTCACCGGCTCCTCCCGCCAGATCGAGCATGCCTTTGCGATCGAACTGCATCGCTATAACGTGAACGGCAAGACGCACTTCGCCAATGCATCGGAGCCGTCTGTCCCGGCCTCAATCGGCGGGCTCATTCTCTCGGTGCGCGGCCTGAGCGATTTCCATCTGAAGCCCTACGCGCGCCTGAAGGGTCCGGTGCCGATACCCCGATACACGTCCGGTTCGAGTGGCAACATCTACGTCGCTCCGGACGACCTGGCCACCATTTACGACATCGAACCGCTCCTCAGCAGCGGTATCGATGGGACCGGTCAAACGATTGCGGTCGTCGGGCAAACCAACATCGACATCGCCGACGTTCAGACCTACCGGAAGTTCTTCAACCTGCCCGCGAAGGACCCGCAACTGATACTGGTCCCGACCTCCAAAGACCCCGGGATCTCCAGTGACGATTTGGTGGAAGCCGATCTCGACATCGAACTCGCCGGGGCCATCGCGCGCAACGCGCAGGTGCTTTTTGTCTATTCGAGCGATGTGGAAGTCTCGCTCCAGTACGCCATATCGAATCAGGTCGCGCCTGTCATCAGCATGAGCTACGGCCTCTGCGAAACGCTTACAGGGACCACCGATCTCTCATCGATGCGGGCCCTCGCCCAACAGGCGAACGCGCAGGGCCAGACCTGGATCGCGGCGTCGGGCGATAACGGAGCGGCGGACTGCTATACCGGAAACGGCCGTGGCGCTTCCGGTTCTCAACTCGCCGTCGATGCGCCTGCAAGTATTCCGGAAGTGACCGGCGTCGGCGGAACGGAGTTTAACGAGGGTTCGGGGACTTATTGGGCTACCGCCAATAACGCCAATCACGCGTCGGCGCTCTCGTACATTCCGGAGATGGCGTGGAACGACAGCGCAATCGACGGCAGCCCCTCCGCCTCGGGCGGGGGCGCGAGTTCACAGTTCTCGAAACCTTCGTGGCAAGTAGCGGCGGGCGTTCCCTCCGACAACGCTCGCGACGTCCCCGACATCGCCTTGCCAGCCTCGGTCGACCATGAAGGCATTCTGATCTATAGCGGGGGCAACCTGGAACTCGTCGGCGGAACGTCCTGCGCCGCGCCGACGTTTGCGGCCATAACTGGTCTGCTGAATCACTATCTGATCGCAAACGGACTGCAGTCGACCGCCGGCCTTGGTAACGTGAACCCTCGCTTGTACGCGCTCGCCGGGTCGGGCGGAATCTTCCACGACATCACTGTGGGGAATAACGTCGTCGATGGCTGCATCGGAGCGCGCGGCGTCTGCAATACCGGACCGGTGGGTTACAGCGCCGGTCCCGGCTACGATCAGGCCACGGGGCTTGGCTCGGTCGACGCGTACAACCTCGTCACCTCATGGCATCAGTCGTCCACTCTGGTGAAGCAGACAGCGGCGGTGACTCTGACCGGCAACTCTTCCAGCCTTTCAGCGACCGGGTCCGTGACCGTCACGGCCTCAGTGAGCTCCTCCGGCGGACCGGCCACGGGTACCGTCTCGTTCTATGCCGGCGGCGTCTCTCTCGGCTCCGCTCAACTGAACAACCAGAACGCGGCCCTCACGGTCTTCGGTTCAAAACTGGCTTTGGGCCTGAATACCGTCAGCGCGAACTATTCAGGCGATTCGACCTTCGCTCCTTCCGCGGCCAGTATCAGCCTGACCGTGACCTCCGCCTCCGTCATGTCGATTCTGAATATAGTGAATGCGCCTTCGGGGCGGCAGGCTTTCTCGCCAGGAACGATCATCTCGATCTACGGCACGCTCCTCGCCTCAGGCACGGCGTCGGCTGCGACGACTCCGCTCCCCACCTCACTGCTCGGAACCACGGTTACAGTAAACGGCGTCAGCGCGCCGCTTTACTTCGTTTCGCCGGGTCAGATCAACCTGCAGATCCCCTACACGGTCAGCGCCGGTACGGTCGCTACTGTCGCGGTCACGTTTGGTGTCAATACGGTCAGCGCAACCATTCCGATTTCGACCGCGTCGCCCGGCATCTTCGTCGATTACGCGACCGGCGCTCCCGCTGGAGCGCCTACTGCGAGACGCGGCCAGACGATCGCGCTTTATGTGACAGGGGCGGGCGCTCTTACACCGTCGGTAACCACAGGCACGACTCCGGGCTCTTCGGCGGTACCGGCGCCGACCCAGACCGTCATTGTCTCGGTTGGAAGCGTCTTCACCACGACCTTCGCCTATATCGGCGTCCCCGCATGGGCGATCGGCCTGATTCAGATCAATTTCACGATTCCGGCGAATGCGCCGCTGGGTTCGCAGCCGGTACAGGTACTAATCAACGGAACTGTGAGCGCCCCGGTGAATATTCTGATTACGAATTAAGCGCTTCGAACGCGCGTTGGACTGCTGCGACGCCTTTGCCGAGTTCCACCTGATACCCGTTCGCTCGCAGCACAAGCTCGAGTCCGGCGATCACTCCAAACATGTCCGTGAAGTCGAAATATCCCAGGTGCGCGAGGCGGAAGATCTCCCCCTTCATGCTCCCCTGGCCATTTGTGATCACGGCGCCGAATTTTTCGCGGAAGCCCTTCACGATCGCGCCCGAATCCATTCCCGCTGGCGCCTTCACCGCGGTAACGGAACTCGCCGGACGCCTGGCGAACACTTCCAGCCCTAGTTCGGCGCATGCGTCGCGCGTCGCGCGCGCCATCGCCTGCGCGTTAGAAATCAGATTGTCCATACCCATCTCGCGGATATACCGAAGCGCTTCCGCCAGCGCGAGCACGAGGGCCGTTGCGGGGGTCCAGCTTGACTCGCCCGCATCGCCGCTTTTCTTTTCCTTCCGAAGATCGAAATAGTATCGCGGCAGCGAGGCCGTCTTGTTTTTCTCCCAGGCCTTCTCGCTGACCGACAGGAATGCCAGTCCCGGCGGAATCATGAAAGCCTTCTGGGACCCGCCGATGACGATATCGAGACCCCAACCATCGATATCGAGGGGCATCGTGCCCAGGCCGGTGATCGCGTCTACAACCAGAATCGCGTCGGTGCTCTTCACCAGACTCGCGATTGCTTTCACATCGTGCTCCGCCCCGGTTGAGCTCTCCGAAGCCTGCAGGAACACGCCCTTCGTGGCGGGTTCGGCCCTGAGCGCGGCTTCCACACGCTCCGGCGTCACCACGTCCCCGTATTCCGCTTCGAGCACGGTCGAGTCCAGCCCGTAAGCGCGCGCGATCTCCACCCATCGTTCGCCGAATTTGCCCGCTGTGCACACAATTGCTTTGTCGCCACGCGAAAACAAATTCGAAACCGACGCTTCCATCGCGCCCGTCCCTGAGGCCGTGAAACACAGCACGTCGTTGCGCGTACCGTACACTGCTTTCAGGTCTGTCAGCGCGGCTTTGTAGATGACGCGGAATTCGGCGGTGCGGTGATGCAGATCCGAACCCATCATGGCCCGTAAAGCCGGTGGATAGAGAGGCGTCGGCCCCGGCGTCAGAAGGCGCTGCTTGCGGATATACATGATGAGGAAGTAGAGTTTGTAGGATATCAAAATGCCCTTATCGGACCAGTTGCAGAAAGACCTCGTGGCCGCGATGAAAGCCAGGGATGAAGGCCGTTTGAGCGCCATCCGCATGATCAAAACCGCGCTTCAAAAAGCTGCCGTGGCAGACCCGTCTAAGCCCCTCACGGAAGCCGCCGAGCAGCAACTCCTCAAGAGCCTGGTGAAGCAGCGTGTCGAAGCTGCCGAGATGTTTCGCAAGGGCGGGCGCGAGGAACTCGCCGAGAAAGAGGAAGCCGAGCGCAAGGTCATCGAAAGCTATCTGCCCGCGGCCGCGAGCGATGACGAAATCGAAGGTGCCCTCTCTGCCGCCATCGCGGAAACGGGCGCCACGCAGGCCAAACAGATGGGCGTTGTTATGAAGGCCGCGCAGGCAAAACTCGCCGGCAAGACCTTCGACGGAAAATCTCTCAGCGAGAAAGTGAAGTCCCGGCTCTCATGACCCCCGTCCGCGAGCATAAGCCCTTTGTCCCACCCAGCGTTCAGATGAAGGAATTCACGCTCCGCGCGGTCCTGCTGGGCCTCGTGATGTGCGTCATTCTCGGCGCCGCGAACGCTTATCTTGGACTGCGCGCCGGACAGACCATCGCTGCGACTTATCCCGCCGCGGTTATTGGCATGGCGGTCCTGCGCATTTTCAAGGGCTCCATCCTCGAAGAAAATATAGCGCGAACCGCGGGTTCTATCGGCGAATCCGTCGCGGCGGGCGCCATTTTTACCATTCCCGCATTCGTCATTTCGCGCTCCTGGCTCGACTTCTCACCCGGCACCGCGTATTGGAAATCCACTTCCCTGATGATGATCGGCAGTGTGCTCGGCGTGCTCTTTGTCTCGCTCGTGCGCCGGGTGCTGGTCGAAGATCCCGACCTTCCGTTCCCGGAATCCGTCGCCGCGTCTCAGATTCACAAAGCCGGTCAGATGGGAGCCCAGGCCGCGAAGTTCCTCTTCTACAATATGGCATTCGGCGCCATCGTGTTTCTCGCCGGAGCCTTCAACGGCTTCGCGACTGACAAAGACTGGTTCTTTCCCATCGGCCGTATAGGGGGCACGTCTCTTCGCCTCGGCGCACCGGGTACCAGGAACGCGCTTGCTACAGGAGGCGTGACGGTTTTCTCGGGCCCCACCGTCAGCCCTGCCTATGTTGGGGTTGGGTACGTCATCGGACCCGCCCTTGCGTCGCTCAACTTCTCCGGCAGTATCCTCGCGTGGGGACTCCTGATCCCGCTCCTCATGTATTTCCTCGGGCCGCAGTTGAAAGACTTCCTGCCCCCGAACTCCACAGGTGACGATTCCTGGCTCGGCATCGCCAACGGCGTGTGGCGATTCATCGTGCGTCCGATCGCTGTCGGCGGGATGCTCACCGGCGCGGCGTACACGTTGTTCCGCATGCGCAAGGCTCTTGGCGCCGGGCTCGCCCGCGCCTTTCACGAACTGAAGGTCGGCGCCGCGCCGCACGAGACCACTGCGCGCACCGAGCGCTACATGAGTTCGCGCGTCGTCCTCCTCGGCATTTTCGTCGTCTTCGCCCTGATGATCATCCTGTACGCCTCCCTTTCGGGGGGCATCCTCGCCGGATCGGTCGCCGCCATCGTGATGCTGATCGTCGGCTTCTGCTTCGCCACAGTCTCTGGCTATCTCGTCGGCGTGATCGGTTCCTCGAACAATCCCATTTCCGGGCTCACCCTCTCGACCGTTATCATCGCCGCGCTCCTCATGGTCGCCCTCGGCGTAAAGGGAACCGGCGGCGTCATTGCAGTCCTGGGCGTAGCAGCGGTCGTCTGCGTTTCGAGCGCCGTCGCCGGCGAACTGCTGCAGGACTTCAAAGTCGGTTACATCATTGGCGGTACGCCGCGCAGCATCCAAATCGTCGAACTCATCGCCGTACTCGTCGCGAGCGCCGTCATGTACTTCCCTCTGCTCGTGCTCCACCAGGGCAACATCAACGCGGGCGGCATCGGTTTCGGCGATCGCGCGCTGCCCGCCCCCCAGGCCGGTCTCATGGCCTCTCTTTCCCAAGGCATCGTGGGCGGCGACATGGCATGGCCGCTCATCGTTGCAGGCATACTCTTTGGCGTCGCCCTGATCATGATCGGCGTTCGCAGCCCAATGCTCGTCGCCATCGGCATGTACCTGCCGCTCGGCACCACGTTCGCCATTTTCGTCGGAGGCCTGGTCCGCTGGGTATCAGATGTCCTCGCGCGCCGCCGCGATATGAACGAAGCTCAGAAGATCCGCATCGAAAGCGTCGGCGTTTTGGCCGCATCAGGACTCATCGCCGGAGAAGCGCTCATGGGCCTGGTGACCGCCACCTTCAACTTCTTCGCCATCAGGATCCCCGTGATATTCAAAGAGCCTTCATACATTCTCGGACTCGGAGTCCTCGCGCTCCTGGCGATCACGCTGATCCAGGTTCCACTCGCCAACGCCGGAAGGCCGGAAGATCCGCCTCCGCCCGCCGCGATCGTGTAGCCTTAACCGAACGGAAGCGCACGGCTGCTGCCGGACCTTTCGATAGCGCGGCTATTTTTCTGATAATGTACCTGGCATGAGCGTCGTTTCCGCGTGTAGCCGTTCCCGCACCGGCTTGCTCTTGATTACATCGGTAATCACTCCCGCGATGTTTGCGGGGACGATTATTGAACCCACCGCAACCCTGCCGCCGCCAAACGCAGTCTACGTGTTGGGTAATACCTGCATTCAGCCCGTCTGTCTGCAAAACATCACGATTTCAAATTTCATACTCACCAGCGCCACCATATCGGGATCCGATGAGTTGACCACCTCGGACCTTACTCTGAATGCCGACGTATACACAAATAAAATGGGCATGGCCGGGATGTTTATCAATCCGATCGTAATGACCGGCGCCGCGGACATTACCTTTTTCGGAAGAAACACTCTCATCGCTCAGGGCACATTTTCTGCCGAAATTACCTCGCTCGATCTCTCAGGCATGTTTATCGGATTAACCGGTCCCAACCCGCACACTGCCAATGCCCAGTTGAATCCAGCCCAGTCAAGCGACGGAGTTACCAGCATAGAAGAGATCGGCAGGAGCACCTTCCAGATCAGCAGCTTTTTCGATGTGTTCGCGGAGTTGTCGATCGATGGCGGACCATTTGTACCCGGACCGGGGCGAACTCTGAATCTGGCGACGCCCGAACCCGCCAGCGCGGAATTGCTTCTGGCAGGATGCCTCTTTGCCGGGGCGCTGACCATGCGGTGGCTTCGCAGTAAAAGAGCCTAACGACCAGGCTCAAGCATCCCCTTCCACGCTTCCTCATCCTGGCCCGCGCTGAGCTTGTTCCCGGCGCGGACCAGCGGAAGCCGCAGTAGATTCGGCTCACGCTCGATCTTCGCCAGCAGTTCCGAGTCCGACATCTTCATATATCCGAGCCCGGCGCCGATCCATGCCTTGCCCTCCGTGTCGCACAGCGTCCGCAGGCCAAACTTGTCAACGAACCGCCTGATCTCGCCCGGCGACATTGGCTTTTGCTTGAGGTCCACCACCTGAATCGGCACGCGCCGTTCTTTGAAGAACCGCTCGGCCGCTCGGCTCGCCGGCGAACTCTTGACCCCGAAAATCTGAACGTTCACGCCAATATCTTCCCCGGATTCAGGATGCCCTCCGGATCGAGCGCACGCTTCAGAGTGCGCATAAGAGCCAGTTCCTCGGGCGTGCGGCAGATTTTCAAATACGCGCGCTTCTCCAGCCCAACCCCATGCTCCGCCGAGATTGATCCCTGCCGGCCTTCGAGCTCGCCGTAAACGATCTCTTCTACCGCCCCGCGCGCATCTGCCCTGTCCGGGCCTGCGTGAACGTTCACGTGCAGATTGCCGTCTCCCATGTGCCCGAAGACAAAACAGCGATTGTCCGGAAACTTCGCGTCCAGCTCCGAACGCACTTCCGTCACGTACTCGTCCATGTGCCGGATCGGCACGCTCACGTCGAATCCGAACCAGGGACGATACTGATGAAACTGATCGACGTCATCGCGCAGCGCCCAGATCCCTTGCCGCTCCGCCGCGGTTGTCGCCACGACGCAGTCCGCCGCATATCCTTTGTCCACCGCTCCTGACAATGCCTTCTCGAATCGCGCCGCGTCGGGTTCGGGGTCCGATCCCAGCGCGTCCGCGATCACGTAATAGGGAAACGTCTGCGGCAGAATCGGTCGTTGCTTCGCCGGCGGAGTCGTTACCAGTCTGTAGAACTCATTCCACATCGCTTCGAACGCGCTGAGCGATCCTCCGAGCGCGCCTCCCAGCTCTTTCAGCAGTAACGGAAGCTGCCGAAACTCGTTGACTCCCAGCAGCGCGGTGTTTTGGCTTCGCGGACGCGGCATCAACCGCAGAATCGCCCGCGTCACCACGCCCAGCGTTCCCTCGGACCCGATGAACAACTGCTTCAGATCGTAGCCCGAATTGTTCTTGATCGCCGGGTACAGTGAGGAAACCACCGTCCCATCCGCCAGTACCGCCTCTAGCCCGAGCACTAAGCTCCGCGTCATGCCGTATCGGATTACGCGCGTCCCGCCGGCATTGGTCGAAATCAACCCGCCAATCGTCGCCGACCCGCGGGCCCCCAGATCGAGCGGAAACAGCAACCCGGCCGCCTCAGCCTTCTGCTGAATCGCCTGGAGAACGACGCCCGATTGAACGGTCATCGTGAGCCCGGCCTCGTCGACATCCTCGATGCGGTTCATCAGTTCGAGCGACAACGCGATCTCGTGCGAATGCGTGCGCGCGCCCTCGACGAGTCCCGTAAGTCCTCCCTGCGGAGTTAACGGTTGACGAGCTTCATGGCAAAGCGCGAGAACTCGAGAGACGTCACTCGTATCCCGCGGACGCACAATCGCCGCGGCCTCCATCGGCTCGCGAGAAATCCACCCCGCGCTCCTCCCGCGAACCTCATCGCCTGTAAGCACCCCGCCCGGTCCAAGCACATCGCCCAGCTTCGAAATCAGTTGCGTCGTGGTCAAGAGATCATCTTATGCAAGGCGCCAGGATGACGAAATGGCCGCCGGTCAACAACCATAGTCCGCCCGGAGTGACGAGATCGGATCCATTCTCACGCCACCGATTGCCGCCGGCAGCGCGGCAGTCATTATTGCGGACACGATGACTCGCCATGGCGCGACGAGAATTGCGGGGTCCGTCGCCCGCGCCTGATACGAGAGCCCTTCAACCCATCACCAACGCGTCCGCGACTACTCGCCTGGCGACCTCTCCGCTAAGTGCCCCGGTGGCCAGGACGAATTTCGGCGGACAGGTTCTGACAACCGGCTTTGCGGCTCGGCGCCTTCATGATCCATCAGCACTGCAAGCTGGTCCGCCTCAATTTCCCTGGCCGGCGCCAACCCTGGCAGCGGGACCTGAGCGCTCCAGTCGCGTTCCGCATAGAAATGTGGCCAGACATCGACCGTACCTTCTTTGACACGCGCGATATCCTGCCTGCTGAGTCGCGTGGCCCAGCGATCCACATTGCTGCGGCTGTCGAGCGGCGCGTAAGCGGGCCACGTCTCGCCCGTGCGTTCAATAGGGTTGCCAGGTCGGGTTCGGCGGTCAATGAATCTCTGTATCCGCCGGGTGTAATCGATCCCGAGGTGCCCGAACATTGGGGCGAAACAGCGGACCGGATCGCGCGAAAGGTCCTCATGCCGGACATACAGCCAGTCGGGCCGAGTGCGCCGGTAACGCTCGATCACGTGATGGGTGATACGCCAAAGCAGAACGCCTTCGCCCACGATGTCGTCGCCCTGGCGAACCATTCGCTCGATGTCGGGGCGGAACAGGGAAAGATGGTCTTCGATGAGCCGCGGTTGCTTAAGAAAGTGAACGAAGGGATACCGCCAGTTCGCCTTCACAAGGCTGTTGACGAATGCGGCCGGGTGCCGGGCGACGACTACCACCTGGGCGTTGAAGCGGTCGGCGATCCATTCGGCTGAGAATAGCGCGAACGGATCTTTCAACAGCGGGCGTCGCCGTTCTGCGCGATAGCGAAAATGATACGCAGTAAACAGAAGCGCAATCTTTATGTCGTGCAAACTACGTCTCCTGGCGATGCTGGCCAGAGGACTGTAACGGAACTTCAGCAGATTCCGAAACGCCGCTTCGTACATAGCGATGTCGTGATCGGGGATATAGGTATTTGGAAATTCGGCCGCCACCTCAAAGAGTCCCGGGTCATGGTTCGGATTCATCGGCTCCCAGAGATAGCCGACTTCGCGCGATCCCGCTAACATCCTGCCGACCCAGGTAGAGCCTGATCTGTGAGACCCCGTGATCAGAATCGGACGGCGAGTAGCTTGGCTTACGGATAAAAGGCCGGATCTCCTGTGCATGATACGCAAAGAAAACGTAGTGAACTGGCAACAGGTTGCGGGGCGTGTGATCGTACTTGTGCTGACCAAAACAGCCAACAAGGCTACTTCCAGGGCTGGATGGGCCTTGGTCTGCACGGCGGTTCTGATACTCGCAGTGCGGTGCCCGACTGAAGCGTCAGCGTTAGACCGACATCATTGACGTCGTCAATACGGTTCATCAATTCAGGCGACAACGCGATCTCGTGCGAATTCGTGTGCGTGCCTTCGACCTACCTTGTGGAACTAACGGCTGGCAGGCTTCACGGCAAAGTGCAGGAACCCGCGAGACGTCACTCGTATCGCGTGGCCGGACCAGCGCGGCGGCCTCCATCCGTTAGCGCGAAATCCAACCCGCACTCGTCCCGCGAACCTCATCGCCGGCAAGGAAACCATCGAGCCCAGGAAACCACGGCGACACGCCGTTCGGAGACGCAGCAGCCAGGCGTACTCCACGTGTTCGACAGACAACAGCCAAATCGCCCTTAAGTCAACCGCACCGCAAGATCGGTCATGCATTTACGGTCGAGGAACCAGTCCGCCACCAGAGAGCCCGCATGGGGTAGCGACATTTGATGGGTCTCGCAAGCTACGCTCAGTTCCGAATCTTCCCAATAACCGCGTCCGTGAACTCAGCCGTCCCCGCCGAACCACCCACATCCCGCGTCAGGTGTTTCCCTTCGGCATACACGCCCTCAATCGCCTTCTGCAGACGCCCGGCAGCCTCACGCTCGCCCAGATGCGCCAGCATTAACCGCGCCGATTGCATCAGCGCCGTCGGATTCGCCAGTCCCTTCCCCGCAATATCCGGCGCCGACCCGTGCACCGCCTCGAACACCGCCACCGTCTCCCCGAGATTCGCGCCCGGCACGATCCCCAGTCCGCCTACCAAACCCGCCGCCAGATCCGAAACTATATCCCCATAAAGATTCGGCAGCACCAGCACATCGAACGTCTCGGGCCGCATCACAAGCTGCATGCACGCGTTGTCCACGATCAATTCGCTGTATTCAATGCTGGAAAACTTCGATGCCACCTCACGGCAGCAGCGCAGAAACAGGCCATCGCTCATCTTCATGATGTTGGCCTTATGAATCGCCGTCACCTTGCGCCGCCCGTCGCGCTCCGCATATTCGAACGCCGCCTGCGCGATCCGCATCGATGCCGTCTTCGTGATGATCTTCAGGCTCTCCACCACGTCGGGCACAACCTCGTGCTCCAGTCCCGAATACAGATCCTCGGTGTTCTCACGGAATATCACCATATCCACTGGCAGGTCCGCGAAGCGCGTCTTCAGTCCCGGCAGCATCCGCACAGGGCGGAAATTCACGAACAAGTTCAGGCTCTTCCGCAGCGCCACATTCACGCTCGGATGCCCGCTCGCAATCGGTGTCCCGATCGGTCCCTTCAGCCCCACCTTGGTTGCCGCCAGCGATTCGAACACAGCGCCCGGCAGATACTTTCCGGTGGTTTGTTCCGCCAGAACGCCCGCTTCGACGCGCTCCCATTCAATCGCGACGCCCGTCGCTTCCACCGCGCGAACGGTCGCATCCGCGACTTCGGGACCGATCCCGTCTCCGGGGATAAGAGTAATGCGGTGCGGCATGTGATCGTAGTATACGGACACGATGTCATTCCGCCTCCGCACGGCTCAGGGCAAGCTGAAGATCGAACACAGCATTCTGGACGACCTCCGTCCCGTGCTCGAACGGCTGGTTGCGATCGACGAGATCCGCTCGATCATCCCCGGCGTCATCCGCCCTGTGCGCGATGCAAAGGGAGCCGTCAAAATCCGCATCACAGTCCCTACGCAAAACGGTTGGAAAGCGATCGGCCTGTGCAACGGAGCCCGCCAGGAAATGTTTATCAGCACCGCCCTCTCTCGTGAACTTCTCGAAGAACAGATCCGCACCGCGTTGTCGTCCTGAATCGTGTTAGCCTCCGGAGAATGAAAACCGCGCCCGACAGGGAGACCAAGCCTTCCGAGCCGGATCAGGTAGACGCTTGGATTCGCGCCTTCAGGCATCCGCTGAAAGACGTCGTAACCGACCTCCGCACTCTGATTCTCAGCATCGATAAGAGCATCGGCGAGGAAGTCAAATGGAACGCCCCGACGTTTTTTTATGCCGGACCGATCAAGCCCTCGGACCCGAAGAAATACAAGCGCTACATCGTTGTCTTCAATCGCTATCGCGAGGACTGCATTCGCCTCGTCTTTCCCAGCGGAGCAAAAATCGAAGACAAGTCGGGCCTCCTCGAAGGCGACTACGCTGATGGCAGAAGACTCGCGCACTTCCACAATCGCGAGGAAGTTTCCCAAAAAGCGCCCGCGATGAAGCGCGCAATCAGGAAGTGGCTCAAGCTGCTCGCAGGAGAGAAGAACGCCGCCTGACGCAAATCGCCAAACTGACAATTTGCCGCTGCTGATAGAGGGCACGTTCCTACCGGCAACCCTGACGGCGCGCCCATGACGGATGAGGCGTTCGCCCAACTGAATGCATGGGCCGAGATCGATGGCCGCGGAATCGCAGCAGAAGCCACGACCTCGTTGGTCCTTTCCAACGGCGCTCGCCGCTCCCCGGATGCCTCCTGGACCCACGTGAATACATGGGTAACGGAGCGCAACTCGGCTGGCTCATCGACCCCGAAACACGGACCGTTGAGATCTACCGCCCGGAAGGCGCGATTGAAGTCGTAACGAACGCGGCCTCACTGAGCGGCGACGGACCGGTCCAAGGCTTCATACTCGACCTCCATCCAGTCTCGGACCCGCGCGCCGCGTAGCCCCGAAACTCACTACTCCTCCCGCAGAGCCACCATCGGATCCAGTCGAGTCGCCCGCCGCGCCGGAATCCACGCCGCGGCGACGCACACCGTCCCCAGCGCCGCCATCGCCGCTACCATCGTCGAAGGATCGTTCGGCTTCACGCCGTACAACAAGCGCGTAAGCAACTTCGAGGAAACCAACACCACGCCCGCCCCGATCATGGCCCCAATTGCCGTATGGCTCAAAGTTTCCCGAACCACCAGCCATCGGATCGCGCCTCTCCGAGCCCCCAGCGCCATCCGAATCCCAATCTCGCCCGTCCGCCGCGACACCGAATACGCCAGAATTCCATACAGCCCCA
>Ga0206900_1131_pt1 | contig 19386 bp, 14 predicted proteins | sample Alteio_BWOrgHeat_46_FD_153235 | JGI IMG/M metagenome (GOLD analysis project Ga0206900, IMG submission 153235) | Enriched cells from forest soil in Barre Woods Harvard Forest LTER site, Petersham, Massachusetts, United States -... | ecosystem: Environmental > Terrestrial > Soil > Temperate forest >... | reverse complement strand
AAGCTACACTTTCACCATCACGGCAACGGACTCGTCAGCCGCCGCTTCCGCATCGGTTCGGCCCGGCGCTTTGCAACCGCGCGCCCAGAACTCCGGCGGCACCGGATCCGCAACATTCACGGTTCAGGTCCGGCCGTTCGCCACCGATATCCTTCTGACGACGGGCGATCTCACTTTCAATCTCATCGCCGGAACCACGCTGCCTCCGCCTTCGCAGGTCATCGGAATCCAGTCCACCGTTACTGCCACGCCCATCAGCTACACGGTGGTCACGAGCGGCGCCAACTGGCTCGGCGTGACTCCCGCAAGCGGCACGACGCCCGGCGCGCTGAACGTTTCACTCAACGCTCAGGCGCTCTCCCTAGCCGCATCTCAAACTCCCTACCAGGGCACGATCACCGTGAACTGCGCTTCGTGCGCGAGTGGCTCCCAGTCCCTTCACGTCAACCTCGTGGTCACGAACCCGCCGCCCATGTTAAGCGCCTCTCCGGATATCGTCGCCTTTACGGCGCTTGCGGGCGCGGCAGCCCCAATGTCCCAGACTCTCGGTCTTCAGGACACCGGCGGCGGTTCCGTGGGTATCGGCTCGATCGCTTGCGCGGCGAGCTGGTGCTCGGTCGCATCCATTCCCGGCGTCATCACTCCCGGACCCGGCGCCGCCGTCACCGTCAACGTTGACCCTACCGGTCTCGTGTCAGGCTTCTACCGGACTACCCTCACCATCAAAGCCTCGACCGGCGTGACCATCGTACCCGTGACGCTTTTCATCGCCAATGCCGCCAGCATGTCTTTAAGCCCGTCCGGGGCGCTGTTCCAGTCCATAACCGGCGGTACTCCGAACGGCGGCGATACCGATTTCCTTGTCGACGTCAACAATTCGGCTCCTCAAAGCTGGACCGCTACCGTCTTGCCCGGAGCAACCTGGCTCACGCTCAAGACTCCCAGCGGTTCGTCGTCTGCTTCGCAGCCCGGAACGGTTACATTCGCCATCGACCCAACCATCGCCGCGGGCCTAACGCCTCAGGCTTATTACGGGACCATTCGAATCACCATACCCGGTCTGGTGAATTCGCCGCAGGACTTCCAGGTGGTTCTTAACGTCGCTGGCGCCAACACGCCTCAACGGCCGAATCCTTCCCCTGCCGGCATGCTGTTCATCAGTACGGCGAATGCTGCTCCGCCGCCTCAAAACGTTACGGTGACAACCAACGGCCCGACTTCTGCGGGCTTTCAGGTTTCCACCTCGACGAATGACGGCGCCGCCTGGCTCTCCGCGACTCCCGGCACCGGCACGGCTGGCCCCAATGCGCCCGCCACGACGAGTGTGTCTGTCAATCCCTTGAAGGTCTCTCCGGGCGTCTACTTCGGCGGCGTCAGTTACGCTTTCAGTGGGACCGCTATCCGCACCGTGAATGTGACCCTGATCGTTACTTCGGCCGTCGCGCAGGCGCGCGATGTCTCTCACGCTGTAACCTGCGCGCCTACACAGCTTGTGCCCGCGCAGACCGGTCTTCTCGCCAATTTCGCCGCGCCGGTCGCCTGGCCCACTCCTATTTCGATTCAGTTGCTCGACGACTGCGCCAACCCCGTGACCAATGGCCAGGTCGTAGCTACGTTCTCGAATGGCGATCCCGCGCTGCCGCTCTCGCTCGCCGACTCCTCTTCCGGCCTGTACTCCGGAACGTGGACGCCGCGCCATGCCTCTTCACAGGTTTCCATGACCGCAAAAGCCCAGGCGCCGGGCCTTCCCGCCGTCACCGCGCTTCTCGCCGGGGCCGTCACGCCCAACGCGGCGCCGTTCCTCACGCCGAACGGCACGCTCAACGTCTACAACCCCCTGGACGGTGGAGCGCTCGCTCCCGGCACGCTCGTTCACATTGGCGGTACGGCGCTCTCGGGCGTTTCGCAGTCTTCGTCCGCCACGACTCTGCCAACCAATCTGAATGGAACTCAGGTCGTCATTGGCGGCATGCTCGCGCCGATCTCGGCTGTCGGCCCGACCCAGCTCACCGCTCAGTTGCCGTTCGAGCTTCAGTCTTCGATGCAGTATCAGGTAATCGTCAGCGCGAACGGCGCGTTCACGACTCCCGTTACCATTCAGCTTGCCCCAACATCCCCTGGCATCGCGGCCGACTCCGCCGGCCTCGTAACCGCCAGCCACATCGATGGCTCCGCCGTTTCAGAGACGTCTCCGGCCAAACCCGGTGAGTACATCATCCTCACCGGCGCGGGCCTGGGAGCCACCGACTCAACCGTCGGCGATGGTTCAACCGGACCCTCGTCGCCACTCGCCAACGCGCTGTCACAGCCCTCCGTGACGATCAACGGTGAAAGCGCGACGGTCACATTCGCGGGTCTTCAGCCCGGCGTTATTGGCCTGTATCAGGTCAATGTTCAGGTCCCGGCGGACGCCCCCGGCGGCGACCTTACGCTGGTGCTTTCGCAGGACGGTAATCCTGCCAACTCAGCCGTGCTGCCCGTCAAGAAGGGCTCGTAAACAGAGCCGCGCCGCTTCCAGTCCGCTTGCGACGGCGCCGTGCACGGTCCCGATGTGACCAGCCGGCGCCGCCGCTTCGCCCGCGAAGTACAAGGTATCTTTCACCGGCGCGCTGAGCGCCTTCTGGGCCGCCTTTCCGTTCACACGTACGTAGCTGTAAGCCATCCGCGCCCACGGATCTTCGCGCCAGTTATGGCTCCACGCCGCGCTTGGTTTGGGAACTCCGCGCAGGCTTCGCAGCGCTGCCTCCTTCAACTCGTCGTCGCTGCAACCCCGCAACGCATCCGCTTTTGGGCCCGCGGCCCATGCGGTAATCAGTGGTCCATTGCCCCACCACACCGGGAACGCGCCGCCGCCGAAATGAAAGCCCTCGGGGGCAGAGAAATCGGGAAACAGAAACGTTACGCGAACTGCCTGCCCGATCCCGATCGCCGCAGGAGCGGCGGTGAGCGTTTCCGGTTCCGGGTCGATCTTCAACCCTCTCGCGGCCAGTACGGCCATCGGAACCGTCACGATCGCGGCTCGCGCTCGCAACTCCTCATCACCGGTATCCACCACTGCCGCACTAGGCGCCCACCTCACGCGTCGAACGGGCCGGTTCAATCGAATCGCGATCCCCTCTGCGAGATACCGCGGGAGCAGATCGTATCCCTCCGGCACACGAAACGATCGGTCGCCGTTTACTTCATCCGACGCCGCATTCTCCGCATTCAGCCACTCCACGCTCACCAGTTCCTTATGAGCCGCGTTGAACCCCTCCACAAATCCTGTAGCCGCCCGCTTCACTTCCTCCTCGGCCTTCACGTTCCCGATGAATTCCGCGAAGCTCTGCTCCCGCGCACTCTTCATCAGTTCGAAAACGGCGTCCGTCTCATCGAGTTCTCCGCCGTCCGGAAGCTCGCGAATCCGAGTATGGATTTCCTCCAGAAAACCCCACAGCGCCGGATGCCTACCGTGCACGAACTCGGCCCCGAGTTCAATCGCCACGGGTGAGTTCTCGTCGCGCACCGTCAGAATCCGTCCGCCGATGCGATCTCGCGCCTCAAGCACCAACGGCTCGATCCCGGCTCGCGCGAGCTCTCTCGCCGCGCTGAGGCCCGCCACTCCCGCCCCGATAACGATTACCCTGTTGGACGTGAATTCCACAGGTTAAGTTTCTCATTTCAGAAGTCTTGATCAGTAACGGGGCTTAGCAACTCTCTTCCTCCGCGACGCATCCAACATAACGGGTGAACATAATGAAAGCGCAATGGTGGCTGGCCGTCGCATTGGTGATGATTCCCAGTGCTCAGGCCGCCCGGACCGCCGTTCCGGGTACGGTGAATTACATTGAAGGACAGGTTTCAATCGACGGCGCAACACTACCAACGCAGCAGGATGGTTCCGCACTGCTTCGCGCCCAACAGATTCTGGATGTGGGCTCCGGCAAGGCGGAAGTCCTGCTTTCTCCCGGCGCGTTTCTTCGCGTCGGAAACAACAGTCAGGTCCGAATGATTTCTCCCTCGCTCGCGGATCCTCGCATCGAGGTCGTTCGCGGCGAGGCGATGGTCGAAGTCGATTACAAGCCGAAACAGGCCAGGCTCGAAGTCATGGAGCGTGGCGCAAGCGCCGAAATTCTGAAGGAAGGTCTTTATAAGTTCGATGCTGATGAAGCCAAAGTCGAAGTGATTGACGGAAAGGCTTCGGTTCAGGATAACGGGCAGAACAAGGAAATCGGCAAAGGCAAGGAACTCACCGTCACCGCCGGTCCTCTCAAGGCGGTCAGTTTCGACCGCAAGGCGGAAGACGATCTCTATCGCTGGAGCGATGTTCGCGCCTCTTACCTTGCGCAGGCGAACGAGTCCAGCGCCCGCACCGTTTACGTCAACGGAGGCTGGGGCTACGCTTGGGGTCCGGGCTGGTTCTGGAATCCCTACTTTGCGACATACTCCTGGCTTCCCGGCGACGGCTTCTTTTACAGCCCGTTCGGATATCCGTTCTTCTCGCCGGGCTACGTCATCTACGCGAGCCCCCGCTTTTACGTAGGCGGAGCACACCCCGTGGCACACGCCGGACCGGCGGTCGTTCCACATGCGGCGGTAGGCGGTCGAATCGGCGGAGTCCCGTCAGCCGGCTTCCGCGCGATGGGCGGCGCGTCTCACTTTTCGCATCGCTGAATACGACTCCTTCTTCCTCTTCTTCTCCTCGGGCAGGCCATCGTGCCTGCCCCTCTTTTCGTCCTGGCTGCTCCGCTACCCTGAAATTTGCCCCGCCAGATCACCTTCGAGCTTCAGGCAGAATGTCCCGTAACCCGCGCCCGCGCCGGTATTCTCCGCACCGAACACGGTGACATCCCCACGCCCGTCTTCATGCCCGTGGGCACGCAAGCCACCGTCAAAGGTCTGACGCAACGCGACCTCGCCGAAGACCTCCACGCCCCGATCATCCTCGGAAACACCTATCACCTCTTCCTCCGCCCCGGCCACCAACTCATCCGCGAACTCGGCGGACTCCACCGCTTCATGTCCTGGCCGAACGCGATCCTCACCGACTCCGGTGGCTTCCAGGTCTTCTCGCTCTCCGGCCTTAGCAAGATCACAGAAGACGGCGTCACCTTCCAGTCGCACCTCAACGGCGACACTCACAAATTCACGCCCGCTTCAACCGTCGATGTCCAACTCGCGCTCGGCAGCGACATCATGATGGTTCTGGATGAATGTCCCTCGTACCCCGTGAGCCGCGAGTACGCGCGCTCCTCCATGGACCGCACCGTTCGCTGGGCCGAACGAGCCTTCATCCACTACCGTGCCCGCATCGACCAAATCCCCACTCGCCACGCTCTCTTCCCCATCGTGCAGGGCTCCATGTTCCCCGAACTCCGCCGCGAATGCGCCGAGCGCCTCCTTCCTCTCGACGCGGATGGCTACGCTGTCGGCGGACTTTCTGTCGGCGAACCACGCCCCCTCAGCATGGAAATGGTCGAAGTCACCGAGCCCACCCTTCCCCGCGATCGTCCGCGCTACGCAATGGGTGTCGGCATGCCTCACGAACTCCCCGAGTACGTTGCGCGCGGCATCGACATGATGGACTGCGTTCTTCCCACCCGCAACGCCCGCAACGGCTGGCTCTTCACCTCGGAAGGCAAAGTCATCATCAAACACAACCGCTATCGCAGCGACCCCGGCCCTCTGGACCCGGCGTGCTCCTGCTACACCTGCCTGAACTACTCACGCGCCTATTTGCGGCATCTTTTTCAGGCGGGCGAAATCCTTTTCGCCTCTCTCGCCACCCGGCACAATATCCGCCGTTACCTTGACATCATGGGGGAGATCAGGCAGTCTATCCTATTGGGTCAATTTCCGGACTATTTGAAGGCAGTACGGGATCGTTACGCCCGCGCAGACTCGCCTGCGGATGCGGCTGAGGGCGCAGAGGGCGTCCGGGCCCGGTAATTCCTGTGTTTTTCTCTTTACTCCTTCAACAGCAGCCCTCGAACTCGATCGCTCTCTTCGCGCCTTACATCCTCATCGCGATCGTCTTTTATTTTCTTCTTTTTATGCCGATGCAACGGCAGAAGAAGCGCCAGCAGCAGATGCTTCGGGAATTGAAGTCCGGTGACCAGGTGGTCACCTCTGGCGGTATTGTCGGTACTATTACCGCTGTCGAAAATGACACTATAATAGTTAGAGTCAAACCCGATAACCTGAAGCTCCAGTTCTCTCGCTCCGCTGTCAGCTCACTGGTTCCAACAGAAGGTTCGAAGTAATTCCGCTCGATAAGGCAAAAATCAAATGCAACGGAACTTGATGATCAAAACGGTTGTAATTATCGCGACCGTGCTCATCTGCATTTTCGGCGTCATCGGTGTGCCCCGGTCGGTCGATCAGCTTAAGGCCAATATCGGCCGCAACATTCATCTGGGGCTTGATCTCCGCGGCGGCAGCCATCTCGTCCTGCAGGTTCAGGTTCAGGACGCGGCTAAAACTCAGGCTGACCAAACGATCGAAGCGCTTCGCGAAGACACCCGCTCACGCAACATCATCGTCGGCGGCTATGACCGCAACGATCCGCAGACCCTCGAAGCCACCGATTCCATCCAGATCAATGTCCACGGCGTCGATCAGGCGCGCTCCCAGGAATTCCGCAACCTCGTCGCCGAAAAGTATCCGGAATGGAATCTCACCCCGGTCAACGCCACCGACTATCGGCTCAACATGAAGCCGACATCGCTGATCGAACTCAAGCGCAACACGGTCGAGCAGTCGGTCGAAACCATCAAAAAGCGCGTCGATGCGCTCGGTCTCGTTGAGCCCACTGTGCAGCCTTACGGCGATCTGGTCAGCCGCTCTGAGATCCTGGTCGAACTTCCCGGCGAAGACGATCCGCAGCACGTCAAGGGCGTGATTGGCGCGACCGCGCAGCTCAAGATCGTCTCCGTGATGAAAGAAGGCCCGTGGAAAACAAAGGAAGAAGCTCTCTCCGCGAAGGGCGGAATTCTGCCGCTCGATAGCGAGGTTCTCGAATACGTCTCTTCCGTTAACGGCGGCGGCTGGTATCTCGTGAAGCGCAGCCCGGTTATCACCGGTCAGGATATGCGCAACGCACGCATGAGCACCGATTCCGACCATCCCGGCCGTTGGGAAACCAACTTCAGCCTTTCACAGGACGGAGCGCGCCGCTTCGAGCGCTTTACTCAGGCCAACATCGGCAACCAGCTCGCTGTCGTTCTCGATAATCAGATCCGCAGCGTCGCTACCATCGAAAGCGCTATTTCCGACCAGGGGCGCATCAACGGTCTCGCTTCGCAGGAAGAAGCTTCGGATCTCGCTCTCGTGCTACGCACGGGCGCTCTCCCTGCGGGCATCAAGTATGAGCACGAGCGCACTATCGGTCCCTCGCTCGGTGTGGACTCGATTCGCGAGGGCATCTATTCAGGTCTCGCCGGACTCGCCGCTGTAATCGTGATCATGCTGATTTACTACAAGCGATCGGGCATCAACGCGGTGCTCGCGCTCCTGTTGAACACGATTATTCTGATCGCTGCGCTGGCCTACTTCGGCGCGACGCTCACGCTTCCCGGAATCGCCGGCATCATCCTTACGGTGGGTATGGCGGTCGACTCCAACGTGCTCATTTTCGAGCGCATCCGTGAAGAGCTTCGCGCCGGCAAAACCATTCCCGCTGCGGTCGACGCGGGCTTCGGCAAGGCTTGGTGGACGATCGTCGATACTCACGTCACGACTATCGTCTCGTGTCTTTTCCTGTTCCTCTTCGGAACGGGTCCGGTGCGCGGCTTCGCCGTCACCCTCGTAATTGGCCTCTGCGCCAACGTATTCACGGCCGTGTGGGTGTCGAGAGTTATCTTCGACTGGGAACTTTCCGGCAGGCGTCAGGTTACCGCGCTCAGTATCTGACCGGGCGCCGCATGTGGCGCGAAGCGTCGCTGCCGACTCAGGAGACAGTCGCGCATTTGATATGTTGATACGCGGAAATCGGGGAACAAGATAGAATTCACCGGTGTCACTAACAGTTGGCACAGGTCGGCCCGGTTCGCCGGGCAGGCAGTGATCGATGGAATTATTCAAACAGACAAATTTCGATTTTCTTCGCTACAAATGGCCGTTCATCATCGCGTCGCTGATTCTGAGCGCCGCCGGATTGGTTAGCCTCGCGGTAAAAGGCGGGCCGAAACTCGGTATCGAGTTCAAAGGCGGCATGCTGATGACCGCGCGGTTCGCGAGCGATCGTCCGCTTGAGCGGACTGTGGAGCAGGTGCGCTCCGCGCTCGACAGGGCCCTCCCGATTCCGCCCACCGTCCAGACCTTCGAGAATGGTTCGAACGAGATCGAGATCGGAACTGGCGGCTCCGATGACGCCACGCTCGCCAAAAATCGCCAGATAGTAGTTGATACGCTCGCGAAGACCTTCGGCCAGCCGAACAACGGCAAACTCGATCTCAACAACGCGAGCGCCGGTCAGGTGGCTGATCGTCTGCGCGATCCGCTTCAGCGCGCGGGAGCGCAACTATCGGATCAGCAGGTGAATCAGCTTGCGGCCGGTATTGTGGCGTACCGCGATCAGCACGGCGGGCTGCTTACAAAGATTGACGATCTGCGGGCGGTCCCGAACTTGACCCCGCAGGTCTTGAACGTGTTGAATCAGGAATGTTACCTTGCGCCTTACACGGCGAATCGTGACATTCAAATCGTCGGCCCCAAAGTAGGGGCTGACCTGAGCCATCAGGCGATTGAAGCCACGCTGCTTGCCTTGGCCGGAATGCTGGTTTACATCTGGTTCCGGTTTGAGTGGATCTATGGCGTTGGCGCGGTGCTGGCGGTCTTTCACGACACCATCATCACGATTGGGATCTTCTCCATTCTGAACAAGGAGATCACTCTCACCGTGATCGCCGCTCTGCTGACGCTCGTCGGTTACTCGATGAACGATACGATCGTTATCTTCGATCGAATTCGCGAGAACCTCAGCATGAACCGGCGCGAAAAGCTGGTGGATGTAATCAATCGCAGCGTCAACCAGACGCTGAGCCGGACAGTCATGACTTCGGGCCTCACCTTTATCGCGGTGCTGGCGCTGTTCCTGTTCGGCGGTCCCGTGCTGCACGGCTTCTCGCTGGCGCTCGTGATCGGTATTCTGATCGGAACCTACTCCTCGGTATTCGTAGCGAGTCCGATTGTGTTGTTCTGGCATGACTGGACGGATAAGCGCAAAAAGGCCGCGCCGGTCGCGCCTGCGGTTCCTCCTGTCGCCGCTGCGCGGTCTCAGGCGGGTAAGGGTTCGGTAAAGGTTTCGAGATAGTTATAGAACGCCTTTCCGGCGTTCACGTTGAGTGATAGACTGGCTTGCGCTGCGGGCTGGTGATGAGTTGAAGTTGTTCCGGAGCGTCGCGTGCGCTGCGCTTCCGTTATTCACTTGGGTAAGCAGGAGAGGGCAACATGTTTGAACAGACTTTTGTTGATGGCGTCGGTAAGACTAAGAAGCCTTATACGATATTCCTGTCGTTTGCGATCCAGGCAGCGATCGTTGTCGTTTTTATTCTGATTCCGCTGATCTACTTCGAGCAGATGCCTTCCGCGCAGCTCTCGACGTTTTTGACGGCTCCGCCGCCTCCGCCTCCGCCTCCGCCTCCTCCTCCTCCCGCGGCTGTGAAGGTTGTGAAGGTTCAGAAGGTCATGAACCTGAATCAGATTGTCGCCCCCAAAACCGTTCCTAAGGAAGTCAGAATGATCGTCGACGATGAAGCGCCCGCTGCGGGCGTGGTCGGCGGCGTTCCGGGCGGCGTTCCCGGCGGTTCGGCCGGCGGCATCATGGGCGGCATCATCGGCGGACTTCCCGCTGCGCCTCCTCCGCCTCCCCCTCCGCCTAAGAAAGCGGAAACACCCAAGGCCATCCGCGTCGGTGGTAACGTTCAGGCCGCCAACATCCTTCGCCAGGTCCGGCCCGTTTATCCGCCGCTGGCCAAGGCCGCGCGTGTTCAGGGCACTGTCAAGTTTGAAGCGACCATCGCCAAAGACGGTACGATTCAGAATCTGAAACTCATCGGCGGTCCCCCGCTGCTGGTTCAGGCCGCCATGTCCGCTGTGCAGCAGTGGCAGTATAAGCCGACTCTGCTGAACGGCGAACCGGTGGAAGTTTTGACTACGATTGATGTCAATTTCACGCTCAGCCAATAACCGGAGACTCAGTCACGGCGTCAAGGTTAAAAGCGTCTGAGAAAGACAGAAGCGTGTCGGAAGCTGCGTTCAAAGAGGCTCGTTAGTTTTATAAAAATCAACTCGCAGGAGAACAACAAAAATGCTTTTACAGTTGCAGGTACAGGCGCTGATGCTGTTGCAGGAAGGCGCCCCGCAGTTCGACCTCGTCCACCTCTGGACGAATATGGGAAAGCCGGCGAAGGCCGTCGTCATCATCCTGTTCTTCATGTCCGCCTGGTCCATCGGCGTCATGATCGACCGGTACATGGCGTTTTCCGCCGCCCGTAAGCAGAGCCGTGCGTTCGCCCCCGCCGTCGCCGGCGCTCTTCGCGAAGGCAAGCTCGATGAAGCGATCAAAATTGCCGATCGCTTCAAGAAGAGCCACCTCGCCAAGGTCGTTGTTGGCGGTTTGCAGGAATTCCAGGCGCACCAGGGCACTAATGAAATTTCGGGTGAGGAAATCGAAGCCTCGCGCCGCGCTCTTGAGCGCAGCGAAGCCATCGTTCACGCCGAACTGAAGCGCGGCGTCAGCGCGCTGGCCACCATCGGTTCCACCGCGCCGTTCGTCGGACTGTTCGGTACCGTCGTCGGTATCATCGACGCGTTCCAGACGATGGCCACTCAGAAGACGCCCGGTATCGGCGCCATCGCAGGCGGTATCTCGGAAGCTCTCGTTACCACCGCTCTCGGCCTTCTGGTCGCGGTGCCCGCCGTGTGGGCGTTCAACTACTTCACGGGCCGTGTCGATGCGTTCGACGTTGAGATGGGTAACTCCAGCTCCGAACTCATCGATTACTTCCTGAAGCGGTCGCAGGCGCGCGCCGGCGTCCGCAAGTAAGTAAGCCGGTAAAGTAAATAAGTCCAGCGAGTTGATTCTGAGGCGCGCGGACGGAGACCGTCTCCGCCGCGCGCGCTTCAAGGAGAATGCGAAATGGAATTAAAGAAAGCCCCACCGCCGGTATCTGAAATCAATGTCACGCCCATGGTGGACGTGATGCTCGTTGTGCTGATCATCTTCATGGTCATCACGCCCCTGCTCTCGAAGAGTATCCCGGTGGATAAGGCGTTAACCCGCAATCCCGTCGTCATGGCGGATGCCGACAAGGAAGACGCCGTGATCGTCGCCATCACCCGCGACGGCCAAACCTTCCTGAGTCCTGGTCTGCAGAAGATTGACTCGTCGAACCTCGCGCCCGCGGTGAAGGATCTCCTTCAGAACCGCGCCAGCAAAATGGTGTACATTAACGCCGATGCGCGCGCGAAGTATTCGGTGGTCGAGGATGTGGTGGATAACCTCCGCGCCGGAAGCGTCGACGAAGTCGGCCTGCTCACCGAGCAGACCCTCGACAACGCCCGCCTCGATCGCGTAATGAAAAAGGGTGGCGGCGGACTCTGAGTGGTCGCCGCATAAATTTAGCTAAGAAATTTTAAGGAGCGACTTCTTATGGCAATGGCAGTTGGCGGCGGCGGTGGTGGCGCCCAAGCCAATATCAACGTAACGCCGATGATCGACATTCTGCTCGTCCTGCTGATCATCTTTATGGCGATCTCCCCCGTCGCCCCGCACGGACTCGACGCGCTGGCCCCTCAGCCGCCGCCGCCGAATCAGCAGCAGAATCAGGACAATGACCGCACCGTCGTTATCGTCATCGATAAGAACCGCGGCTTGAAGATCAATCAGGACGATACGACTTGGGACAAGCTGGAAGACCGTCTCGTGGACATCTTCAAGAGTCGGGCCGATAAAGTGGTGTTCGTGAAGGGCGATCCGGACCTCGAATTCCAGACCGTCGCGACCGCCATCGATATCGCGCACTCCGCGGGCATCGATAAAGTTGGACTGATGACTCCAAAGGTGGAGGAAGGCAAGTAATGCGGGTTTACCGCTTTAACTACGCTTCGCTTTTTGCGATCGCCGGTCTCGGCGCGAGCGTGCTTCTCGGCACAGGCTGTAACAAGCTGAAGGCGCGCGACCACCTGAATCAGGGCGTCAACGCCTTTAAGTCGGGTAATTATTCCGAAGCGTCGGATCATTTCAAGACGGCGATCTCGCTCGATCCTACCTTCGATACCGCGCGGCTGTACCTTGCCACTTCTTACGTGCAGCAGTACATCCCCGGCACCGAAACTCCCGAGAACAAGAAATTCGCGACTGCCGCGATGTCTGAGTTCCAGACCGTTCTCGGAGCCAACCCGGATCCTTCTTCCAAACTCCTCGCGACCGAATCCATGGCGAGCCTTTACTACAACATGAAGGATTTCAACAAGGCTGAGGACTGGAACAAGAAGGTCATCGAGCTCGACCCCAAGAACAAGGAAGCCTACTACACCCTCGGCGTGATCCCGTGGACTACGTTCATCGGACCGGATCGGGAAGCCCGCCTCAACGAAAAGATGCGGCCCGAAGACCCGGCGCCTTTGAAGGACGCGAAAGAACGCGCAGAACTCAAAGCGAAATACTGGGATTCCCTCACCCAGGGCATCGAGTACGAAAAGAAGGCCCTCGCGGTCGATCCCGAGTATGAGAATGCCATGGCTTACATGAACCTTCTGATCCGCTACCGCGCCGACCTTCAGGACTCGAAGGAGCAGGCGGCGGCAGATGTGAAGGAAGCCGACAGCTGGGTCGAGAAAGCCCTCGAGACTCAGAAGATCAAAGCGAAGCGTAAGGCCGAAAACCCGAACGCCGCCGCGCCAGTTAAATAAATTCTTCGATTGGGGCAGGCGTCTCGCGCTTGCCCCCTATTCCTTAACTTGAATCGTCTTCAGAGTGCCCTTCAGAAATCGAGCGGGCGTACGATCCTCGGCGCCGCCTGCTATACCTACACTCCCGAATTCCTTGAGATGGCCCATCACATGGGCTATACCGCTGCGTGGATCGAGATGGAGCACACCTTCCTCACCTTCCAGCAGGCGGCCGATCTATGTCGCATGGCCTCCGCGTGGGGCATGCTGACCATGATCCGAATTCCCGACGCTGGCCGTGAGACCATCCTCAAAGCTGCGGAGTGTGGTCCTGACATTCTTGACCTCCCAATGGCTAACAATCCGGAGATGCTCGAAGCGCTCGTCTCGAACGCCCGCTTTCCTCCGAAGGGAGGGCGCGGTTTCTTCGGCGTGTCGCGCGCCGTCGATTTCGGTATCCCCGAACCGCCTGCCAGCCGCCAGCAAAAGCTCAACGATGAGCTTTGCCTCATGATTCAGATCGAGACCGCCGAAGCCGTCGAGCGCGTTGAGGAACTCTGTCGCGTGCCCGGCATCGACGCCATATTCATGGGCCCCGCCGACCTCTCTGCCAGCCTCGGCGTTCCCGGTCAGACCGGCCACGCGAAAGTCTTCGCCGCCGCCGCACACTGCATCTCCGTCGCACGAGCGCATGGCAAACAAGTCGCTGTGGCCTGCGCCCCGCAGGACTTCCCTTTCTGGGCCTCGCAGCGCGTCGACCTCCTCTACGCCGCCAACGATCTCACCTGTATGAAGACCGGAGCTCTCCAGGCTCTCGACGCGGCCCGAGCTGCCTGCGCCTCAGTCGCCTGACAGCGTTCGACAGCTTCATAGACGCGCTGGCCCAGGTGACCGGAAAGACGTTCCTGTAGCGCCTCCAGCCGGGCGAAGTAATCGGAACCGCCTTCCGAGAATTTATCGGACGCCCGGACAACGAACGACATCTATGTCCAGGTCCGATCCCGCATCTCCGCGCGCTACACGACAAAAGCGCCGGTGCGCAGGCGCTGGCTTACTTTTCCTCGCCGTCGCTGTCAATCAACGCCGCTGCCGTGCCCGGCGGAAGTCCCATGTCCGGCCAGCCCTCCAGAGGGTCCCCCTCCTCTAACCCCGGCTTGATCGTGCCCGGAGCGAAGCCTTCAAAAGCTCGTGTCGAACTGTCCATTCCCCTGCATGTACTCCGGTAACACCCGCACGTCCGGCAATGCTCCCCCGCATTCATCGGAAACGAAAGCGTCTCCTGCGCGGTTCTCAGTTCGCCAATAACACCCCGCGCCCGTGCCATAGCCTCGCCGTCAAGCGCAACCGGCTCCACGCGGTCCGCCCTCAAATAATGCAACGACGCGCTCGTCGGCTTCTTCCCCAGCGCCCTCTCGAGCGCCACCGAATATAACGCTAGCTGCGGAGCGTGCTCCGAAGCCCGCACCGTCGCATCAGTCTTGTAGTCCACAATGTGCACGCCCGCCGCATCTTCGAACCAGAGATCGATCGTCCCCCGCACCAGCACGCCATCGATCTCCGAGATGAAATCCCACTCTCGCTCGCATCGCGAAGCCCCCGCCGCGCGCCGCGCTAACTCACTTCGTTCAAACACCGCCGCCAGAGCCTGAGCGGCTTCCGCATACTGCCCCGCTTTTCCCGCCAGAATCTCGTGCACGAGGGTCCCCATCTCCGCTGCGGGAATCTCGTCCGGATCCGCCTTCGCCGTCGCGCCTCGCTTCGCCCCTCCGGACCAACCCACATACCTCTCGATGTAATACCGTCGCGGACACTGCGCAAACGCTGAAAGCGATGTGACATTCACCGCGGTATCGTACTGCTCATTCACTGCGGGGCGGGGAATCACGGCAATCCTCTCCTCGGTCGCGTGCCTATGCGCATCTCTCGTAACCGCTGGCGGATCCGCCTCCGCCTCCCAAACCTGAACCGCGACGGGAGGTTCCTTCTTAACGAACGCATCGTCCACTTTTCGCGCCCAACTCTGCCTGCTCCCGCGCGAATAAGAGAGGATCAGCCGTTGTTCGGCCCGCGTCATCGCTACATACAGCAGCCGGTTTTCCTCCTCCTTCTCGCGCTGTCGGAATCGCTCCGAGTTCTTCTGCGCCCAACTATCCGCCAGCCCATCCCCGTCCGGACCCTTCCACCGAATCCCCAGCCCGAACTCCGGAGTGAACGCCACCGCCGCGGTATCCCGCCGCGTCCCGCGATCCATCCCTGCAATGATCGTCACCGGAAATTCCAGACCCTTCGCGGCGTGCGCCGTCATCACCTGCACGCGGTTTCCCTGGTCCTTGTCCGACAACTCGGACTCCGCATCCACGGCTGATTCGATGCTGTCCAGTTCGCGCAGGAACTCTCTCAACGCGCGCCCAACCCCGCGTGTCCGCGCGAGATGCAGATATGCCTCGACGTTATCTCCCGCTGTATCGCCCGGCGCCCACGCAGAACCGCAGTCCGAAAGCATTCGTCCGATCAGCACGTCCAGTGGAACCACGCCCGCATCCGCGCGCCATCGCCGGAGCGCGTCCGCGAAGTTCCCGATCGTCCTCGCGTCGGTCTCATCGAACTCCGCGAGCAAGCCCCTGTCAAACGCCGCCGTGTTCATCCCACCCACCACGGATCCGCGCAACAGCCGAAGCCGCAGCAACGCCTCATCGCTCACTCCCACAAGCGGCGAACGCAGCGCCGTCGCCAGCGCAATTCCATCCCGCGGATTCTCCACCACATGCAACAGCGCCGTAATATCGCGTCCTTCCCGCGAAGACAGAAACGACTCGCGCCGCCCGCACACATTCGGAATTCCCGCGTTCTGAAACTCCGCGAGAATCGGCTTCATCGCCTCCCCGGTCCGGCACAACACCGCGAAATCGCGAAACTCATTGCCCAGTTCCAGGATGCGATGCGCAATCCACCGGGCCTCTCTCGCCCGCGCCTCATCTTCATCGTCACCCGATGCGCGGATAATCTCTACGAAAGGCTCATCCTCCGCCTCCGCGAACTCCCGCCCCGCGACAAGCGCCCGCGGATCGATTCCCTCGCTCTCGTTCAACAGGTACTCGACAGCCCTCAATATCGCATCCCGGCTTCGGAAATTATGCAGCAGTTCCGCCGCATGCTTCCCCGACTCCGCAACCTCCGCCCGATATCGATGAAAAATCTCCGGTCGCGCATGCCGGAACCCGTAGATCGATTGATTCACATCGCCCACCGCGAAGAACACATCCTCCCCGCGAATGAGCCGCACCAGTTCCGCCTGCCGTTCGTTCACGTCCTGGTATTCGTCCAGCATGATCTGCCGGAACATGTCCCGCACCCGGTCCCGGATCTCGGTGCGCCTAAGCATCTCGATCGTTCGTTCTTCGAGATTCGTGAAATCCAGCGCGGCCATCGCCGTCTTTCGTTCCTTGTAGACTGCGTCGAACCTCTCAAGGACATCGAATACCAAGGCCCGCAGAGGCGCCATGCGCCGGTCCGCCCCTCGCGCCCGTGCCAGAGCAAGATCCGGCTCGATTTCGCGCAGAGCGTCTTTCCCCTCGGGCGGCACGCGCGAGAAGTTGATCGGCTTTACAGGAATCACGGCGGCATCGCCTCGGAGTGCAAGGTTCTTCGCCAGTTCGTACAACTCGGCCCGTTGCGTCCGCCGCGGCACTGTCAGATTCTGCGGCCATGCGTCGAGCGCCGACGTCAATCGCGCCGCGACCGCCAGCGCCGAAAGACCGCCCACCGGATTCGGCGTCGCCCGCACCTCTCCGATGCTCCGCCCCGCCGACCGAATCGCCTCGTATACGTCCGTCAGATCCGTCGCCAGATAGAACGGCGTCTGCAAAGCCTCGATCAACGCCAGCATCTCTTCCCGGCGTGTCGCGACCATCTCATCCAGGGCCGCGTTCACGCACTCCGATTGCAGGTCCTCCGCCTCGCGCGCGTCGAGCACGCGGAACAGCGGATCGATCCCCGCCTCGATCGCGTTCTCTCTCAGCAGCCTCGCGCAGAACCCGTGAATCGTCGAAACCCACGCTGAGTCCAGATCCCGCAACCGAACGTCGTTGTGCTGGAACTTCTCCGCCAGCTTCTCTTTCATGTTGGCGGCGGCTTTTTCGGTAAACGTGATCGCAAGAATTTCCGAAAGCCGGAACCCCAGATCCTCAACCAGCCGGCAATAGCGCTCCACCAGAACCGTGGTTTTGCCGGACCCCGGTCCCGCCACCACGCACGCGTCCTTCTTCTGATATTCGATTGCGCTCTTTTGCTGCGCCGTGAAATCAGGCACCCGCCGCGCCTCCGATCGTCACCAGCGCCTCTGTGCGTTCATACCGGCACGCATCGCGGAAATCGCACCACTGGCAGTCGCCGCTCTCTGTCGGATCCGGATGCACCGCCCCGCCAAGAAACTCCGCGATTCGTTCCACCGTGCGGTCCCGCGCGTCTTCCTTCCACCGCGGCGGCATTTCACGCAGCCCCAGGTCGACTCCCGGAACCGCGCCCCACCCGAACCGCTGATCCTCCCGCACCGCGACATACATCATCGCGACCGTCTCCAGCTTCAAACATTCCAGCGCCGCCAGCGCATAAAGCGGCCCTTGCAGCGCCGTCGGGCTATCCACCTTTCGCTGCACTCTGGTGATCCTGGAAGTCTTGTAATCCACGATCACGCACTGTCGGTCGTTCAGCCGGTCGATCCGGTCCACGCGCCCCGTCACCGTGATGCCGCCCGGAAAGTCGAGCGTCAGTTCTACTTCGGCTTCCGACGACATCGCCGTCCACTTCTCGCTGGTGCTCACCTTTTCCGCGACCGCTCGCGTCGTGATCCGATCGACCTCCAACCGGAATCCGTCCGGCAGCCGCAGCTCGCGTCGAATCTTCTCGAACGCCTCCTCGAACAGCGCAACGAAATCGCCCGCGCGATTCACCTCCAGCCACGCCTCCAGCGCCTGGTGCAGAATCGTTCCGTTCGTCTTCGCTCCAAGCCGCTGATGCGGCGCGTCCGGCGCTCCGTCCAGTTTGAGCGTTCTGCCCGCGAAAAACTTGAATCGGCACTGCGCCAGTTCCTCCAGCCCCGTCAGGCTGATCGTCCGGTGCTGCGCCGCCATCGCCTCGCGCAAAACAGGCGTGTGCACCCGGCCCGCCGCGCCGCCTGGCGCTTTCTCTGCGAGGGGCGCGGCCATGCACGGCATCGCCTTCGCCGGCTCCATCTCCAGTCGCTTCGCGTATCGAGAGGAATGAACGCTTTTCCCCGATGCATCGTGCGACGGAAACGAAAGAATCAAGGCCCCGCGCGCACGCGTTCGCAGCGCCTCAAACAGAAACTCCTCCTCCGCGTCCTCATCCGCAGAGCGCCGTAGCGCGAACCCCGCCTTGCGCAACGCGTCGAAATCCCGCTCTGACAGCAGCGCATTCCGCGCATGCCTTTTCGGATAATCGTGGTCCGTGAATCCGCAAACGAACAGCGCCGCAACATCCCACTGCCGCGCCTCGAGCGCGCTCATCACATGCACCGCGTCTCGCCGATCATCGCGTACGCGCAGCCATGTCGCCGCAATCGTCTCCCGCGCTGCATTCCAGAACGTTTCAAGCGAAACCGGCGCCTCCTTCCCCGGCAACGCCGCGACCTCTTCCACCGCACCCGCCAGCGCCGCAATCGCCGACGCATAACTGCGCTGCGTCGCCAAAGCCTGCGTATCGCGCGCCACATCCAGCAACCCGGGACGATAAACGCGTTCCGCAAACTCCCCGATTCGCCGCGCCCACTCCGCCGGAGGATTCGATTCGCCCGCCCACGGCGCGATCGCCAGGCATTCCGACACGCGCTTTTTCAGCGTGTCGTCTTCACCGCACTCCGCCAGAATCTCGTCCGCGCCGCGTCCAGGCATCGCTTCGCGCAGCGCGAAATCCAGCCGGTCCATCCCCGCACTGGCGCCCCACTGAGGATGCCCGCGCAGCGCTTCGATCGTCGCGCCGAATTCCCATCCGCAGCTCGCGCATTCAATCAGTCCCCCGATAAACTTCGCCGCCGGATGCTCCCGTAGCGGACTCCCGAAATAAAACCGCGCCGGAATCCCGAACCGCTCGAAAACTCCCCTCAGCAGCGGCGCATACGACGCCACGTCGCGCACTGCGACGCCCATCTCGCGGAACGCCACGCCTCGCTCGCGCAACTCGACGATCCGCCGCGCGATCTCATCCGCCTCGCGCTCCACTGACGCCGCACTCACCAACTCTGTCTTCGGCCTTCGCGCCCGCCCTCCCAATTCCGTCGGCCGGGCGCCGAGCCGCATCGCCATTTTGCGGATCTCATCGCCCCCGCGCGTATCGGTCGCCGTAACCGTGACGTCGCACGATTTCGCGAGCGCCGCCATCAGTTCCGTCTCCAGTGGACTGAACGAGGCGAACCCATCCATCCAGATCCGCAAACCCGACGCATTCTTCGCCGCCGCCCGCACCACTTCCGGCCAGCTCGCGAAACCACCCGCCTTC
>Ga0206900_1130_pt1 | contig 19421 bp, 26 predicted proteins | sample Alteio_BWOrgHeat_46_FD_153235 | JGI IMG/M metagenome (GOLD analysis project Ga0206900, IMG submission 153235) | Enriched cells from forest soil in Barre Woods Harvard Forest LTER site, Petersham, Massachusetts, United States -... | ecosystem: Environmental > Terrestrial > Soil > Temperate forest >... | reverse complement strand
TTGTCACCACTGCAAAGACTGACAAAGAAGCATACGAATTATTGAAAGAATTAGGAATGCCTTTTAAAAATAACGCCCCACAGTAATGGCAAAATTATCAATCGTAGTAAGAAACCAAAAAAGGGAGAAAATGGTGGCCAAGTATGCTGCAAAGCGCAAGGCCCTCAAAGATGCAGGCGACTATGCCGGCCTCGACAAACTGCCTAAAAATGCATCTCCCGTACGTTTAAGAAACAGGTGTGAACTCACTGGCCGCCCAAGGGGCTACATGCGCAAATTTGGTATTTGCCGCATCCAGTTCAGAGATATGGCGCACGATGGCAAAATTCCCGGAATCAAAAAAGCAAGCTGGTAAAAGATAATATAATGACGGATCCAATCGCAGACTATTTAACCCGAATCCGCAACGCCGTAAAAGCGAAGCACAGGGTAGTAGAAATCCCTTCTAACAATTTGAAGAAGGCAATGACAGAGATCTTGTATAAGCAAGGATATATTCTCAGCTATAAGTTTGAGACTGGCGAACATGGCCAGGGTATCATCAAGATCGCGTTGAAATATGACAACCTCACGGGCACCCCTGCCATCAGGGACCTGAAAAGGGTGAGCAAGCCAGGCCTCCGGAACTATTCAGGTTCCAAGACCCTACCAAGGGTGATCAATGGCCTTGGCACTGCAATCATTTCAACTTCCAAAGGGGTAATGACTGAAAAAGATGCCCGCAATGCCAATGTTGGCGGCGAGGTAATATGCTATGTCAGCTAGTGATAATGTAATTAGTAATCAGTAAAAGAAAAGAAAATGTCACGAATAGGAAAATTGCCCATTAGCATCCCCGCAGGTGTCACCATAAGTGTGGCAGCCAATAATGTGGTATCGGTAAAAGGCCCGAAAGGGACCCTTACCCAACAGGTTGACCCTGATATGATCATTAAGGTGGAGGGCAGTGAAGCACAGGTGGATCGTCCATCTGAGCAAAAAAGGCACAAAGCGATGCACGGTCTATACCGCTCCATCATTTCCAATATGGTGAAAGGGGTATCAGAAGGATTCACTTTGCAGCAAGAATTGGTAGGGGTAGGTTACAAAGCCACCAACCAAGGACAACTCCTTGACCTTGCCATTGGTTTTTCGCACGAGGTAATGGTTGAACTACCTGCAGAAGTAGGAGTAACCACCCTTACCGAAAAAGGGAAAAACCCGATCATCACGCTTACAAGCATGGACAAGCAATTGCTGGGCCAGGTAGCGGCAAAAATCAGGTCCCTTAGGAAGCCAGAGCCTTATAAAGGAAAGGGTATTCGTTTTGTGGGAGAGAAAGTACGTAGAAAAGCAGGTAAAACAGCTGGAAAATAGTAGATAAAGATGGAACGACTAAAAAAGAAAAAGCTTAGGCATGCCCGGATCAAGCAAGGCATCCGCAAAAAAATACGCGGTACTGCCGAGCGCCCAAGGCTGACCATATATAGGAGCAACACCGAGATTTATGCCCAGATCATCAATGATGATTTAGGCTTGACCCTCGCCGCAGCTTCGTCAAAGTTGGCTACCGAGGCAAAAACACCCGTGGAAAAAGCCAAAGTGGTGGGCGAGTTGATCGCAAACAACGCGATAGAAAACAATATCACCCAAGTGGTATTCGACAGGAACGGATATTTGTATCATGGCCGCGTGAAAGCCCTTGCCGAGGGAGCACGTGAAAAAGGATTAAATTTTTAAGGAAAATGGATTTAGATAAAAACGTTCAGAGAGTAAAATCCAGCGAAATAGAACTTGCCGAAAAGGTAGTTCATATCAATCGTGTGGCGAAAGTAACCAAAGGGGGCCGTACCTTCAGCTTTTCAGCAGTGGTAGTGGTAGGCAATGGCGAAGGCGTGGTAGGTTTTGGTCTAGGTAAAGCCCGTGAGGTGACCGAAGCCATAACCAAAGGCGTAAACGATGCCAAGAAAACCCTCATCAAGGTACCGGTGATCAACCGCACCGTGCCCCATGAGCAGGAATCTTCTTTTGGAGGCGCCCAGGTATTCCTTAAGCCAGCTGCCCCAGGTACAGGTGTTATCGCTGGCGGTGCCATGCGTGCCGTACTGGAAAGCGCAGGCATACATGATGTATTGGCGAAATCAAAAGGATCATCCAACCCGCACAACGTGGTAAAAGCCACCATCAAGGCTCTTACCGAGATGCGCGATCCCTATACAGTTGCCCGTTTAAGGGGCATCAGCCTGAAACAGGTGTTCAACGGATAAAAAACAAGAAAATGGCACAGGTAAAAATAACCTATATCAACAGCACTATCGATAAGCCAGAAAGGCAAAAACGCATCATCAAAGCGTTGGGCCTTCGCAAGCTGCATCAGAGCGTAGTGCACAATGCAACCCCACAGATAGAGGGGATGATAAGGAAAGTGAATCATTTGATAACAGTAGAACAGGTTTAACATGAATTTGCATAATTTAAGGCCGGCCACAGGCTCGGTAAAAAAAGGAAAACGTGTAGGCAGGGGCCAGGGATCTGGCAAAGGCGGTACTTCGGCACGTGGCCACAAAGGGGCACAGTCCCGGTCTGGTTACAGCCGCAAACTTGGCTTTGAAGGTGGGCAGATGCCTATACAGAGAAGGGTACCTAAATTTGGTTTCAAAAACCCATTCCGGGTAGAATACAACCCCATCAACCTGGACGTGATACAAAGTTTGGCCGATGAGTTCCATATAAAGGTGTTCACCCCTGAGGTTTTCCAACAACATGGCCTTGTTTCAAAATCAGACAAGATCAAGATCCTTGGAAATGGGGAAGTGACATCTGCCCTGGAAATCAAGGCGCACGGTTTTTCAAAAACAGCCCAGGCTGCAATAGAACAAAAAGGCGGTAAGGTAGAAACTATTTAATTACATAAGTAATGAAAGGCCTGATACAGACAATACGTAACATCTTCGCGATAGAAGAACTGCGCAAGCGGATCATACTCACACTTGGCCTTATCGTTATATACAGGTTAGGCTCTTATGTGGTATTGCCCGGCGTAAACCCGGAAATGCTGGAAGCCTATAGCAATAGGGCCAGCCAGGGCCTTTTCGGTTTGATAAACATGTTCGCAGGTGGGGCCTTTTCGCGGGCATCCATATTTTCGTTAGGTATCATGCCTTATATCTCGGCATCTATCGTTATTCAGTTGTTGGGTATCGCCGTTCCTTATTTCCAGAAATTGCAAAAAGAAGGGGAATCGGGTAGGCAGAAGATCAATCAGCTTACACGTGTTCTTACCATAGCCATTACAGCGGTTCAGGCTGCTGGCTTCCTCATCAACTTGAGGTCGCAAGTGCCGGGTGCCTTGGCATTCAATACCGGTGTCATGAGCCAATTTATGTTCATGTTCACCAATATCGTCATTCTCACTACAGGTACCATGTTCGTGATGTGGTTGGGTGAAAAGATCACTGACCGTGGATTGGGAAATGGTATTTCGCTGATCATCATGATCGGGATCATTGCCAGGTTGCCACATGCACTTATCGGAGAACTTGAGTCTCGCATGAGTGAAGCAGGTGGTGGTATGGTGGTTTTCTTGCTGGAACTTGTCAGCTTGCTCTTGGTTGTCATTGCAGTGGTTGCTTTGGTACAAGGCACACGCCGTATCCCGGTTCAATATGCCAAAAGGGTAGTGGGCAACAAACAATATGGTGGCGTAAGGCAATTCCTTCCCTTGAAAATAAACGCTGCAGGTGTAATGCCGATCATCTTTGCGCAGGCATTGATGTTCATACCGGCTACAGTGGGCCAGTTTTTCCCGGCTTCATCATCATGGCAAGGGGTAGCAGGTGCGTTGCAAGACCACATGAGCCTGTTGTACAATATCGTGTTCTCGGCTTTGATCATCTTGTTTACCTATTTCTATACGGCGGTAACGATCAACCCGACACAGATAGCCGATGACTTGAAAAGAAACGGTGGTTTTATCCCAGGCATCAAGCCGGGCAAAAAGACCGCAGAATATATTGATACCATCATGAGCAGGATTACCCTTCCGGGCGCAGTGTTCCTGTCGTTCGTGGCTATTTTCCCAGCCATTGCCGGTATCATGAAAGTAAACAGCCAGTTCGCACAGTTCTATGGGGGTACATCGTTGCTCATCCTGGTAGGTGTGGTATTGGACACGTTGCAACAAATAGAAAGCCATCTATTGATGCGCCATTACGATGGTTTGATGAAATCTGGACGGATAAAAGGAAGGTCTTCCCTCTCCGGAGCGATGACTACAACAACGGCGATGTAATTTTTGGATAGAATGAAAAGAAACGCTATCTTTGCAGGCCAATTTAAAAAGCAATAAATGTCGAAACAAGCCATAATTTTGCAAGATGGTGTGGTATCAGAGGCACTCCCGAATGCAATGTTTAGGGTAAAACTTGAAAACGGGCACGAAATTTTAGCCCATATATCCGGTAAAATGCGGATGCACTATATCAGGATATTACCAGGAGACAAGATAAAAGTAGAGATGTCTCCCTACGATTTGAGCAAAGGACGGATCACCTATAGATATAAATAGAACAGACATGAAAGTGAAAGTTTCTGTAAAGAAAAGAAGCGTAGACTGCAAGATAGTACGCAGGAAAGGACGCATTTATATAATCAATAAAGCGAAACCACGCTTTAAACAAAGACAAGGATAACAAGCATGGCACGTATTTCAGGTATAGACCTGCCCAAGGAAAAAAGAGGCGAAATTGGCCTCACATATATATTCGGCATCGGCCGCAGTACTGCCAGGCATATCCTGGAACAGGCACATGTGGACTATGATACCAAGGTAAAAGATTGGACAGATGACCAGGCCAACGAAATCAGGTCACTGATCACTGAAAACATCAAGACAGAGGGCGAGCTTCGCACCGAAGTGCAACTGAGCATCAAACGATTGATGGATATCGGTTGCTATAGGGGCCAACGTCACCGGAAGGGATTGCCAGTAAGAGGCCAACGTACCCGTACCAATGCACGCACCCGGAAGGGCCGTAAGAAAACTGTTGCCAACAAGAAAAAGGTAACCAAGTAGGCAACAAATAGTTGCCTGCCTGTAGCAGAGAGGGATCGCCAAATGACAAGGTCCCACAACGATTAACGATCAACGAACAACGAAAAATAAATGGCAAAGAAAGTCGCAAGGACAGTAGCAAAAAAGAAGAAGGTACACGTAGACCAGTATGGCCGTGTATTTATCCAAGCTACCTTCAATAATATCATCGTGTCCATCACCAATGGCAATGGCCAGGTAGTGGCTTGGTCTTCCGCAGGGAAAATGGGATTCAAGGGATCAAAGAAAAACACCCCTTATGCCGCTTCGCAGGCTTCCGCAGATTGTGCCAAGGTGGCATATGATCTGGGAATGCGCAAAGCCGAAGTGCAGATCAAAGGACCCGGTGCTGGTAGAGAAGCAGCGATTAGGACCATCAACAATGCCGGTATTGAGATCACAACGATACATGACGTGACCCCGATACCCCACAACGGATGCCGTCCGCCAAAGAAAAGAAGGGTATAATTGGTGATTTGTAATTAGAAATTGGTGCTGACGCGAGAATAGCGGAGGCGGATACAGAATATATTTTAAAGACAGAATATTTAAACCGTAATGGCAAGATATACAGGACCGAAAAGCAAGATAGCCCGAAAATTCAAAGAGCCGATATTCGGCCCAGACAGGGCTTTGGACAAAAAACCTTATCCTCCAGGACAGCACGGGATCAACAAGAAACGTGCTAAACAATCGGAGTATGCGGTACAGTTGGCCGAAAAACAAAAAGCAAAATATACCTATGGCCTTCTCGAAAGACAATTCGAGAATTTGTTCCATAAGGCAGCCCGCAAAAAAGGCATCACGGGTGAAAACCTGTTGAAAATGCTGGAAGGCAGGTTGGACAATACCGTGTTCCGTTTGGGTATCGCGCCTTCAAGGCCAGCGGCACGCCAATTGGTAACGCACAAACATATCACCGTAAACGGTAGCATAGTAAGCATACCGTCTTACATCTTGAAGCCTGGAGACGAAGTAGCCGTGCGCGAAAAGTCAAAATCCCTGGAAGTGATCAATGAATCAGCAGCAAGGAGAGGAAAGACCTTCCCATGGCTGCAATGGAATGGAAATGACAAGTCAGGCAAATTCCTGGATTTCCCGGAACGTGACCAGATCCCTGAGAACATCAAGGAGCAGTTGATCGTCGAGTTGTATTCCAAGTAATTTTTGAATTTAACATTATAAACCAAAATATGGCAGTTGTAGCATTTCAGAAGCCTGAAAAGGTGCTTATGCAAAAAGCATCCGATTTCGAAGGTACTTTTGAGTTTTCACCCCTTGAAAAAGGATATGGTATCACCATAGGAAATTCGTTGCGCAGGATATTGCTTTCTTCACTGGAGGGATTTGCCATTACCACGGTACGCATCCCAAGTGTAGATCACGAATTCAGTTCTATAAACGGCGTCATTGAAGACGTAACAGACATCATATTGAATCTGAAACAAATCAGGTTCAAACAAATTGCCGGCGAAGAAGCAGAAAAGATCTTTGTAACGGTAAACGGACAAGACAAAATCACCGCAGGTGACATCGGTAAGGCATCCAACTATTTTCAGGTGCTCAACCCGAACCATATCATTTGCCACCTGGAGCCATCCGTAAGGTTGGAAATGGAACTTACCATTGAAAAAGGCAGGGGGTATGTACCTTCTGATGAAAACAAACAGAAAGAAGGCCCAATTGGACTTATCGCAGTTGACTCAATCTTTTCGCCGATCCGCAAGGTGAAGTACAATATTGAAAACACCCGCGTAGGCCAAAACACGGAATACGAAAAACTGGTGATAGAATTGGGAACAGATGGTTCCATACATCCTGAAGAGGCATTGAAAGAAGCCGCCAGGATATTGATCCAGCACTTTATCATCTTCTCTGACAAGAACATTACCCTTGACAGCGAGATGAAGAAAGAAGAAAACAGGGTAGACGAGAAATTCCTGCACATGCGCAAACTGCTGAAAACACCGCTTACAGATTTGGATCTGTCAGTGCGTGCCTTCAACTGCCTGCGTGCTGCAGAGATCAAAACGCTCGGTGACCTGGTACAATACGATGTAGCTGATCTTTTGAAATTCCGCAACTTCGGCAAGAAATCACTTACCGAACTTGAAGACCTGGTTCGTGAAAAGAACCTTACTTTCGGGATGGATATTTTGAAATACAGGCTTGACGAGGACTAGGAGAAAAGTTGAATTTTGAATGCTACATGTTGAATGAAGTCAACTGGCAGAATAGAGTAGAAAATTAGATATATGTTGGAAAAGGGTTTGAAGCAATTCAAAATTCATAATTCAACATTCAAAATTATAAGTAAAGATGAATCACGGTAACAGAGTAAACCATTTAGGCAGGACATCCAGCCACAGAAAAGCCATGTTGAGCAATATGGCTGCTTCTCTTATCCTGCACAAAAGGATCACCACCACGGTTGCAAAGGCGAAAGAACTGCGCAAGTTTGTAGAGCCTTTGATCACCAAGGCCAAGGACAATACCACCCATAGCCGCAGGGTAGTGTTCAGTGCACTGAAATACAAAGAGCCCGTAAAAGAGCTTTTTGGTGAAGTGGCAGCAAAAGTAGGGGATAGGCCCGGAGGTTATACCCGCATACTTCGCACAGGAAACAGGCTTGGTGACAATGCCGATATGTGTATCATGGAACTGGTGGACTACAACGAAACCTATACCACCGGCAAAAAAGCCCCTGTAAAAACACGCAGGAAAAGGGCAGCCGGCAAAAAAGGCGCTGAAGAAACAGCAGTAGCTGAAGATGCACCGGTAAAGAGGAAAAAAGTGGCCAAAGAAGATATCGCTCCGGCTGATGTAGTTGCCGCACCTGCAGCAGCTGAGGAAGCAGCAGAAGAGGTTCACCCTGTAGAAGCTGCCAGCACGGAAGCAACGCCAGAGGCAACTGCTGAAACAGAAAGCCATGAGGAAACTACCACTACTGATGAAGCAGCCGAAGAAACCAAGGACGCTGAGTAACAGATTTAACATATAAAAAACGAGAAAAAGGATAAGGCTTGATGCCTTGTCCTTTTTTTTTAATATTTGCACCACAAATGAAGTTCTTCGAAGAGCGGCAGGCCATACTTTTGCTGGAAGACGGCAAGGTTTTTTACGGAAAAGCAGCCGGGAAAATCGGCACCACCACCGGTGAGATTTGTTTCAATACTGGGATGACCGGGTATCAAGAGATATTCACCGACCCATCCTACTATGACCAAATCATGGTATCCACCAATGTGCACGTGGGTAACTACGGCATCAGGCATGTGGAAAGCCAAAGTGCGGATATCAAGATCGCCGGACTGGTGTGCAGGAACTATAATGTGCCATACAGCCGTAAGATGGCAGACAGCTCTATCCAGGATTTTTTCTTGAATGATGACCTCGTAGCCATAGCCAATGTGGATACCCGTGGCTTAGTGAACTATATCCGGCACAAAGGCTCTATGAATGCCATCATCTCTTCCGAAGAAACTGACTTGGCCGTGTTGAAAACCATGTTGGACGATACGCCTAACATGAACGGATTGGAGCTTTCGTCTATAGTAAGCACCAAACAGGCCTATGAGCTTGGAAATGCCGATTCTAAAACCCGGGTAGCCGTATTGGACCTGGGGGTGAAGCAAAATATCCTCAACAACTTTATCAAAAGGGATTGCTACCTGAAGGTATTCCCGGCCAAAACCACCCTATCCGAAATAAATGACTGGAACCCCAGCGCCTATTTCGTTTCTAACGGCCCTGGAGACCCTGCTGTCACTTCCTATGCGGTTGATACCGCTAAGGCGATGATAGATGACAAGAGGCCGTTATTTGGCATCTGCCTGGGCCATCAGGTTCTTGCCCAGGTATTCGGCATATCTACCTATAAAATGCACAATGGCCACCGTGGCCTCAACCATCCGGTGAAGAACATCATTCGCAACCATTGCGAGATCACCTCTCAAAACCATGGGTTCGGCATCAGCCATGAAGATGTGAACAAGACCCCAGATGTGGAGATCACCCACCTCAACCTAAACGATAATTCAGTTGAAGGTATCCGTCATACCAAGCTGAAAGCCTTCTCGGTACAGTATCACCCAGAGGCAGCACCAGGCCCCCATGATGCAGGCTATCTGTTTGATGATTTCATGGAAATGATCCATAGCTAAATAAAAAGGCCTATATCCCTCGAATGGGTGCCATTGCCTTTTTGGGAATTAAAACCCTATCTTGCAATAATGAAGTTAGTTCTTGGGATACTTGGAATTTGCCTTTTAGTATTTACTCTCTCATGCCATCCATCTGCCCCAAAAGGGGATGGGAATCTCGCTTCAAATGATAGCTTGGCACATATATGGGATACTATACAAGGTACTATCATAGCGACCATTGAATGGGATGATCAAAATCATAAACAAAAGCTACGTATATGGGCTGGCTTCAACAATGGAAAGTATTATCGTTTAAGTTCCGGGCTTGGAGAAAATTACTTTTATTCTGGAGACACAGTTAAAAATAACATTGTTAACCTTGAAGACAGTCTATTATATTCAAAATTTAACAAATACGAGATATACCGTCTTGGCGTACCTGCCGGTAATGCGGAAGTGTCGGGAACTGTATTTTCACAAAGTTGCGATGCTTCCATTTGCGGTAAAATAAAGCAATTTCATATTCCGGGGATAAATGCTGAAGATCCTCAATATACGTTTATTGGCTTATGTGGCAAGAAGAAATCGACATTTGATAATATTTCAGCAATCCAGCCCCTAGACAGTGGTGTATATGCTTCGTTTTTGCCTCAATTGCGTCATATTGGCAAAAATCTCATGGATCAGAACAAAAAGGAAGAATATGAGTATCAATCATTGAAAATCGATTCATCAAAAATTAGTTTTTCTGTAAAAATGGCAAACTTGGATGCAGATAAGAAGCCAGAATATATTGCTGAAGGATATTTAGATGTGGATTCAGAACATTCTTACCATTGCCTATTGATGTACCATACACCTGGGTTTGGGATTGATACTTTTTATCACGATGTGTCTTTAGAAAAAACAGATGGTGATTTTACTTTCGAGTTGATTGATGCCCTTGATATTGACGGTGATGGCAATAAGGAACTAGTTTTTAGCTATTTGGGGCCTGGAGGAATGGTCTATGTCATCTATTCTTATGAAAAAGGCGTGCTCATAAGGAAGTTTAGCACAGAGGCATGGGGATGTTAGTTATAGCAATCACATGGACAACCCATCTCAACTATGATGTTTGGGAATAACCTTAAAATTCTAATAGGAGAAGTCCTTTGACTCTATTGAAATGAGTCTTATTGTTTGTGGCCAGCTTTATTTTGTTTTTTAGGGCTACAGATGCAATAAGTATATCTTCAGTTCCAATCATAATCCCTTTTTGCTTCAAATCGCGGTAAATCTTCCCAGCAATTTCTGAACTGGGCTTATCTAGATCGAGAACGATCACCTCGCTAAAAAATGAATTCCAAATTCATCTTCTAATGAATCGTCTCCCCTGAGAAGTTCATAAACGGTTATAACCGATACAGCAATTTGATAGGTGGAACTAAGTTTTACTAGCGTGGTTTGACCTTTGTTTGATTTATCAGTGCGCCAATAACTAATAAGGATATCGGTGTCGATGCAAATCAATTCCATCGGTCAAAACTCTTTCTCTTTTCCTCCACATAGTTAAACTGTTCATTGGTCATGACAGGACCATCAAGCAAAAGATTCTGAAGATGGCCATATGAGGCAGACAAAGCATCGTTCTTTACCTGGCTGAATATTAAAGTCATATTGTCTATCCCAAAATCCTTAAGATGCCAATATTCATGTTTTCTAATGGCATGGCCAGGATGAATAGGCCAATCAAGTTTTACCAGTGCTTTGAGGTAAAAATCCGCAGAGTTTTCGTGCCTTTCTATTGTCTTTACAATGCCAATATGCGTGATGGCAGATACAGGGGCACTAAGATACAGACCTATATAGTTGGCATCTTCCTTGGGTATGGCAACAGCAGCGTCACCAAACCCTATCCACATATCGCTAAAGTTTTCGTTTAGCCATTTTTGGTTTATTCCTCGCACTATAACCAGTTCAGGGTCCGTAACATGCATACGCTCTTTTTGAAATAGACACAAATCTATAAAAATAAGTTCTATTGCATGCCAAAAGGTTTAAAGGAATGCTATGTAGTTATGCGTCCCTATAAAAAAAATGCTTTTACCATCTTAAGAGGTCATCTCAAAAGTAAAGTAAAGGCATCTATAAGGTACCCGAATAAAAAAAGAGGCTGTCTCAAAAGTCGAGACAGCCTCTTTTATGATTTGAATTATTCCCTAAATCCTATTGATTGGCCAAGTTGAATAGCTTGGTAAGGTTTGGAGATACCACGATCTCCGTCCTACGGTTGGATTGACGTCCGTCTGCTGATTCGTTGGTAGCTACAGGCTCATATTCGCCCCTTCCAGAAGCGGTCAAGCGATTGGGGTCCATACCATCACTGGTAAGTAAACGTACAATGGCTGTGGCACGCGCCACGCTCAATTCCCAGTTGTCCTCGAAGCGTGGGGTTTTGATGGGTACATTATCGGTATGGCCTTCTATTACTACATTGATGTCAGCTGTGGATTTTAGGACGCTGGCCAATTTCTCCAATGCTTCTTTTCCCTTGGGATCCACGTCAGCCTTTCCGGATTTGAAGAGTAGTTTTTCTTGAAGTGATACATAAACTTTCCCGTCTTTAATGTTGATACTGAAGTCATCAGAGTTAAAGTTGACCAACGCAGTTGCAAGAGTGGATTTCAGGTTGTTCATGGCATCCTTTTGTTGTTGTATCAGGTCTTGCATGGCTTTCAGGCGCCTGGCTTGATCGGCAATCGTCATCTTGGATGAAGAAGAAAGTTTGTTAAGTTCGTTTATCACCTGCTGGTTTTCGCTTTCAAGGTTGCCTTTTTCGTTTTGCAGCTGGCCTTTTTCACTTTGCAGCTTGCCCTTGTCGTTCTGAAGGCTATAAACAGTACTGTTGCAAGCCTCCAATTTGGTATGGGTATCCAAGCTGTCACTTTGTAGCCTTTCCGCACGGGACATGGCGTGCAAATATTTTTTCTTTGATACGCAAGATACAGAAAGAAAAGCCATTAGTATCAATGGCATAAAGTAAAGGATTCGATTTCTCATAGGTTTTCGATTTATGTTATTAAGTTGCTGGTTAAACAACAAAACCGCAAAACTGTTGCAAATACGTTATAATACATTGTATATTAATGTATTATATTTTTTAGCAAAAATACAGGCAAAAAAAATGATCCCTTGTTGTCCACAAGGTTGTGTACATTATTGCAAATCTGTTCCCGTGATTTTCCATACTTTCGTATTAAGATTTCATGAACCAAGTGAATTTGACTGTGAATAAGTTAAAGCAAAGCAATAGGTAATGAAGTCTAAAATTATAAAATTCAACGCATAATATAGAATGAGCAGAATTATTGAGATCAATGCCCGCCAAATCCTGGACTCACGTGGCAACCCGACCGTGGAGGTGGAAGTATATACCGATACCGAAGTAATGGGTCGTGCTGCCGTACCATCAGGTGCATCCACTGGTGCCTATGAGGCCGTGGAACTGCGCGATGGTGACAGCAACTACTATCTGGGAAAGAGTGTTCAGAACGCCGTTGAAAACGTGAACAACCAAATAGCCGATGCTTTGGAAGGGTATTCAGTCTTTGACCAGGAGGAAATAGACCAGATGATGATAGAACTGGATGGTACGGAGAACAAATCCACCCTTGGGGCAAATGCCATACTTGGGGTTTCCATGGCAGTCGCCCGGGCTGCTGCTTCAGAACTGAGGTTGCCGTTGTTCCGCTATTTGGGCGGTATTGCGGCCAACACCTTGCCCGTGCCCATGATGAACATCCTGAACGGCGGGAAACATGCCGATAACAAGATTGATTTTCAGGAATTCATGATCATGCCCACCGGGGCCGAGTCATTTTCCCATTCCTTGCAGATAGGCACCGAGATATTTTTCAACCTCCGAAATGTGTTGCATAAAAAGGGCCTTTCCACCAATGTGGGAGACGAGGGCGGTTTTGCGCCGAACATTTCCAGCAATGAGGAAGCCATAGAAATGGTGCTACAGGCCATTGAAAACGCAGGCTATAAACCGGGAGAGGAAGTTTTCATTGCCATGGATGCAGCAAGCACCGAAATGGTGACCAGCGATGGGATGTACCGGTTCTACAAATCAAGCCATAAGGAGATATCGAGTGATGAAATGATTGAACATTGGATGGAATGGGTGCGCAAATACCCGATCATATCCATTGAAGACGCCCTTGGTGAAGACGATTGGGCAGGCTGGCAAAAACTGAACAAGGCTATTGGCGACAAGGTACAGCTCGTGGGCGATGACCTGTTTGTGACCAATACTACCCGCTTGGAAAGGGGTATATCCGAAAAAACGGCCAATAGCATACTTATCAAGCTCAACCAGATCGGTACCCTGTCTGAAACCATGGAGGCAATAAAGCTGGCCCAGCGCAACAATATGAATGCCATCATCAGCCACCGTTCTGGAGAAACCGAGGATACCTTTATCGCTGATCTATCGGTAGCACTCAATTGCGGTCAGATAAAAACCGGGTCGGTATCCCGTACTGACAGGGTGGCCAAATACAACCAGCTCCTGCGCATCGAAGAAATGCTTGGGGAAAGCGGCAGGTATTATGGGCCGGATTTTGGATATGTGAACAGGTAAGACTGCCCGCAATAATGAATTGTAGATAACATAAACGAAATAAAAAATGCTTGGGACCAAACATGCAGGGACACGGAACCCAAAAAGTATAAAAGGAAGGGGCGCTGATACTTTTAATCCTGGCAGCATAAACCCTTTCCCAGAATTTGTTTCGGTAGGTTTTTCTGGTAGGTTTATCTATTTCAAATTGGATGATGGTAGAAAAATAACCATTCCCATCTCCAGTTTTCCCAAACTTGAACAAGCCACTCCTACTGAAAGGCTGCAATATCACAACAATGGTGTTCACATTTTCTGGGATGCACTTGACGAAATTATTGGTGTAAAAAACGTTTTGGGTCCTAATGCAACAAAATATTAGATATGAAAAAGCTTCTTCGCATCTTCAGTAACCGGTATTTTATCGTTGCCGCCATCATGATTGTATGGATCAGTTTTTTTGACCGCTACAACCTGGTACGGCGCTTGTTCAGGGATGGCCGGGAGTACAGCGAGCTCAAATCTGAAAAGGACTATTACCTGAAAAAGATCGCCGAAGTAAAGAAAAACAAGGAAGAGCTTTTCAGCAACGATGCCAAATTGGAAAAATTTGCTCGCGAAAAGTACTACATGAAGAAAGACGGGGAGGATGTTTTTGTGGTGGAGAAGTAGATATAATGCTTATCTGTACGTGATACTTTGTGGGAACTAAAACCATTAATTTTGCCATATGACAGAGGCAATAACAAACAATCCTTTAAATCTGAGATTCCTCAACTTGCTTTCTCCCGCTGAAACACTTATAGTGATGAATGGTGTTGAGGCTGATTTTGATTTGTTGATTCAGGTTACGTTTATGGACTTATTGCTAAAGAAAGTCCTTGCCATAACAGTAGAGGAACGTCAACCCAGCAGCCAAGACCCCATCCAAACATATAAATACATTGGGGTGGGAGAGTTTTATAAAGGTTACACGCCTTTGTTGCACGAAAATATGTATACCGATGAATTTGGTGATGATTGGTACAAACGTATATTGCTTCGCACGTTCGTCAAAGATGGATATGACAGTGTAAACTCATCTGGATTATACAGAAGCCAAATCGTCAAAAACAAGTCGTTACAGCCTTATTATCATCAGAACATAATACAAAGGCTCAATGGACACTTTGATATCAATGATGCCGGTCTCTTGTTCCAAGCGCAGGTAAAATCGGAATTTCAGACAGCGGTGAACTATTTGCAGTCCAATGAAGGCACATCCGAGACTAAAGCAGCTTTGGCGAAGCAAATGGGTGGCAATATTTTTCTGGTTAAAGATTTTGAGTTTGGAGTCATTCAAGATTTCAGTCAAGAACTCATGATTGCCATAGAGCAAAGCAAAACCACTTTTACTGATTCCATCATTGGATTCAAAGGCTGGGGAAATTCCATAAACATGGGGATATCTTGGTAAATTATTGCTTTTTGGGACTTGGTCCAAAATCGTTCTTTCAAGCTGAACTGGGCCACCATTGTTGATTCTTCACTTATCAGGTTTTGTCTTCCTCCATCTTTTCACGCATTTCAATATCAACATTTAGCCGTTTTCCCCAAACCGATTTAGTGCTGTGTAGCGGCATCTTTGGCCAAAATGAATGGTATGCCATCCAGTTAGGCTATTATGATCTGCCAATTCTTGCATTTGTAAGAAATCTTTCGATTTTGTAATTTAATGTACTGCCATCATTGCCGTTTTTATTAACTATAAGTTAACCATTAGGCCAATTTCAGGCAATATTCGTTTTTAACCTTTGCCCTAAGATCAGCGGTGGGGGAGATTCCGTAGTTTCTTGTCATGTAACATTGATGGCTATTTTCTAAGATTTTTCTTAAAAATTAGGTGATATAGGTACGGAAAGTGAGGTAAGTCTTTCATAAAGCTTGGTCGGATAATATTTGAAAAACTTAAAAACGACTTACATGCAATTTTCAACTTTCAAAGGCCGGTTCATTTCATTGGTGCTGATAACTGTTTTGGGAATCGGCTCAATACAAAAAACGTATGCCACCAATCAATACTGGTACTATAATTTGGGTTCTGCCACAACTGGAAACTTCTCGGCAAATACTACCGGTACCAACTTAAGTTCTCCTTATCTAGCTGTTACTGGAGGAGGATCATCGTTTTACAGAACAAGTACCAGTTCTTCTACAGGGTCTGTAGGAGTAGCTTCGGGAGGGTTTGGCTCCAACTCATATATTTCAATAGTAGGGCCAAGTGGCTCATCAGTTAACAAATACAGTGTTCACGACATAAGCGGTGGAGCGGGCAACCTATTCTACTTCAAATGCTTGGTAAGGCCAAACAACAATTCCGCCGCAGCGCAGTATTTGCTAACCATGGGTTCCAACAGTGTATCTGGGTCTCAGGTCTACAACAATGGGAGCAATGTGGCGGATGCGGCAACTGCAGCAGGTTTTAGGATGAATTTTACCAGTGCGTCATCTGTAACCATGGAATACAGGAACACCTCAGGCGGTTGGTCAAATACTTCAGCTTCTATATCAGCCAATAGTGATTATGTTATAGAATTCTATGTCAATAATTCCACTTCGAGCTCTTCTTATACCTTTAACGGTGCTTCAGTGTCTCTCGCATCAAATACTTATGATATATACGTAAATGGAGTTATTGCAAAGAGTGGTGCTGCCTGTCCGAACACTGCGGCAGCAACAGTGGATTCATGGATGTTCTATTCCACCAGCTGTAGTTCAACCTCAAACAGTTTCTTTATTGATGACATTTCGTATGCCAACTATTTTGGTCCTTTCACATATACCTCTACAGCAACTGGCAATACAAATGGTGAGATATGGCAAAATGATATCCTGGCATCGGGTGCAGAGAGGTTAAACACTTACAATCCGAACAATGGGATTACCATCGCAAATGGGCATACTGTAACACTGAATGTAGACAAAACAAATATCAACAACATCACTGTAAATACTGGCGGAATTCTGAAAACAGGGACTGCAAGTACTGCACCGTTGTTCTTTAATGTTTTTGGCAATATCACTGCAAATGGAACAGTCGGAGTTTCCAGTGATGACGGAATAGCCTTTAATATGGAAGATGGGACACACACTATATCTGGAACTGGAGCTTTTTATTGTAGCAGGATCAGGAAAAGCGATGAGAATGGATCGTCTGGCACATCAACGGTGAATATAAACATGAATGCCAAGGTGTTCTTTACGGGCACTTCGGGCAGTGCGGCAGGCATTTACAGCAACCGCTCTGCAACATCAATTTATAACGTAAACATTGCCAGCGGGGTAACAGTAGTCGTATCTGGCGATCTCTGCATAGATGGGAGCAATGGAACATCCGGAACCGATAGATATGGAACCTATACTATTTCTGGGACATTGACCGTAAATGGCACCGTGTACCTTACAACCAACAACACTTCCACGCATACCTGTACCATAACTGTTGCCAATGGGGGTATTTTGAATGCCAATACAATCAGTGCCCTTGCCAGTGGAGTGGCAGGCCATGTACTGAATGTCAATACAGGCGGCACGCTGAAATTGACCAATGGTGATTTCAGCACCCCGAGTGCCACCAACAATACTTATACCTTTAGCTCAGGTTCAACTGTGGAATTTGGGGCCAATGGCGCGCAAAACATAGATGTGCCCGGTACCTACTCCAATTTGACCATTTCAGGTTCAGGCACAAAGACCATGCAGGGCAATATTGCCAGCCTTGCCCAGTTGTTGGTGGCTGGCACGGCTACCTTGGCCACCAATGGACACACTTTAACCTATGCCGGCTCGGCCAACCTGGATTATAATGGATCCGCAGCCCAAACCACTGGATCAGAACAGCCATCCACCATCAACAATTTGACGGTCAACAATTCAAGTGGGATCATCTTGGGCAGTGCTTTGACAGTAAACAATCTTGTTGCATTCAATTCAGGTACAGTACAATTGGGTGCCTTTAAATTGATTGTAGGTACCAGCGGAAGTTTTACCGGGGCTGGTCCTTCCAATTATATATTCACAAACAGCTCGGGCACCTTGGAAATGCAGGCGAATGCAACCGGTGTCCTGTTCCCCATTGGCGACAGCTACAACCCCATTACCATAAAAACCAGCACGGGTACTGCCACTTTCGATGCCTCCGTTTCCAATGGGGTCACCGATGCATCGAATGCTGCCATACTGGATTATGTGGTCAACCGTGTTTGGGCCGTATCTGTCACCAGCGGAACTGCCACCATTAAAGTTACCCCACAATGGAATGATTTGACCGATCTGGCCGGTGCACACTTAGACCTCAATAATGTATTTGTTGCCTACCGTACCAGCCCAACTTCGGGAGCTTGGATCAGGCTGGGAACTCCTGGTTTGGCCACCAACCTGGGCAGCAATGCATATAGTGTGCTTTCCGATAACCTCACTGTTACGGCTGGCACCACCTATTACTTTGGTGTAGGAAGCATTCAGGCAGGAGCGCTTCCCGTGAGCTTGGTTCAGTTCAGTGCCAAGCAGGAAAATTCAAATGTCCTTCTCAACTGGGAAACGGCTTCAGAACTAAACAATAGCCATTTTGATGTAGAACGGTCTTCGGACGGAAATAATTGGAAAGCCATCGGGACAATAAGCGGTCATGGAAATACCTCGTCCATCAACAATTATTCCTTGGTGGATATCATTGATGGTGCAGCATCACAAATACTGTACTATAGGTTGAAGCAGCTGGATTTCAACGGCGATGCCACCTACTCAGAAATACGGTCAGTGACGCTTTCTTATATCAGTAACCTTAGCATGTACCCCAATCCTGCTATTGACCAAGTAAACCTCAGCTTTGAATCCATTTTGAATGGGAATGCGACCTTGAAGGTGCTTGACCTGGAAGGCCATATCGTGCAGACAAATAATATATCCATTGGGAAAGGGACCTTTAGGCAATCATTGGATGTAACGCATTTATCCAAAGGAAGTTATTTCTTGCAGGTTTCCATGGGCACCAACTCGAACGTATATAGTTTCTTCAAAAACTAATCGAATCTCATAGCGGGTAAACAGGCATCGAACCCGGGCCTGTTTACTTGATATGCGGAAACAATTGTACCGTAATTCCCACGGTTGCAAAATAGGGAAAATAGAGCATGCCATAGCGCGATGGATCCACTTGCAACCCTGCTACAGGTATGGATAGCCCAAAGTTGGTGTATATCTTTATATTTTTTACTCCAAATGCCAACATAAACTCTGGTTCCAATAGCACGGCATATCCTGTCATGGGCATGTTGACAATCCTGGCGATCACATGGGTCGTGTCATTGGAATACTTTACGATATAGTTGCCTTTGGGAAAGAGTTCTCTGCACCGTAGGCCAAAAACCCCCTTCTATATATTTGGTTGATAAGCCAATATTAATTTGTTGGGAGAGGATGAAAATGTCTGCATTGATATAGGGTGTTTCTATGGAATCATTGAAATGGTTATGGGTCCATCCGTCCGAAGAACCGTATCCGGCACCTGCCAATAGGTCCAACCTCCAAATCTTGGAAAATTTCGTAAAATAGCCACCTC
>Ga0206900_1128_pt1 | contig 19647 bp, 15 predicted proteins | sample Alteio_BWOrgHeat_46_FD_153235 | JGI IMG/M metagenome (GOLD analysis project Ga0206900, IMG submission 153235) | Enriched cells from forest soil in Barre Woods Harvard Forest LTER site, Petersham, Massachusetts, United States -... | ecosystem: Environmental > Terrestrial > Soil > Temperate forest >... | reverse complement strand
TGCGGGGTCCGCCGCAGGAGCGCTCGATTGCGCCCGCGCGGAGTTTGTGGTCAGTATTAGGATCGCGCCGCTGCACAAGGCAAGGACGCATGCGCGTTGTCTCATGAACATATAGATTTTATATGGGCGTCGAATGCGGCCCGTTGGTTTCCTTGCTTCTCCCGCGGTGTCGATGCCGGAACACCCAATCAGAGTTTTTCCTCGTAAAAGACATTAGGAAGGTGCGTGCTACGTTCGAAATTCGATTGTTGCCTGTTTTCGTAGTGCGAGTCGTCCGCCGATGAATTCACGATGGCCGCCGGCGGTGCTGCTCTTACTGTTCCCGGCGTTCACCCTGTTCGCGGCCGATGCGAGTGTCGCGGGCAGGATCACCGATCCACAGGATCGGCCCGTCGCAGACGCAAAGATCCATCTTTCCACCGGTCAGGACACCATCAGCGATGTCAACGGCCGTTTCAGATTCGACCCCGTGGCTGAAGGCGCTCATACGATTACTGCTACGGCTCCCGAGTTTGCTGGCGCCGCCACGTCTTTCCGCATCGCGCCGGGAGAAGTTCTCACGCTCGACCTTCAATTCACACAAGTGGCGGCGCGAACCGACGCCCTCACGGTAACCGCCGATGTTAAGGATCACGACATCCGGAATCCCGACCCCGCTCAGCGCGTCATGGCGCGCGACGAGGTTCTCGACGCCAACCCCGGCCGGCCCGGCGCGCCCGTCTCGATTCCGGGCCTGCCCACTGAAACCGCATCGGGCGGCATCAAAGCGCCCCAATACTTCGCGCCCGGGGTTGCGGGTGACCACGGCGAGCCCATCGCGCAATTCATTCAGCTAGGCAGCTTTCTCCTGCCCAACAACCTGAGCGCAAACGCGCACGGCAACGGGTACTCCGACCCCAACATTATGGTTCCCGCCATCATCGAAAGCGTGGAGACCGATGGCGGGTCTTTCAACGTCCGCGAAGGGAACCATTCCGTGGATCTCGCCGCGGTCTACGGGCTAAGGCAAACGCTGAAACCTTTCGCGACCCTCACCGCGGACTACCGCGATGCGGATCTCAGCGCCGGTTGGAAATGGTTCGCGGCTGAAGCCTCGTACGGTAACGGCCTTCTGGACACGCTCGAACACCGCCAGCAATACAAGTTGAACGGTCTGAGGGGCTGGACCCTCGGCGCCCACAGTCTCACCGCACTCTTCATCGGCTACTACGGCGCTTCTCGAATTCCGGGCCTGGTTCCTGTGAATGTCCCGGATCTTCACGATACGATCGACCCGCGCCAACACGATCAGACGCACACGGGAGAGATTGCGCTGAACGATGTCTGGCATCTTGCGCCCAACGCCGAGCTGCAGTTGTCCGGCTTCTTCCGCACTTACAACCTCGCGCTCTACTCCAATTTCGGAGACGGACTCATCCGGCAGAGCGAATTCCGCACTGAGAACGGCGGAAACGCCGCCTACGTCCGTAAACTCAACGCGCGTTTCTCTGTGATGGCTGGCATCGACTACTTCCGGGAAGCGCCGCGCCGTGACGATCTCGATCGCTACGCCTCCACCGATCCCGCGATCTATGGTCCGTTCGAAAAGATCACCGCGAACAACATCACGCTCAACTTCCTGACCCCGTTCATCGCGATCGACGGCAACATTCTGCGGTGGCTTCACTACAATCTCGGTTGGAGGCGCGACCAGATCGGCTTTGATAACGACGATCTCCTCAATCCCGTCAACTCGTTCCATCGCTGGCAGGGGATTAACTCCCCCAAAGCCACGCTGGCTTTTGTCCCTCCCGAAGCTCTCTGGTTGCCCTCTGTCTCGCTCAGTTTCGGGCAGAGTTTCTTCACGAATGACCCGCGCATCGGCGCCGGAACCGGTCAGGGCAGTCTCATCAGCCGCGCCCATGCATGGCAGTTGGTCGCCGGCAAGACCATTGGCCGCACAGACCTCCGCGTCGTGCTGGGCCGCGTCACTCAGGAAGCATCGCTGGCCAAGATCGACCCGGACACAGGCCTGCAGTTCGATGAAGGGCCCGGCCGTAATCGCTACATCACGGTCTCGGCTCGCCACCGTTTCAGCGCGGGCCTGCTGCAGGCATCTTTCTCAAAAGCTGACGCGCGAGGCCTCTCTGACGGAACACCGGTGCCCGAAGCCCCGCGGCTCATCGCCGACGTGCTCGGAACGCTCGACCGCCTCCCGTTTCACCTGCGCGCCCGCGCGCAATTTGAGGAGGTGGGAAGCAAACCGCTGGGCGATGGTTTCTTAAGCGTGCCAGTACGCGAATTTCGAGGCGCCCTTGCGCGTGACTTCGCCTCGGGACGAATTCAAACGGCTATTCACTTCCAGATCGCGAGCGGCTACTCCGGTCAGACCACGGAAGTTCTTGCGTTGCCAGGCGAGGGAGAGCCTTTCGAACGCGTAGTGGGCGTGTACATTCCCTCTTACGCGGCTCTGTCATTCAGCTACGCCTTCGGAAGGAGACATCCCTGACAGCAACCGCTACTCCACGCGAAGCGCGTCCATCGGAGCGATTCGCGTCGCCCGGCGCGCGGGCAGCCAGCAGGCGACGATCCCAGTCACTGCCAACACCGCGATAACCGCCATCAGCGACGCCGGTTCATAGGGCGTTCCGCCGCGCAGCAAAGTCTCCAGATATCCCGCGACCCCCAGTCCGCCCGCCACGCCAACCACAACGCCCAGAGCGATCAATCGGACGCCTCTGCCGATCACCATCCGCGTGACGTCCGCCATCGTCGCGCCCACAGCCATTCGCAGACCAATCTCGCGCGTTCGCCGGGCGACGGCGTTCGCGATCACGCCGTAGATTCCGACCGTGACCAGCGCAAGGCCCAGAAATCCGAACGAGCCGAACAGCACCACGCTGAACTTCGGCCCGGCCGATACGTAGCGCGCGATGAAGGAATCCACCGGCTCGGTGTCCATCACAGGCTGGTCCTTGTCCAGTTCCCGTATTGCCGCGCGCAGGATCGGAACCAGGGCTTGCGGATCGCCCGCTTTCGGGCGCATCAGGATCGAGAAGTTCGCCGGTCCGCTGAGCGTGAACGGAATATACGCCTCGGGTATGACTTCCTTTGAATAATACGTTCTGGTATCGCCCACAACGCCGACGATCTCGAACGCCGTGGAAGCAAGGCCGAACGGTTGCTCCGACAATCGGGGCGCGCGGAACGTCGCTCCGATCGGATCTCGCGCCGGGAAATACCGCCGGACGAAGCTCTCGCTCACGGCGGCGACCTGCCGCCGCGCGCGGACGTCCGTTTCATCCGGAAACCGGCCGCGGCGCACGGGAATATGAAATACGCGCGCGTAGTCCGTAGAAATCGAATGTACGGTGACCCGCCTGTTGTCCGAGACCCCCGGCGCAACCACCGGCATCGAGGAGTTCCCGAACGGATGATAGCCCGTGTTGAACGCGGCGTTCTCTACGGCGGGGTTACTCTTCAGCCGGTCCAGCAGTTGCGCCGCGAATGCGGCCCGGCGCTCGGAGTCCGGATAACGGCGCGGGTCCATCGGTATCCGGCTGGCCAGAACGCCTGACGTTTCTACTCCGTACTGAGCCGAAGTCACGCTGATGAGCGACCGCACCATCAGCGCCGCGGCGGTCAGCAGCATCAGTGACAGGCCCACCTCCGTGACGACCAACCCGCCGGAGATCCACGATTCTCTTCGCGTGGTTCCCGCGCGCGCGCCGGACTTCAGCGGCTCGACCACATCCTTCCTCGCGCTCTGCAGCGCCGGAAGCAACCCGAACAGGATCGTCGTCCCCATCGAAACGGCTGCCGCGAAAACCAGCACAGGCCAGTTCAGGCTGACCTCGGCTTCGTCCGGAATGGTCTGCGCCGGAACCATGGCGAGGATGCCCTTCATTCCCGCCCAGGCAAGCGTCACGCCGAGGGCCCCGCCGAGCAGCGCGATCAACGCGCTCTCCGTCAGCAATTGCCCGATCAGGACGCGTCGCGTCGCCCCCAGCGAGATTCGCACGGCCATCTCCCGGGCGCGGTGGAACGAATGCGCGAACAGCAGGTTCGAGACGTTGGCGCAACTGATCAGCAGCAGCAGGCCTACAGCGGCGAACAACGCCCACAGCACATCGCTGATCCCGCTCGGAAAGGTATCGGCGAAGGAGAGCAGACTCACGCGATAGCGGGCAGGGAAGGAGGCCGGCGTCTGTCGCCTCATCTCGTCGATCACCGGGCGCAACTCCGCTTCTGCGCGCGCCGGCGTGACGCCCGGCTTAACCCGCCCCAACACGTGCACGAACCGCACGTCTTCATCGACGACGCCCCGGCGCATCTCGAGCGGCACGTAAACGTCCGCGCCCCGCCACATGAAGCGCGGCGGCATCACGCCAACGACGGTTCGGGCCTTGTCGTTGAGGAGCAAACTCTTGCCGAGTACGCTCGGATCGCTCGCGAACTGCCTTTGCCAGAAGCGAAAGCCCAGCACGCAGACATTGTTGCCTCGGTCGGCGCGCGTGAAAATGCGGCCGATCAGGGCCGGGACGCCCATGATCTCCAGGCCGTCGTATGTCGTGTGATTTCCGCGCAGCCGCTCCGGAACCGGCCGGCCGGTCCAGAACAGATCGCTGATGGTTGACGCCGTGACGCCTTCGAACAGGGAGGTGCCGTCGCGGAGCGCGACGAACTGATCCACCGTGTAATAGACGCGCCCGTCCCTCGCGCCCGGCTCGGAGACCTGGATCGACATGAGAGAGCGCACATCTTTATAAGGGAACGGATCCAGGACAACGCCATAGACGACGCTGAATACCGCCGTCGCCGACCCGATTCCCAGCGCCAGAGACACAATCGCCGTAAACGCCACGCCGGGGTATCGCCGGATCTGCCGCACGGCGAAGCTGAGGTCCGCCTTTCGGATCATACGAAAATCATACGCGCGAGCAGCCAGACGGTTAGGAACGCAGAACTGTCAGCAGACCGACCGAAACGATCAGATTCGCGCTGAGCAGAATCGCGCCGATCCACCGCTCACGGTGGAGCTTGAACCACATGTAAATGCCCGTGGCGCCAATCGTCAACAGGATCAACGAGACGGCGAGGAGCATCGCCGACCACGCATTCATCACTCGATTCTGATGATGCCTGCCATGCAGGTGGTGAAGGCGGTTGAGTTCGCCGAGGACGCCGATATCGGTCTTCTTCACGTGCGCCTGGCCAGTGGCCGAATCGTAACTCACCTGATATCGCGAACCAACTCTGGTGATAGTGAAAGTTGCCACAGCGGGCGTACCAAAAATATCGTTCAGATCGCCGGAATATCCGCGCTGCGCCATCAGTTGCAGGGCGGCGGACCGAGGCGCGAGGCCGGGCTGAAGCGCGACATCTTCCTCGCTGACGTTCTGCGGAATGCTGATCCGGTGCGCCATCTGCGCCGAACTGATGGCATATGTAAGCAACGCGGGCAGTCCGAACAGGCCCACAAGCAGATGGATGTTGCGGAGGATCTTATAAATCATTTGGTCAGAAAGTAGAACGCGGCGAAGACCGCGCATCCCGCCGCCAGCGAGATGTTGGTCCACCGAAAGCGCTGGCGCTCGGTGAGACCCAACCACGCCCCGCTCACGATGAGGAATATGAGCGACCAGATGGAGAACTCGATGTACCACGCCCAGGCGCGAACGCCGCCGTCGGAGGTCCGCTCGGCGATCGTCGTGGCGTGCGCATTATCGAGAAAGCGCCAGATGCTGTTGCGGTAGGCTTCGATCCGAAGCTGATTCGTCGGTTCGAGCGCTGTGACGCGGACGAGTCCATTAAGGCTGTAGAAGTCGGAAATGAGTTGGTGGGTCGCCGGGTCTCGATGCGCGTTCGGCGGCCCGGTATGCGCGGGCTGAAGCTTCTGCGCGATCAGATTCGCGATCTCTTTATCGGAGACAGACTCAGGATACGTGAAAGGCAGAACCTCGGTGCGTGGTTCGTTTCCCGAATGGAAGATATCGGCAGCGTCGAAGGTAACGACTAGCCCCGCAAGCCCGAAGACAATCAGGATGGAGAAGTTGAGCAGGCCGGCGTAGATGTGGAGCTTCCGTATCCAGTTGTTCACAACGCTCCGGGCTCCGAAATTGAGGATCTACCGGAACAGCTTCGGCGCGACTTCGTGCAGATAGATTCGCCAGTTGGCCCATTCGTGGCCGCCTGGCGTCTCCATAGTCTCGATCTTCACACCCTGCTTCCTGAACGTGTCGATCACGGCAAGACCATTCGCGCGCGCGATATCGGTCTGACCCCATCCCCACCAGAAAAGCTTCAGCTTCGCGTTGTAGGTCGGGATCTTCGCCGCCTCGGTCTTATAAAAGAATTGCCGGTCATCCTCGCTGATCCATCCTGAACTCATCACCGCGATGTAGCGGAACGTTCCGAGATTGTGGAGTCCGGTATTCAGCGTCTGAATGCCGCCCATCGAAAGGCCCGATAGCGCCCTGCTGTCAGCGGCCGCTCGCGTTCGGTAGTGGCTTTCGACATAGGGCAGAATATCCTTCAGCATTTCGGCGTTGAACGGATCCTTCGTGGCATCCGACGTCATTACCTGCCCGCCCGACGGCGTCCATCCCGATGGCATGACGACAATCATCGGCTTCGCCTTCTTTTCGGCGAGGAGGTTATCGAGGATGTCGTTCGCTCGGCCCACCGTTGACCAGGAGATCGCCGTATCGCCGCCGCCGTGGATCAGGTAGAGCACGGGGTAAATGCCCGTTCCCTTTTCATAATCCGGCGGCGTGCAGACGTACATCTCGCGCCGCGCGTTGCCCAGCGCGGAAGCAACGTACCGGACCTGCGAGACGGCGCCGTGCGGCACATCGCGCGTTTCGGAGAAGTCGCCCGGCACAACCAACAAACTCTGTACCTGCGTTTGGCTGGGCGAAGTCATCCCATTACGCGAATCGACCGTCGTTACGCCATCGACATTGAACGTATAGCGCCATGCGCCTGGTTTCACGGCGCGAATGGTGGATCCGCTCCAGATGCCATCAGCGCTTTTGGTCATCGGCGCCGCGGGCGGCCCGCCGCGTCCGGCGCCCCCGGCCGCGTCCTGTCCTTCCTCGCGCACGAGCCCGCCCGCGATATCGCCATTCACTGTCACTGTGGACGCCTGTGGAGCGTAGATTCGGAATGTCACTCGCCCGTCGGTCTCGATCTGCGGAGAAACGACGGCCGGCCCGCCGCGTCCCGGGCCTCGTCCGCGGCCCGGCGCGGCACTATTGGCAGGCGGTTGCGCCTGGAGGACAGCCAGCGCGAGGATGGCGATTGTGGCGAGTGCGCGCATAAGGGTCGAGTGTACAAGATCCGCGCCTGTTCGACTTATCGATGTTACGGATTCGGGGGCGGCGCCAGATCCCAGCGTTCGACGGCTATACGCGTTGTAGTGCCTTCCGGCGCGAAAAACTCCTCGAAGATCGGACCCTCGGGAGGATAAAAGAGATCGCTGATGGCCACGCGTCCGTGTTGCGCGAACACTTCGATGGTGGAATGATCCACCAGAATATCCAGATCGATCGCTCCGCCGGTATTCGGCATCGGGGCCGCGGTACGGGCAGGAAACTGAGAGCTGAAGCCGCTGTTCCCGGAATGGGCGCGGTCTACGAAAAGTTCGCCGTTTCGGGCATCGTAGCCGATCGTGGTGTAAGTTCCATTCGCGCCCAGCAGTCTCATGCCCATCGCTCCCTCGACTCCGGGCGGCAAACTAGCATTGATTTCGAAGGAAGGCTCACGCGCGCTGGCGTTTCGCAAGGCGCGGTTCAGTTCGGCGATGTTAGCGCCATTCCATTGAAACCGATTCCGCCGCAAGTCGCGTATCGTCTCGACCGGTTGTTGAACCAGACGAAGGCCTTCAGGCCCGTTTCGAAGCTGAATGCGGCGCGCAATCGTCATCTGGCCCCGCCAGGGCGAGGTCGGCGCGTTTCCCGCGTATTGCCAGTTATTCATCCACCCCAGCATCAACGGTACCTGGCCTCGCGGCAGGTTGTTGAACGCAAGAGCGCAATAACAATCCTTGCCGTAATCGGTCCACAGAGTAGTCGCCGCGGGATTGTCATTAACAAACCGCCCGTTTTCGAATCGGCCAACGAAATACTGCTCGCCGGAACCGCCCTGAAGCCCGCCGGGATTCAGGCCGACCTTGAGCAGCCAGCGCGTGCGCTGCCCGGTGTCGCCCTCGACGGGTACTTCAACCAGCGTGGGGCATTCCCATTGCCCGCCCGTCGCGCCCGCCGGGCCGAACTCCCCGAGGCGCTCCCAATGTTTCAGATCGGACGATCCGTAAAATGCCACCTTATGATCGTTGGGCAGCGCGACCGACATGATCCAGCGCCGCTCGGCGGTCATCCGGAAAACGTGCGGGTCGCGGAAATCGCTCAGATTCAGGTTCAGTACGGGATTGCCGGAGTACTTCGTCCAAGTGCGTCCGCGATCGTTGCTGTAAGCGATGTTCTGCGTCTGGAGCGGCTTGCCGTTGGCCCCGCGCGGCGTGTGACCGGTGTAGATCGCGACCATGCAGGGCTTGCCGCCAGTGCAGAACCCGCTGGTGTTGTTCTCGTCCACCACAATGCTGCCGGTGAAGATCATCACGCCGTTCTCTTCCGCCAGAGCCACCGGCAATTCCTGCCAGCGGACAAGATCGCGGCTGACGGCGTGCCCCCAGCTCATGTGCCCCCACTTATCGCCGAACGGGTTGTATTGGAAGAACAGATGATACTCGCCGTCGAACCAGACGAGCCCGTTGGGGTCGTTCGTCCAGTTGCGCCTCGGCGAGAAGTGGAATTGCGGGCGATATAGTTTGCGCGACGGCTGGCCCGATGCGGCTGCGACGCAGCAAAGAAAAAAGACAGCAAGCCTGCGCATCTCGCCATTCAGTCTTACACTGAATGCGTTCATGCCAGCAGAGCTACTGCGCGATCGCGGGCTCTCCGCGCCATAGCGACGCCGGTCGTGAAGTTCTGCTCTGCCTGACTCTCCTGCGCCGGCGCTCCGGCAGCCTCTGTATACCCCTCGAACAGTTTCTCGTAGACTCTCCTGATCGCATCTTCGTAGGCGGACTGAATGAGCTTCTGATCCGGATTCATAGAACGACATTCTATTGCGCCGGATCGTCGGGCGAAAATTTACCGCTCACGAAGCAATAATCAAAGCGTCTTGCTTGCCCTGCTACGCCGCCGGTATGCCACGAACATCAGAGTAAGGACTAGCAGGGAGAAAATCCGCAGTGAAGGCTCCGGCGTCGTCAGGTCAAATCCGTAATTGACTCCGTCGTCGAAAACCGTAATGGTCTTCGTCGATGTGTTTACCGCCGAGAGAAGGGCGATCGCCCGGAAAGAGGCAGGAACCGAGTACAGCCCGGCTGGAACGTCCAGCAGTTGACTTACCCCGGCGGCGGATTGGATGGTTACGCCGTTTAACGTCTGCCCTACTTTGGGATCGAGCTGGCCGCCGTAAATGGGATCGGCGTAAGTCCTCTGAGGAGTCCTCGGCGCGTTGGTTGGAATATCTGTGTACTGACCCGCCGGCGTCCCTCCGTTTGGCGTCGGAAGAGGCGTGGCGGGAGCCATAAATTCGGGTCGCGTGTTGGCGCCAAAATTATGGTTAACCGTGTAGTCATCCAGCGTGTTGGCTGGCTGGGCCGTCCCGCCCGGCCCGAAGTTGATATAGAGCGCCTGAGTCCAGACAAGCTGAGCGGTAGTGGGCGCCACTATGCCTTTTGCCAGTGTGCTCTTGCCGGGATCGTATCGGGTAACCGAAGCGGACAAAAACATTCCCCCCGCGGTCGTGTTGTTCGCGCCGGGGATCACCGTGAATTGCGCGGTGATATCCGCATCCAGCGTTCCGCCGTTGACGATTTTCCATCCTGCTAACGAGGGCTGAAAGTAGATCGATGGCGAGGAAACTGCGTTACTGAAGGCGGTCGAAAAAGTCTGGGTTGTCGGCGCCGTACCGTTGAAAGTTTTGGGCGAGCCAAAAGTCGAGCTTGAGGTTGCCATCTTAGGCCCGTCGACGACAAAGGCGGTGTCGGAACACACGGCCGCGATGATTCCTCCAGGGTTTGCGATCACCCCGCCAATCGCATTTCGGCAATTCTGGGTGGTACCAGTCTGCGTCTTCAACCCATTCGCGGTGTTGGTAGCGAAATTCTGGCCGGTAAAATTAACCCCCGTGACGGTGAGGGTGGCGGCGCACCAGGCCGGATAGCAGATCGTGGTTGCGCCGGCGAATAAAAGCGCCGACCGGCGGAATATGCCCTGAATAGAGAACTGCATGAGTCGTGTCCTCCGTATGATTACGATGCGTGTTTGCCCTTGCTGCGCCGCCGATGCGCCACAAACAACAGCGTTAGGAGCGCCAGAGAAAAAATGCGCAGCGAAGGTTCCGGCGTCTGCGGTGTGGTCAGGTCAAACCCCCAACTGACTCCATCGTCGAAAACGGTGATTACGTGCGTCGATGTGTTTACCGCCGTGAGAAGCGAGATCGCCCGGAAAGAGGCAGGAACCGAGTAGAGAAAGGCCGGTACGTCAACAAGTTGACTGACGCCGGCAGCTGATTGAAAAAATATTCCGCTGAGCATCTGCCGGGTAGGATCAAGCTGGCCGCCGTAAATGGGATCCGCATAGGCCATCTGGGGACTCCGCGGCGCATTCCGCGGGATGGTAGTGTACTGACCCGCCGGCGTGGCCGGGTTTGTCACCGGAAGCGGCATCGCGGGAAGCATGTATTCCGGACGCGTGTTGGCGCCGAACGAGCTGTTAACGGTGTAGTCGTCCAGTGTGGTGGCCGGCATGTTCGTCGTGCCGGGCCCATAGTTTATGTAAATCGCCTGCGTCCAGACCAGTTGAGCGGCGGTCGGTTGATTCGCGGCCCGGGTGTATCTGTCGACCGAAAGAGACAGAAACATTCCGCCCTGCGCTGTGTTATTGACGCCGGGTACAACCGTGAATTGCGCGAGGATCGACACATCGAGCGTTCCGCCGTTCATGATTGTCCATCCGGCCAGGTTTGGCTGAAAAAACGGCGATCTTCGCGTAACAGCATTATTAAAGGCGGTCATGAACGTCTGGTTTGTCGGCGCCCTGCCGTTAAAAGTTTGGGGCGAGGCAAACGTCGAGGCTGATGTCGCCACTTGATTGCCGTGGACGACAAAGGCGGTGTCGGTACACGGACCTACCGTGCGGGTTCGGGGCACAGTGGCAACCGTACACATCGGCACGGTGCCGGTTTGCGATGCCAACCCGTTGGCGACGGTCGTACCGAAACTCAGTCCGGGAACGTTGACGCCGGTGACGGTAAGGGTGGCGGCGCCCCACGCCGGATGGCAGACCATCGCGGCCGCGGCTAGGACATGCCCTGACCGCCGCGAGATTCGCTTAATCGAGATCAGCACGGGCGGGGCTCCTCCTTCCCGATCGCAGCACCTGATTTCCCGACCCGTAAAACATAACATGCGGTCTGACTGCGTTCAAGGCGATATTTGTCGTGTAAGACACTTCGGCTCTCGGTTGAGTACTAACTGAGTACTATGAGCTTCTTGACCGGATCGCCGGTTGACCTTAACATGACGTGCACGACCCAGGAAGCAGCTTTCCATGTGGATACGTGCCTCGCGACTGATCGTTATTCTCGCCGCGCTGACGCTTGTTTCCTGCGATAGATCCAGCTCTCATTACGTCAACGCGGGAAACGCTCATTTTGCGGCGGGCCGCCTCGCCGACGCCTTCCTCGCGTACCGGAAAGCGATTCAGAAGAACCCGCGAAATGGTGAGGCCTACTATCGCCTGGGCATTTTGGAGCAGAGATCGGGCGCGTTGAGCGAGTCGCTGAGTTCGTTCACGGCTGCTGCGAACCTGCTGCCGGACCGGGAGGACATTCGGACCCAACTCGCAAGAGCTGAAATGACGGTTTACCTCGCCGATTCTGCTCACCCCGCCCGGCTATATGACGATTTGACAACAACCGCCGCGAAGCTCATCACGACTCCGCCAACATCCTATGAAGGTCTGCGCATTCAGGCGCTCCTGGCATGGACAGACGGCAGGCTGAAAGATGCGCTCGAACTATTTCGGGCAGCCGACGATCGCAAGCCCGGGCAAGCGGATCTTGTGGCCTCCTGGAGCCAGGCGCTTTTTCAGGACGGACAGTTCGGGGAAGGGGAACGGCGCGCGCTGGATCTGATCAGGACACAACCCCGCTTCGGCCAAATCTATGACGTGCTCTCTCAGGCCTACTCTTTACGCCGGCAGCCCGCCGACGCGCTGAACATCGTCAGGCTGAAGGTCGCAAACAATCCGGATCAAATAAGCTACGCGATTCAACTCGCTTCCTGGTATTCGGGATCCGGCGACAAGCAGAAAGTGAAGGGGGAACTGGATCGGCTGCTGGCGAATCCCGCGAAGTTTCCCGACGCGCCACTCGCGGTGGGGGACTTTTATGCGAGTCTCCGGGATTGGCCGGAGGCCGTACGCCTCTATCGCAAGGGCGCCGCGGACTCTCCGAAGCGTAGAGTCGTTTACCTCAAGCGCCTTTGCGACGCATGGCTGGCGCAAGGCAATCTTGAGGAAGCCTCCAAAGTCACGGCGGAAATTCTCAAGGATGACCCCAAAGACGACGCTGCCCGGCTCGTGAACGACTCGGTGGAAGTCTCGAGCGTCAATGGAGAAAAAAGAGGTGAGGCTTTAAAGGATCTTGGCAATCTTGTTAAGGCAAACCCGGATAAGGCCGCGTGGCGTTTTACCTACGCGTCCGCGCTTCTGAGGGCGGGCGACACGGATGCCGCCGCACGCGAGTTTCGAGCGACCCTCAAGGATCGTCCCGATCTGCTTCCCGCGCGCCTCGCCCTGGCTCGGATCGATGAGCTCAAGGGGAATTACAGCGAGTGCCTCCAATTCTCAGATGACATCCTCGGCGCGCAACCGGACCTGCTGGAAGCGCGCTTCCTGCGCATCTCGGCGCTGATCGCCGCCCGACGTTATCAGGTAGCGCGGCTGGAACTCGCTGGTCTGGAGAAGCAGATGCCCGCCAACACCGAGGTTCAGTTTCAGATGGCCTCACTGGACACGGCTGAAGCGAAATTTCACGAAGCCGAGATTCGTCTGCAGAAGCTTTCCGAGAATGACCAGAGCCGGATCAGGGCAGTGCAGGGACTCGCTTCGGTGTATGCCGAGTCGAATCGCCTCGATCTGGCCTGGAGTCTGCTGTCGGCCGAGCTCAGCCGGGATCCCAATTCGGAGTTGATCCGGTCGGCGGCGGCTGAGATCGCGCTCCGCAGCAATCGGTACAACGACGCGTTGCGTCTCTTTGGCGAACTGGTAAAAGGCGACCCGCAGTCGGCCCGATACCGGATGTCTCTTGGCGCGGCGTTTCAGCTTAAGGGCGATATGGGGCATGCTATCGCCTGCTATGAAAAGGCCGTCGAACTGGCTCCTGGCGATCCTGCGGTGGTTGCGGCTCTGGCCGATGCTTTGCGAGTCGCGGAACGGCCCACAGACGCGATCGCACAGTACCGCCGCGTGCTGTCGATTGAGCCGGACAATGTGTACGCGATGAACAATCTTGCGTTCCTGCTCGGTGAAACGGGCGGTGACCTCGAAGAGGCGCTCGGGCTCGCAAGCAAGGCGGTTGGAGGCATGCCCGCGGAGGATTCTTTTAAGGACACCCTGGGCTTTATCTACGTGAAAAGGAATCAGGGCCGTGAAGGAGCCCAGATCCTGCAGGCCCTCTCCAGAAAATATCCATCGAATCCGGATATTCGATATCATTTCGGACTCGCGCTCGCGGAGATGGGTCAGAAGGCCCGGGCTCAGACGGAACTCGAGGCCGCCTTGTCGGACAGCCCTGACGACGCAACGCGAAAAGAAATCCTGATTTCGCTGGGAAGGAACAAGTAATCGCTTGGGCTCTCTGGCTAGACCGGGTGCATTAAAACTTTAAGCGCCTTCTTGTCCATACACAGATCGAATCCCTCGCGCCATTCTGTAATCGGCAACTTGACCGAGATGAGATCGTCCAGCCGAATGCGCCCCTGAGCGTATATCTTCATCACCCGATCCCACGTCTTCGCGGTATAGGTGATGGAGCCCTGGAGCCGCAGCTGCTTATAAAAAAGCAGGTCGATCGGAAATTCAATGTCCCGCCCGCAGATCGCGATCTGCGTATAACGTCCCATGGGACGCAGCGCCTCCAGGCAGCCGCGCACGGACCCCGGATGCCCCGCGCACTCGAACGCCACGTCGGCGCCCGCGCCTCCCGTTTCTTCCCGGACCGCCTCGGCGAGGTTTCGCTCTCCAACGTTGATGATCGCCGCCGCGCCAAACCGCTTCGCCGCATCCAAACGCTCACCATCGCCTGGCGCGCCCGCCACGATTGTCTTGATCCCTTCGGCCACAAGCAGCTTAACCGCCAGCAGTCCAATCGGGCCGGGCCCGGAAACCAGCGCAGTCTCGCCAATACGCACGGGAGTAAGCTCCGTGACCGCCTGCACCACCGCCGCAAACGGTTCGCTGATCGATGCCTCGGCTAAAGAGAACCCTTCAGGCACCCGGTATAGCTGATCAGGGCGTACCGTAACGTAACGCGTGAAAGCTCCGTTCACGCCATGCCCCATCCCTCTGCGATTCCGGCAGAAAATGAAGTATCCCGACCGGCAGTACTCGCACTGGCCGCAGGTCACCGCCGTCGCGCCCAAAACGGCCACGCGCTCCCCGGTCTTCGCATCTTTGACGTTTCGGCCCGTCTCGACCACCGTCCCCGAAAACTCATGTCCCAGGATTACCGGCGGATAGTTTCGGAACGTGTCATGCATCACGTGGATATCGGTTCCGCAAACGCCGCAAAACGCGACTTCCACCTTGACCTGGTCATCTCCGCACGAAGGTTCCGGCATATCCAGGATGTCCAGATTCCCGTTGCCGGGAGCGTATTTCACCAGAGCTTTCATCATGCGAAACTGATTTTGAGACTGAATCTCAAGACTACCAAATGAGCACCTTGTCTACCGTACTTGAAGTTCCAGCGGTCCGCACACCGTGGAAGAGCCCGCTGCACGAAATGACGCAGACCACTCCGACCTGCCTTTGGAACGATTCCGCAGCGCTCGAAGAATTGAAATACTCGCTGGAGCACGGCGCCGTGGGGGCGACGTGCAATCCGGTCATTGTCCTGGACGTTCTGAAACAGGAGATGCAGATTTGGAGGGATCGGATTGTCGAACTGATCCGGCAGCTCCCGACCGCCACCGAAGAAGAGATTTCATGGAGGCTGATTGAAGAAATCTCGGCTACCCGCGCCAGCTTGCTGAAACCGATCTTCGACGCGCAGCGGGGGCGCAACGGCCGTCTTTCCATCCAGACGGACCCGCACTTCTACAGAGACACCTCCGCCCTGGTCGAACAGGCCGTTCGCTTCAGCGCTCTCGCGCCCAACATGATCGTCAAGATACCCGTGACGCGGGCCGGCATTCCCGCGATCGAAGAAGCCACGGCGCGCGGCGTCAGCATAAACGCGACCGTTTGTTTCACTCTTCCCCAGTGCGTCGCCGTGGCAGAGGCCATCGAGCGCGGTCTGAGCCGGCGCGAAAAAGAGGGCCTCGACATCTCAACTATGGGACCGGTCTGCACGATCATGGTTGGCCGGCTGGACGATTGGCTAAAGGTCGTGATGGAGAAGCGGAATATCGTCACCGACCCCGGGTATCTGGAGTGGGCCGGCGTTGCGGTATTCAAGAAGACCTATCGACTCTTTCAGGAGCGCGGCTATCGCGTCAGACTCCTTTCTGCCGCCTATCGCAATCACCTGCACTGGAGCGAACTGATCGGTGGCGATTTAGTAATCTCACCGCCCTGCAAATGGCAAATGAAATTCAATGCAAGCGACATTACGGTGGCGGATCGCATCGGTACGCCTGTCGATCCGAAGATCGTTGACGGCCTGTTGAAGAAGTTCCCGGACTTCGGCCGCGCTTACAACGAAGGCGGCATCGCGATCGAGGATTTCGATTCGTTCGGTCCCACCGCGCGCACTCTTCGGCAGTTCATCGAAGCCTGCCACGAGATGTCCGGCCAGATTCGCGACATCATGATTCCCAATCCGGAAAAGCTTCTGGCGTAGATCGTCGCGGTTTATCCCAGATCCTTCCGGAATTCGCCGAGCACCTCAGCGCCGCTCTTCGTCACAAGCACATCTTCTTCGACGCGAAAGCCGCCGGCCGGCATGAAGTAAATACCGGGTTCAACGGAAGTCAGCATGCCTTCTTCGAGCACGTCGGTTGAACCAGGCGCCAGCTTAGGCGACGGCTCGTGATACGCGAAGCCCAGACCATGTCCCGTGATGTGCGGGAACGCCGCGCCGTAACCCGCTTCTCGGATCACCGCGCGTCCCGCTTCGTCAACCTCGGCGCCGGTGACGCCTGGACGAATCGCATCGATCGATGCCCGCTGCGCCGCGCATAACGTCGCGAACACCTTCGTCTGTTCATCGCTCGGCTGGCCGGCAACCCGCATGCGTGTCCGATCGGCCCAGTAACCATCGGCGACGACTCCCAACTCGAGCATTGCCGCATCGCCGTTCCTGAGCTTTCGCGTCGTCGAGATTTCGTTCATCCGGTAAGCGATGGAGCTTTCCTCCGGCCCGGTCGCAACCTGTGCGTACCCTCGTACCCGCTGAGCGCCTTTGTATCCAATACCCTTCGACATGATCTCCGCTTCTACTGCCGCGACCAGTTCGACGCCCGATACCCCGATGTCAACCATCCCCTGAAATAACTCGAGGCCGATGCACGAGATCTCGCTCGCGATGCGAAGCTTGTCGGCCTCGTAGCCGGTCTTGGTGCGCCGCTCCTTTTGGATCAGTTCGGTAGCGTCAATCAGTTCACTCCCGGAAAATGCAGTCTCGTAGACTACTTTGATCCGTTCCGTCGGAACCAGCGACTCGCCGCTGTGCCAGGACGGGGCGACCATCTGGAAACTCCCTTCGTATCCGATGCGCTTCCATCCGTTCTTCCCGGCCAATCCGGAAAGAAAGCGACGCGCTGATTCGAGTGGGTCCGGCGCGCCGAGTACGCCATATTGGTACCAATGCGGTTCGGCCTCCCAGAGCGAAGGCCGCGCTTCATTCTCGTAATACTGCGGGATGGCGATCGCCGCTGTTCCTTCACGAGGAAAGACGAGAGTGCTTGCGCCGATCATGGGCCAGAATCCGCTCAGGAGAAGAACGTTTTCAGGCAGACGGACAACCAGCGCATCCAGCCTCGCGCCGTCCATCGCGCGGCGCATCCGATCGAGTCGTTCTGTATTCATGTTGGTTAGCCGGCGCCGATAAAGCCGGGATACAAGGTCATTCCGCCATCGACGTAAATCGTCGTGCCGTGAACATAGTCCGATTGATCCGACGCCAGCCACACGGCCGCCTGAGCGACGTCCTCCGGCTCCCCGATCCGTTTGCACGGGATCAGCTTCAGCAGAACGCGCTCGAAGACTTCCGGCGAAGTCAACTTCTCGACGTTCATCGGCGTGCGGATCGCTCCCGGCGAAATCGCATTGACGCGAATCCGCAGATACGCCACTTCCTGCGCAAGGCTCTTCATCAGCAACATGAGCCCGCCTTTCGCGGTGGCATAGTTGGCGTGCCCCTCCCACGGAATGATGTCGTGAACGGAACTCATGAAAATCAGTTTGCCCCGCGCGTAGGAAACGGACCGGTCGATGGTCTGAGCTTTGAACGCGCGAATCGCTTCGCGGGCGCACAGGAACATGCCCGTCAGGTTCACATCGATCACGCGCTGCCATTCTTCGGTCGTCATATCGTCGACGTTTGCGTTGAGCTGAATCGCGGAGTTCGGCACGCATATGTCGATCCGGCCGAACGAGTCGATCATCGACTCGAACATCGTTCGCACCTCGCTCTCTTTCGAAACGTCAGCCTTGCAAAGCACGGCTTTGCCGCCATGTTCCTCGATCCGCCGTTTCGTCTCGATGGCGCCCGGTTCGTCGCTGTTGTAATTCACCAGCACATCCGCGCCTGCCCGGGCGAACCCGATCGCCATCGCCTGGCCCAGTCCCTTGCTCGCGCCGGTAACAAGCGCCTTCTGACCCACGAGGACGCGGTCGATCCGGGAAGGCGGCGCTTCGTTCGGCGGTGAGTAATCTTGTTCCGGCATGGTCGGCAACCCTCAGGCGACGTCCGCCCAGCCCCGCTTCCTCGAACTCTCCAGCACAGCCTCGAGAATCTTCAATTGGCGCAGGCCATCCTCAAATACCGGATAGTCCACCGGCGCGCCGCGATCTTCCACAGTGCGGTAGAAGCGCCTCAGCGTCTGCTTGAACGTATCGTCGTAGCCTTCGCTGTGGCCGCCCGGAAGATCCGCGAATTCACGTGCGCCCTCATGAAGCAGCGCCGGATCTTTGATGACGGATTGATTCGGAGAATTGCGCTGCCCGATCCACAACTCGTCCTGGCGCTCGGCATCCCAGGCCAGTCCGCCCTTCGTGCCGTAGACTTCGAGGAACAGCCGATTTTTTCGGCCCGCGGCGACCTGACTTACCGTTATCGCGCCGCGAGCTCGCTGTCCCATCCGGAAAATCATCGCTCCGAAGTCCTCCGTCGTAATCGGGACCTCCGTATATTCGCCCGGCTGCAGCGTCTTGCCCGCGAACGTTTCTACCGGGCCTTTAGGCTTCTTACGCTTCTTGTGAAATGTGTTGAGGTCGGCGCACACCGAAACGATTCGCTGCCCGGTAACGAATTCCGCCAGGTCGCACCAGTGCGAGCCGATATCCGCGAATGTTCGCGAAGGGCCTGACTCAATTCGCCAGTTCCAGTCGGTATCGTAAAGCAGCCAGTCCTGCGAGTAAGTTCCCTGAACCGCCAAAACTTCGCCAATTTCACCGGCCTCGATGATCGCGCGCATATTGCGCGTCTGAGGATAGGCGCGGATGTTGTGGAACGTGCAGTGCGCGAGCCCCGTCCGCCTCGCCAGCGCAACCAGTTCTTCTCCTTCGGCGACCGACGTCGCCAGGGGCTTTTCACAAACCACATGCTTGCCGGCTTCGAGCGCCGCTTTCGCCATCGGAAAATGCAGCTCATTTGGCGTGAGAATATGGACCGCCTCGAGTGCGGGATCGGCAACCAGTTCGCGCCAGTCGCCCGTAGCGCGTTCAATGGCGTTTCTCTCGGCGAAAGCGCGCGCGCGTTCCTCGTTGGAACCCGCCACGGCGGCGATCTCGACATTCCCCAAACGGCGGGCGGCTTCCGTGTGCACGCGGCCCATGAAGCCGGTACCAAAAATTGCGGCCTGAATTTTTCTCATTTCGGGAGTTTAGCTTTCGAGCGCCAGCTTCTTGACGATATTGATCGCATTCTCGGGAGTTGACGTCGTACCGTGTTCGGTATCCACGTAGCCCCGGTATCCCGCCGCGCGCAAAGTGCGAAAGATAAAACCGTAGTCGGTCTCGCCGGTGCCCGGTTCCTTGCGGCCGGGCGATTCTCCGATCTGGACGAGGCGGATCCAATCCTTCTCCAGGCCCAGCTTGAGGTTGTTGGTAATATTTCCTTCGCTCAATTGCAGGTGGTAAATGTCAAAGCAGATTTTGACATTCGGATGAGCCACCTCTTCCACGATCGGGAACGCTTCCGAAGTTT
>Ga0206900_1115_pt2 | contig 19777 bp, 13 predicted proteins | sample Alteio_BWOrgHeat_46_FD_153235 | JGI IMG/M metagenome (GOLD analysis project Ga0206900, IMG submission 153235) | Enriched cells from forest soil in Barre Woods Harvard Forest LTER site, Petersham, Massachusetts, United States -... | ecosystem: Environmental > Terrestrial > Soil > Temperate forest >... | reverse complement strand
TGTGTTATCTTGTCGCTCTGCATGGACGATAACCGATACAGCAATACAAATTCACCGGATGTGATCTTCATGCCATAGCGTTTCAACCTAAGTTCAAACTCAATGGATAGAAAGCTCAACGTCCTTCCGAATAGGGTCATCAAGGGATATGTCTCAGCAGCCATGTATTGTACGTTTTACTGATTTCAGGCACAAATATAGAAATATAGTTGCACGATGCAACTATTAAGGCAAAACAAATGATTTTAGTTAGACACCGCTGGCGCGAATCTTTGCGGAGCGGGATTCGTGACTCTGCATTTGCCCCCCGAAAAAGTCGGGGCAGGCTGTCTCCGACGGCGGTTGATAATGAGCACGCATCGGATCTGTCTCGCTGGCGAATCTTAACGGAGCGGGATTCGTGACTCCGCATTTGCCTCCCGCTGGCGCGAATCTTAGCGAAGCGGGATTCGTGACTCTGTATTTGCCGTCTCTGACGGCCAGTTGAAAATAAGTATACTTCAGAAGCCGTCGGAGACAGCCTGCCCCGACCGTTCGAGGGCAAGGGAAAGACACGAATCTCGTACCTGAAGCGGGTAAGGTTCGCGCCAGTCTTGACTCTGCACTTGCCCTGAAATATGATGGCGGGTAATTTCCTGTCTTGCACTTTCTCTAACTGTTATTTCTTCCCGCAAGCGAAGTGTATAGTCCCGAAGTTTCGGGGAGTCAATTGGTACTGGAAGAATCTCGCGGTCTATGACCGCCGGATTTGCAAATACCATCGAAATAGCTAACTTGCATTCATGAGCTAGGGATATAGAATTGCAGACTAGAAGGGCATTAATTTTTTGACCTGTAATGCAATTGGCTGGCGGTGCAAGATTTGTTGCATTACCTGAACATTGGCTTTATAGCCCGGCTACAAACCATTCAGGGTTAGAAAGCATTATGAAAATTGATTACCTATGATACATGAAAAAAGAAACTTCAGTCTAGATACTTTTACATTCCGCCCGTACCAAGTGGCCGCTTCGCTCAGACTTGGCGAGCGGGGGTTCAAATACAGTTGCGAGCGTATTCCAATGTCCGTCAGGTTATTGGTCACAAGACCAACAACGGCAACTTTTGTGGTTTGCCATGTGTCGGAAATGCGAAGGAACACCAACGGCAGCACAATTTAGCTATGGAAAGGGCAACTAATCTGAAAAATATTTTAATAGGCATGGGCGCAGACCCCAAGAGTGTTATAACTTCAACAAGCTCGTCTCATGCGAATAAGTTTGCAGCATTTTATTTCTATAAAAAATAAGTGATATGTTAACAAAATACAACAATAAAATTAACTTGGCTACCCTGTACTGCGGAGCTTTAACAATTTTATTCATGATTGAATATATTGGCTTTACCCCAGCTAAAGGTGCACTTTTGAATAGAACAAATATTGTGGATACCATTTTTTGGAAAAAAAATTTAAAGCTCAATTGGATGAATTTCAAGGCAACACCTGTAAAAAGAAGTTCTTTAGCCGCATCGAGTTCATTATCCATCCGTATCTATTTCATAAACAATGTAGACAGTTTAAAAGTGTTAACCAGAGCAGCTTTCGTGCCAAATTCATCATGGACTAAATATAAGAATGATTCGATATTGCTCAGTCACGAACAAGGTCATTTTGATATAGTAGAAATTTATGCAAGAATTCTGATGTCTAAATTGCAAGAACAACATTTAGACAAAATTAAATTAAATGCTCAAACTGAAAACAACAAGCAGCGTATCTATACCCTGAAAATAAAGGTTTCTAATGATTGTGTTAATAATCAAATTGCCTATGATAAAGAGACTAATCATGGTACTAGCTTAACCCAACAACAAAAATGGAACATAAATATTGAAAATCGATTAAAAAAACTTGAATCATTTTGTAAATAGAAACAAAGATGCTCCCGCTGGCGAATCTTAGCGGAGCGGGATTCGTGACTCCGCATTTGCCCCCCGAAAAAGTCGGGATAAGCTGTCTCCGACGGCTTTAACATCAATTGCGGCATGAAGGCATTTTTAAAGTTGGATTTGTTGTTGTAATTCAGACAAGTCGGGAGATAATAAAGCTATTCAATTTGTCGGAAGCCGTCGGAGACAGCCTGCCCCGACAGTTCGGGGGCAGGGAAAAGACACGAATCTCCCCGCTAAAGCGGGTAAGATTCGCGCCAGCCTTTGAGCCATTAAATCGTTGTGGGATTTCTATTTATCCTTTCTCAGGTTGCCTATCACCCTGAATTCAGTCCTTCGGTTCAGCTCCCGACCTGCCGGGTTATCTGTCCCGTCCTTGTTTCTGTTTGGGGCTATGGGATGCCTGCTGCCATACCCTTTGGCTACCAACCGTTTTGGGGATATGCCACGCGTCACAAGATAGTTGACCACACTTTGGGCACGCGCCTGCGAAAGCTTTAGATTGTATTCATCGGTACCTACACTGTCTGAGTGTGATATAATCATTATCTTCTCTTCGGGGTGCTTGTTCAAATACCTGAGCAAAGTAGTATCCAGCACATTCTTGCTGTCGTGGGTAAGGCCGGAATCGTTGAAATCAAAATTGATATTGCGGATGGTTATCGGGCTGTCCTTGGGAATTTCCCCAAGGTGGATCAGATATAAAACGGTATCGGAATGCACAAAGGTATCCGTATTCAAAAAGGTATCAACGGGGTAGTATCCCGGTTTAGAAACATGTATTTTATAGTGGTATTTGGGATGCAATGGAAATACTGGACTTGGCTTATCCGTTTGCACAAAGCTTTTTAGGATTTCAGGGGTATGTCCAGTATTATTGTCAATATAAACATCTGTCTTGGCATCCAATGCAACATGGGCTGCAGCACCCTGACCCACAACAACCTTGGTGCGTAACCCAAACTGTGGTTGCTTGAATTTAAAAGTATATATCCGTTGGCAATCGAAAAACGGAAGCTGAAATATCGGTTCAACACAAATTAAATGGCAGTAGTAACTCTGTGCCTCCATGCCTGATGTATGTGCATGGTTCAGTGTATAATACAGATCATTGTGCCAACTATTGAAGGGACTGCCCAAATTGTTTGCAGGTCCCCATCCGCCCGGGATTTTTTTTGCTTTGAATATATCCAAGCCACCCAGCCCCGGCCAACCATCGCTTGAGAAATACAAGGCCGACGAATCTTGATCATAAAATGGGGTCACTTCATTTTCGGCAGTGTTTATTTGAGGCCCAAGGTTTACAGGCACGTCAAACTTATCGAGTCCTACAGCAAAATTGCTTCTCCAAATATCGTATCCTCCATAACCGCCTGGCCTATTGGACACAAAATACAACACATCATGGTTTCTATCATCTGTACCTACAGATGGCATGAGGTTGATGGTGCCCGGCATATTGATGTTGTCATCCAGTTTTTCAGGGCTTTGCCAGGCTCCATTTACTATTTTGCAGCGGTACAATGAGAAATGTTCATAGTACATACCAAGTTTACTATCAGGTGGGGCAAAGGCATTTCTTCGGATATCGCAGCGTGTAAAATAATACCGTTTCTTATCCTTTGAGAAACAGCCGCCCGCCACGACATACCATGGGTCAAATGGAAATTCATACAGGGGCCCATCATCACGCCAAGTCCCTTTCACTAATTTGGCTTTCCGGGGAAATGTGCCCGGAAACTCCATTTGCCCTACCCGGGAAGTCCCGACGCCGAGATAAATAAAACTGCTGTCCTGCCACGGCTCGGGGGCGGTATAAAAATCAAATGGCCTCCTGGGGTATAAATCGGAGTCAAATTCGGTCATTTTTGTTTGAGGGAGTGACTTTTGCAATTCCAATGCCAAGTGGTTGCCAGCGATTTCCGATTCAGCCATGGCCAGGTATATAGCTGAATCCTTTTCATGATAACTGTTTAGAAAACCATAGAACGCCATAGAACTTTCTTTATACCTGCCGGTGCGTTTTAATACAATGCCATAATAATAGCTTGCCAATGGAAATTTTTGGTAATAGCTATCGTGTTTATCATCCCCAATAAACTCAAACCAACCCCTCACAACAATATTTTTCGAGGCATTGGCTTGTACAATTTTGTCGTATAAGGGTATGGCCATATCGTAGTTTTCCAGCTTTTTATACAGCTCTGCCAAGGTCCACATGTTTCTGATATCATTCTGGCGACGATGGAGATATGCCTGGTAAAAAAAGGTGGCGTCATTCAGCATTCCCATCACCTGGTCATGCTTGGCCAGCTTCAATAATTTATGCGTGCTGATTTTTGTGGTATCCGGATATTCCTTCCCGAATGTGGCCTTTGCACAAAAGAATGATGCAAGCAGCCAGGTTATCACTAGGATATTTTTCACTTGCTTCATTCTTTCATGGCCAGGTCAGGCCCCTTTTTGTTTGCTTTGCAGGATATATGCCAGCATTTGATCAATGGCAAAACCGATAAGGTCACCGCCCATCCTTTCCCATAAGTATTCTGGGCTGTGGACAATGGGGCGTCATAACTGCCATTGAGTATGAAGGATATTGTTTTGTCTGGAGTACCGTAGAGCCGGAGGCCCGTACTATATACCAAGTGCCCGGTTGATTTGTATTGAATGCCGAAACGCACCATATCATAATATTTATGGTGCACATCAAATACGATTGACGGGCCAGCCATATAGGAAACCATGCCATTGTACATGACCAACCCGCTGGCCGTGAGGTGAAAATCATGGGTAGCAAAAAAGGTCTGCTGAAAGGTGAACTGCACGCGTTTGCCGGGTATCGCCGATAGGGTATCGAATTCATTTTTGGAATAATACGGGCTGTAGGCATTGTATAGTGCCACACTGAAATAATTGTATGTAAGGCTCTTGAGCAGCTCACAATCGCCCCATAGATTTTTTTGCCGATCGAGCACTGCACCAAAAAATGAAAACCCGGCATTCACATTGAACTGATTCTGGTTTTCAGGATTATTGATAAACCCTGGCTGTAAGCCAACCCCATAGGCAAACATACCGTGGCCTATCAAATGGGCGTACGACAAGGAAAGATAATGCGCAGAATATGGGTTGTTTCTCGGGAGATCGACATTTACCTGGGTTTGCCGGTAAACATATCCAAGGCCTATAGCATTTAAATAATCTTCGTCTTCAGGTTCCAAAAAAATATCATCCCTGTGTATTGGCTTGAAAAGATCGCGCAGGTATATCTTGGCTTTTATGGCATAATCATTCTCAACAAAAGTGTTCTTCCCATTTGAAACAGAGGTATATGCGCCAAACAGGTCAGGATTGGAGAATGTCATGCCCGAAAAAGCCGGATTTGTTTCAAAATCAAGGTTGGTATAGCTTGAATTGGGGAATTGCTGGGCAAAGGAATGGTTGCCACCCCAAATCCCAAAACACAAAACAAACAAGGCAACTTTTATCGGCACATTCATCTAGCAAATAAACTGATTATTGCTGAGGATATTGCCTGACTCACCGGGTTTCATTGACAACTTAAAAGTGCCTTTACACTTTTTGGCTGTTTTTGCAAAATGTAAAGATTTAAAACATTGATTATAAATAAAATAGATATTATTATTCAAAAAAAAGTGTAAAGGCATGTAAAGGCAGTTTTACAGCGTTTGCAAGAACCCTACCACGTCCACCCCATCGGCATAGTCGCTCAAACCCGGGCTTTGCGTGTGGCCAAAATGGATGGCGCCTTCTGCCACCCCCGGCAATGCGACCACGCACTGGATATCGGCATGGTTGGCTTCCACATATTGAACCGCCGCTTCTAGGTTTTGGTATATCTGATAGTTGACCACCGATACGGGCGTGGCCAAAGCCGTGGACTCTTTCAGCAACAAAAACCCATTGTCCAGGTGCTTTTCCTTGTTCAGCAGCAACAGGCTCTTGTTGTACATATAGTTGTTGGCGTACTTGTTGTGCTCCAGGATATTGTTCCAGGGTTCCAATGCCTCAAAGAACTCGCGGAAATCGTATCCCGGCGGCACCATGAGGGAAGATACATTCCTGCACCCCAACCCAAAATAAGCCATGATGTCTTCTCCCAGTGCATTGAGTTCCACGTTGCTTTCATTGCCGGTGAGGATGGCCAATGAATTGCGGTTTTTGCGAAGGATATGGGGGTATTTGCCAAAATAGTACTCGAAATACCGTTGGGTATTGTTGCTGCCCGTGGCAATAATGGCATCAAACCCGGAAAGCTGGGCTTCGGTAAGCTGTATCTGGTCCGCGAACCGGGGTTCTATGGCGAGCAGTTCATTGATGAAGAGGTTGGGCAGGGTTTTGTCCTTGGATGATAGCTTTACCAGCGCTTTGTTGCCCGTAACCAATACACACATCAGGTCTTGCCAACCCACCAAGGGGATATTGCCGGCCATCACCAGGCCAATGGTTTTGGGGCGGTTGTTTTCATCGGGCAAAGGATAATTCGCTAGCCATGCCTCTATCTTTCCAGCATCCAGGTACTGGGTGGCGATGGACTTTATCGCAGCCTTGCTGTTTTCTTGGGTAAACCATTGGTTCTCGAAGTATGCTTTGGACAATGGCCCATCCCATGAACCATCTTCCAGCTTTGTGTGTATGGACTGCCCAAGGGCTGAAAACGCTTTGATCCTATCTTGTATGTGCATTTTTATGTTCTTGCTTCCATCAATCGCTAATTACCAATCGCCGATCACTCCTCTAAACAACGAATCCCGTAACTTTGCAGAAATTTTGCACAAAAATAACCTTTTGCCATGGCAATTAGAATAACTGACGAATGTATCAACTGTGGGGCCTGTGAGCCTGAATGCCCAAACAATGCCATCTATGACCCCGGTGCCGAATGGGCCTATGAAGACGGAACGGGTCTGAAAGGCACGGTAAACTGGAATGGCGAAGTGATAAACGCCGGAGAACGCCGCACCCCGGTATCCAATGAAATCTATTATATCGTCCCTGATAAATGTACCGAATGCACGGGCTTTCATGAAGAACCACAATGCGCCGCGGTATGCCCGGTAGATTGCTGCCTGGAAGACCCCGACCATATAGAATCCAAAGAAGTGCTCCTGGCCCGGAAAGAGGCACTGCACCTGGATTAACTGATAGGTATAGGTACAGTATATACAACAAACACACCATGCCCAGGATACTTGCATTCGACTATGGGACCAAGCGTACCGGCATGGCAGTGACTGATCCCATGCAGATGATCGCAACGGGCTTGACGACAGTTGATACCCCAATGGCCATCGAATACTTGAAAGAGTACCTAGGGAAGGAAGCTGTTGAACTGTTTGTGGTAGGTGAGGCCAAGCACCTGGATGGCACCCCAGCCCAGTCGGCCCCAATGATAGAAGCTTTTGTGAGCTTGCTCAAAAACAGCTTCCCCCATATCCCCATAGAAAGGGAAGACGAGCGGTTTACCAGCAAAATGGCCTTTCAAACGATGATAGACAGTGGCATAAGCAAATCCAAAAGAAGGGACAAAAAACTGGTGGATAAAATAAGCGCAGTCATTATCTTGCAGAGCTATATGGAACGCAAAAGCTATCAAAGAACCTAAACCAAAGACTCACCACACATTTCGCAATACGCAATACTAACTACGCAATACTCCAAAATCCATGGTTTACCCCATTATCATTTACGGTGACCCGGTTCTCCGCAAAAAGACGGAAGACATCACCAAAGACTATCCAGAACTGAAAAAGCTGGTGGAAGACATGTATGAAACGATGTACGCCGCGAACGGTGTTGGGCTGGCTGCACCCCAGATTGGCAAGGCAGTACGCCTGTTTGTGATTGACAGTACCCGGATGGAGGATGAAGACGATCCTGGTTTTAAACGTGCCTTTATCAACGCGGAGATAATCGAGGAAAGCGAAGAGGAATGGAAGTTTGAAGAAGGCTGCCTGAGCATCCCCGGCATCCGTGAAAAAGTGGAGCGCCCGGAAGAAATCCGGATCAAATACCTGGATGAAGACCTCAAACCCCATGATGATGTGTTTGATGGCATTGCAGCCCGCATCATACAGCATGAATATGACCATATCGAAGGGGTATTGTTCACCGATCACCTCACCGCCTTCAAAAAGAACCTGATCAAGGGCAAACTATCCGCCCTGAGCAAAGGTGAAGTGGATGCAAGCTATGCCTACAAGGTGTACCAGAAGAAACGGTAACCCCAAAAATTGAGATATTATTTATCTTCGGTCAAATTTTGCTTTGACCATGAAATCACTTATCCCTCAATTCCTTCTATTTGGCTGTCTTTTCTTTGCCTCTCCCGCACTTGCACAAGTAGGCGTGGGCACCACCAATCCCGATAAATCGGCGGTTCTGGACGTATCTGGCACCAACCGGGGCTTCTTGGCACCACGGATGACCACGACCCAGAGGAACGCCGTACTAAAGCCTGCCAAGGGCCTTATGGTATTTGATCTGGATTCAGCCTATTTCTTTTATTTCGATGGGGTAAAATGGAAAGGTGTGGGCAATACCAATTTTAGCTTGCAAAGGCTCACGACCGTGCAAAGGTTGGCCATCCCTTCCCCACCTATTGGCGACCTGGTTTTTGATTTGGATTCAGGATACTACTTTTCCTATAACGGCACGACTTGGAAAGGATTGGGAACCACAACTACTACCATCAATAATTATCTCAACCTGCAAAAGCTTACTACGGTACAAAGGTTGGCCCTCCCCTCCCCTGCCAATGGACAATTGGTGTATGATCTGGATTCGGGTTATTATTTTTATTACAATGGCACCAAATGGCTGAGTGTAAAAGAAAATTCATTTAGCATCCCAAAACTGACTACGGGTCAACGACTGGCCATTTCCAAACCAGATACCGCAAAATTGGTATATGACCTCGATTCGGGATATTATTTTTACTACAACGGCGCTAAATGGGTGGGTATGTCACCCAATGCTTCCACCGGTACAGGCCCGTGGTACCGGAAGGGTGCAACCGTGCAATTGGTACACCCCGCTGACAGTGTGGGTATCGGCAAACAACCCCGGTTTGTGCTTGATGTAAAAAACTCCATGAACCTGGATTCCGTATACCGCATTGGGGGGATTACCGTACTCAGCACCAATGGTACCCAAAACCTGTTTGTGGGACAGAATGCCGGGATAAAGAATACAGGAAACACGAACCAATTTGTGGGCTATAACGCAGGCATCTCTACCAGTGGCTCTTCCAATCAATTCTCTGGCTACCAGGCGGGCTATAGCAACACCAGCGGCTCATCGAATCAATTTGAAGGGTATCAGGCAGGCTATAAAAACACGACAGGTACGCAGAATTATTTCAGCGGGTATCAGGCCGGGGTGAGCAATACATCAGGGTCATACAACTATTTTTCCGGGTACCTTGCAGGTTCAGCCAATACAACAGGGTTCGGTAATTATTTTAGCGGGTACCAGGCAGGCACAATAAATACGTTAGGCAGCCTGAACCAATTTATCGGGTATCTTTCAGGCACATACAATTCCACGGGCTCTCACAACCAGTTTTCAGGATATTTTACGGGCGGCAAAAACATCAGCGGTAGCAACAACCAGTTTGAGGGTTTTGAAGCAGGATTCAAAAACACCTACGGGGGTTCGAATTATTTTTCAGGGAACAGCGCAGGGTACTCCAATACCACGGGCTCTCAAAATATGTTTATCGGCGATAGTTCAGGACATGCCAATACCTTTGGAAGTGAAAATCAGTTTGAGGGTTATCAAGCTGGATATAGCAATTCTTCCGGAAATGAGAACTTTTTTTCAGGATTCAAGGCAGGGTATTCAACTACTACTGGTTATGGCAATTTATTCATTGGGGTTCTCGCAGGATTCGGAAATACAACTGAAAGCGAAAACTTTTTCATCGGAAGACATGCCGGCTATATTAGCACTGGAAGTTTCAACTATTTTTCGGGTAATTATGCTGGAGCGGCTAACACTACTGGAAGTTACAACCAATTTGCTGGCGCATATGCGGGGACAATGAATACCACGGGAGAGCAAAATTATTTCACTGGTATGTTTGCAGGAGTTTCCAATACTTCTGGTAGCAACAACCACTTTGACGGATATAATGCTGGTTATTCAAATAATACAGGTTACAGCAATCACTTTATTGGCAATTCTTCAGGCTACTCCAATACCAATGGCCATCAAAACATGTTTGTTGGCGATAGTGCTGGGTATAGCAATACAACAGGATATGGTCATTTATTCATTGGCTATAAAGCGGGATATTCCAATACCACAGGCCTTAATAACCAATTTTTTGGATATCAGGCTGGCTATTCCAATACCACCGGTGATTTCAATTTTTTCTCCGGATACCTCGCTGGCTATAGCACCACCACTGCCCAAGGCAATCACTTCGATGGTTATCTTTCAGGATATTACACCACTACAGGATTTTGGAATTATTTCTCCGGGCACCAAACCGGATATTGGAATACCACAGGAGCCATGAACCATTTTGTGGGTTACCAGGCAGGGTATACAAATACAACAGGATCCAACAATCATTTCAGTGGCTATACGGCAGGGATAAAAAACACGACCGGATCAAATAACACATTTATGGGCAATTGCGCAGGACGTGACAATACCACAGGCTCCCAAAACCTTGTTATAGGTGATAGTGCTGCTTATAACGCAATCACTGCATCAAACAATCATATGGTTGGATATAAAGCAGGGTATAACAATACTGCAAGCAACAACCAGTTTGATGGATATCTCGCCGGCTATTCAAATACCAAGGGTGGATCAAATTATTTTTCAGGAAACAGTGCGGGATATTCAAATACTACATCAACGCTGAATATGTTTATTGGTGATAGTGCTGGATACAAAAACACATTGGGATGGAAAAACTTTTTCATCGGCTATCAAGCAGGTTATTCAAATACAGCGGGAAGCGGCAACCATTTTGATGGCAACCAGGCTGGGTTTTCAAATACTACAGGTAGTGGCAATTATTTCAGTGGCTATAATGCCGGATATTCCAACACTACCCAAAGCAGTAATTTCTATTTGGGTAATTTATCAGGTATTCAAAGCTCTGGCACTTACAATCATTTCGAGGGCAATTTAACAGGTGCCTCTAATTCATCGGGTTCATTTAATTATTTCTCGGGGCCACAAGCAGGCTTTGAGAATACTACAGGAAACGGAAACTATTTTTCAGGCTACAATGCAGGTGCCAGCAATACCTCTGGATCCGGCAATTTATTTATCGGGGGGGCCACGGGAGCTACCAATACTACCGGCGGCAATAATTGTTTTGTAGGTACTGGGGCTGGCCAAACCCAATCCACAGGCTATGGGAATTGTTCCATCGGCAATTTCTCTGGAAACGTCAACCATAATGGTTATCATGACACCTACCTTGGCGATAGCGCTGATGCGGGATACAACAACCTGAAAAATGCCATGGCACTTGGCTATAATTCGAGGGTTGATGCGGATAATACGGTTTCTATTGGCAATGGATCAATCATTGGCTGGGCATTCGGCATTAGCTCTCCCGCCAGTGGCCATGCCTTGCAAGTGGGCTCTTCCTCCTCCAATGGCAACGGCGCCTACCTTACCACCGGTGGCACCTGGACCAATGCCAGCGATCGCAACAAGAAGGAAAACTTTGCCCAGCTCAGCGGCAGAGAAGTATTGGACAGGATTGCCAAACTGTCTATCACACAATGGAACTATAAAGGAGAAAACAAAACTAATATCCACATTGGCCCTATGGCGCAGGATTTCTATACACTGTTCCATACCGGTGGCGATAGCTTGGCCATATCTACCATAGATCCGGCTGGGGTAGCTCTTATTGGTGTACAGCAACTGAAAAGGGAAAATGACCGATTGGCCCAGGACAATCAGCTATTGCACAATGACAATGCGCTGATGCATAAAGACAATCAACAATTGAAGGATGAAAACAAGCAGCTAAAAGCGGTAGCGCAAGAACAAGAAGCCCGGTTGAAACTTGTGGAGCAACAAATGAAAGCATTGCAAGATTTGGTTACCGGCAAGCAGCAATCTGCCAATGTAGAACATTGATTTTTTTGTATTTTTGGTCAAACTTTTTTGACCATGAAACCATATCTTTTCCCCCTTCTTGTCTTCATTTGCCTATTTTGTGCCATTTCTGCCGATGCACAAGTGGGCGTAGGCACTACCAATCCAGATAAATCTGCAGTGCTTGATGTATCGGGCACGAACCGCGGCTTCCTGGCACCGAGAATGACAACCAAACAAAGAAACGCTGTCATAAAACCCGCCAAGGGACTCATGGTATTCGATTTGGATTCTGCATATTTCTTTTACTTCGATGGAGTAAAATGGAAGGGTGTAGGCAATACAAATTTCAGCCTACAAAAACTCACCACGGTACAAAGGTTGGCGCTACCTTCCCCTTCCATTGGAGAACTGGTTTTTGATTTGGATTCTGGCTATTATTTTTCCTATAGCGGCACCACTTGGAAAGGATTGGGAAGTTCTACAATCAATAATTATCTCAACCTACAAAAACTGACCACCGTGCAAAGGCTGGCCATATCTTCACCTGCCAATGGACAATTGGTGTATGATTTGGACTCAAGTTATTATTATTATTACAATGGATCGAAATGGCTGAGCATAAAACAAAACTCTTTTAGCATCCTTAAACTCACTACCAAACAACTGCTCGCCATACCGAAACCGGATACTGCAAAATTGGTATATGATCTCGATTCTAATGGTTTTTATTATTTCAATGGCAGTACTTGGGGGCCAATTTCCCCAAAGCCTGGCACCAATTATTGGACAGAAAAAGGCAAGAGTGTGTACTTGACCAAACTGGCAGACAATGTTGGGATTGGGGACAGTGTGCCAGACAAGTCTGCTTCTCTGGATATATCAGCCACTGACAAAGGAATACTGATTCCCCGTATGACAACCATACAGCGATTGGCAATAAGTGCACCTGCCAAAGGGCTTATGGTATTTGACAATGACTCATCCTATTTCTTTTATTTTGATGGCAAACAGTGGAAGAACACCGCATCCATGGCCTACTCAGGGCCTTGGAGCGAAAAAAACACGAATGTGAGGCTGAAGAACATGACCGACAACGTGGTAGTTGGTGATAGCCTGCCAGATAAATCTGCGGTTATGGATATTATTTCCACCACCAAGGGCATTTTGGTACCACGTATGACAACAAAGCAGCGCATAGCTATACCATCCCCGGCAAAAGGATTGACGGTATTCGACAACGACTCATCTTATTATTTTTATTTCGATGGTAAATTATGGCGGGGCCTGTTCACCTATTATGGCGGGAACGGCCCATGGTACCGAAAAGGGGCCAATGTATTGTTGGTGAATGCCACTGACAGTGTAGGTGTTGGCAAAAAACCTAATTTCAATTTGGACGTGAAAAATTCAGTGAACGTTGACAATAATTACAAAATCGCCAATACTACCGTCTTAAGCATAAAAGGAACAGAGAACTTGCTTGTGGGGCAAGATGCGGGCAAATCAAATTCAGGCTCATACAATCAATTTGAGGGATACCAGGCAGGTTATAATAATACTACAGGTTCTGGCAATCACTTCATTGGCCATAGTTCGGGCTTTTCCAATATCGCAGGGAACGCGAACACTTTTATTGGCGACAGCACGGGATATGCAAACACTTCTGGCTCAAACAATCTCTTTGCAGGAAACCGGGCTGGAAACTCAAATACATCGGGTAGCAACAACACCTTCATTGGAGACCAGGCTGGGTCTTCAAATACAATAGGTGCATCCAATGTTTTTATCGGAGAGAGTGCTGGCCGCTCCAATGTAAATGGATATTACAACACCTTTCTGGGATACAATGCGGGCTATAGCAATACGGGCGGCTCCTATAATTATTTTGATGGTTATCAGGCAGGTTATTACAATACTACCGGCAGCTTGAATTATATTAGAGGGATTAGCGCTGGATATTACAACAATGGCAGTTATAATTCATTTGAAGGGTACTATTCGGGCTACAACAATACCAGCGGGTTTGGCAATTATTTCAATGGCACCGAATGTGGATACAGCAACACAACGGGGTATTACAATCAGTTTACAGGGTATGCTTCAGGATTTTACAATACCACTGGCAACTATAACATCTTTCAGGGCATGTATTCTGGCTTTTCCAATCAATCCGGTTCGTACAATGTGTTCATGGGTTTCGAAGCAGGTTTTTACAACACGGGCAGCAATAACCTGTTTATTGGCAATTCTGCCGGGTTTTCAAATAGTTCCGGTTCCTTCAACCAAATGGAAGGTTATCAGGCCGGATATTCTACTACCACTGGGTCTAATTGTATGTTTTATGGTTATAAATCAGGATATAGCAATACTAGCGGCAGCAACAACATATTTGTTGGCTACGAGGCTGGCTATTTGAACACTACAGGGTCTCATAATACCTATATAGGGGATAGTTCCGGCATCAACAATACCACTGGATCCAACAATTATATTTCGGGATATGGTGCCGGGATATCGTTTGCAGGCAGCAACAATACCATGGTGGGTTTCGAGGCTGGATTTAAGGGAAGTGCTTCCAGCAACAATCAATTTATTGGTTACCAAGCGGGTTATGCCAGTTCGGGCAGCACGAGCCAAAACCATTTTGAAGGATATCAGGCAGGGTACACAAATACCTCCGGTGCCCAAAATCAATTCATGGGCTATCAGGCCGGATATTCAAATACATCGGCAAGCAATAATTATTTCGAGGGTTATCAATCAGGGTACTCAAATACCACTGGTTATGGCAATTATTTCAGTGGAAACAATGCAGGGTACTCCAACACCACCGGCTACCACAACAGCTTTATAGGTGATAGTGCCAGTGGCACCACAGCTACATTGAACAATGCCTCTGCCATTGGATATTATGCCCGGGTATCCACCAACAATGCAATGGCCTTTGGCAACAACTCAGTCACTGGCTGGGCATTCGGCCTCACAACTGTAGGCTCCGGCCATGCCATCGAAGTCGGCTCATCGTCCAATAACGGCAACGGTGCCTACCTCACTACGGGTGGTACGTGGACCAATGCCAGTGACCGCAACAAGAAGGAAAACTTTGCGGTGCTGAGCGGTGCGGAAATATTGGACAGGATCACCCGGTTGCCCATCACACAATGGAACTACAAGGGAGAAAGCAATACAAACATCCATATTGGCCCTATGGCCCAGGATTTTTACAAAATGTTCCACACCGGGGGAGATAGTTTGGCCATCAGCACGATAGACCCGGCTGGGGTAGCACTGGTAGGCGTACAGGAACTGAAAAAAGAAAACAATAAATTAACCCATGACAACAAAGAATTGAATAGTAACATCCAACTGTTGAATCACGAAAACGAGCAGTTGAAAACCGTAGTCCAAGACCAAGAAACCCGGTTGAAAATATTGGAGGACGAAATGAAGAAATGGCAGGAAAGGCAACAATCCGCCAACACCGCACATTGATTTTTATGTATCTTCGGTCAAATTTACTTGACCATGAAACTGCACTTGCTCCCCCTCCTTGCTTCCCTATGCCTTTTTTTTGCCATCTCCGCTAAAGCCCAAGTTGGGGTTGGCACCACGAGTCCTGACAAATCTTCCGTGCTAGACGTATCTGGTACCAACCGCGGATTCCTCGCGCCACGCATGAGCTCTATTCAGAGGAATGCTATACTTAAGCCCGCGAAAGGATTGATGGTGTTTGACATGGACTCTGCATATTTCTTTTATTTCGATGGTATAAAATGGCGTGGTGTGGGCAACACCAATTTCAGTTTGGAAAAATTGACAACTGTTCAACGGCTGGCTATCAATACTCCAAATGTAGGCCAATTGGTTTTCGATTTGGACTCGGGATATTATTTTTCCTATAACGGCAGCAGTTGGAAAGGACTTGGCAATACTTCAACCACCATCAATAATTTAAGTCTGCAAAAACTAACCACCAAGCAGCGGCTTGCAATATCTAAACCAGATACCGCAAAGTTGGTGTATGATTTGGATTCAGGGTATTATTTCTACTACAACGGGAGCAAATGGCAAGGCATTAATCCAAATTCAGGCGGAGCAATTGGGCCTTGGTATAGAAAGGGGGCAACGGTTCAATTACTGCATCCAACTGATAGTGTGGGCATAGGCAAATCTCCAAAATTCAACTTGGACGTCAGCCATATGATCAATGTGGATTCCCTGTATAAAATCAAAGGGCTTACCGTATTGAATATCAATGGGAAGAACAACCTCTTTGTGGGACAAGATGCTGGCAGGTACAATACTGGCATCGACAATTATTTTTCTGGAGACAGTGCAGGGTTGAGCAATACCCAAGGCCATGATAATTATTTTTCAGGGTGGAAAGCTGGTTTTTCAAACTATGACGGATTTGGGAATCATTTTGTAGGCCAAAGGGCTGGTTACAGCAATATTTCTGGTGCCTATAACTTTTTTGAGGGGCTTTCAGCAGGCAGAAACAATACAACAGGAGATCAAAACATGTTTATTGGCACCTCAACTGGTGCTGCCAATACCACAGGCAATGGTAGTTGCTTTATAGGAAACTCAGCAGGGGAAAACGATATTGCAGATGGGAATTTTTTTATCGGAAACGCGGCTGGAAATTCTAATACCAACGGAGGAAACAATTTTTTTGAAGGCAATTGGTCTGGCTTCAACAATACTACAGGCAACAATAATTATTTTTCGGGACTGAATGCCGGCAACAGGAATACAACTGCAAGCTACAATCAATTTATGGGCAATGAGGCCGGCTTATTCAATACAACAGGCTATTGCAATTTGTTTATTGGCAACAACGCTGGCATTCTAAACCTTACAGGAAGTTACAACATGATTTTAGGTGACAGCGCAGGCTATTGGAACACCAAAGGATCGCAAAACATGATTGTAGGCTACCATGCGGGGCTCAACAATATTGTAGACCAAAACCATTTCGTAGGGTATTTATCAGGTTATGCAAATACAACTGCCACAAACAATCATTTTGAAGGATATATGTCTGGATACAAGAACTCAACGGGTATTTCAAACCAGTTCATAGGCAACAGTGCCGGTTTTTCAAATACTACCGCCTCTCAAAACCTATTTATTGGCGACAGTGCGGGATATAAAAATACCATTGCTAGTGCCAACCATTTCATTGGATATCAGGCAGGCTATTCAAATACCACTGGGATAGCCAATCAATTCATTGGATATCAGGCTGGCTATTTTAACACCAAAGGCTATGACAATCATTTTGATGGGTTCCAGGCTGGGTACAACAATACCACAGGAGCCAACAATTATTTTTCGGGGTTTGAGGCAGGATACTCCAATTCCACAGGTTCACAAAATTATTTTTCAGGCAACCAGGCAGGCCTCAACAATGAGACGGGAACCCAGAATTGTTATGTAGGATACGAGGCAGGCTCCGGGTTGGATAATAGTTTTAACACAATGATTGGCTACCAAGCAGGAACCTATGGTACTGGAACATCTAACTTATTTTTGGGTTACCAAGCCGGATATCAAAGCAAAGGAGTTTCTAACCAACTTATAGGTTTTAGCGCAGGATACAATAATTCAGGAAGCTATAACCATTTCGAAGGCTTTGCTGCCGGATATTCAAATTCAGGGTCTTACAATTATTTTTCTGGCTTTGAGGCCGGTTATTCCAACACCATCGGCGAGTCGAACCACTTCATTGGCTATCAGGCAGGCTATAACAATGTCTATGGCAGTTATAATCAAATAAATGGCTATCGTGCTGGCTTCAACAATACAAGTGGAGGGTACAATTATTTCAGCGGCATCAGTGCGGGTTATAGCAATACCACGGCAAGTTTCAACTTTTTTGTAGGTCCGGAATCAGGAATATCCAATACCACCGGCACTCACAATTTTTTTGAAGGCTATCAGGCGGGTAATTCAAATATTACAGCAAGCGACAACCAGTTTGTGGGTTTCCTTGCTGGTGCCAGCAACACTATCGGTTCCAGTAATTATTTTAGCGGAAACAGCGCTGGATTTTCCAATACCACAGGCTCGCACAACCTCTTTGTTGGAGATAGTGCGGGATATAAAAACACGACTGGATTTGGGAATTTATTTTTGGGATATCTTTCTGGAGAGGCAAATACAACGGGATTTGAGAATCAATTCGAAGGCTTCGGTGCGGGCGCATCCAATACCACTGGTTATTTGAATTTATTCATTGGTTATAATGCCGGGAATGCAACAACTACGGGATTAGCAAATCAAATGATTGGGTTTGCCGCAGGACAAAAAAACACGACCGGTGGCGACAATTTGTTTGTTGGATATGTTGCCGGAACATCCAATTCTACAGGAAGCAACAATCATTTTGTTGGGTTTCTTTGCGGCAGTGGCAATACCACTGGCAGTGATAATCATTTTGAAGGCAACATGGCCGGATATACAAACTCAACGGGCAATTTCAATTATTTTTCAGGCTTCAATGCCGGTTTTACCAATGCTACAGGCACCGGAAATTTTTTCGCGGGCTTTGAGGCAGGATACTACAATACCGCGAGTTTCAATCATTTTGAAGGATTTCAGGCTGGGTTTGGCAATACCACAGGAACTGGTAATTATGCCTCAGGTTACAATGCGGGATATAAAAACAGTACCGGAAATTTCAATTGTTCCGTTGGAGACTCAGCCGGAAGTACACGTGTAGGAAATGCCAACACATTTGTGGGATACAAGGCCGATGCCACAGCAAATGGTATTGCAAATGCTACTGCTTTGGGCAATTCAGCCTCAGTTTCATCCAGCAATACAATAGCATTTGGCAACACATCCGTCACCGCTTGGGCGTTTGGCTTGGCTACAGTAAGCTCAGGACATGCACTGGAGGTAGGTTCCACCTCGTCCAACGGCAATGGAGCCTACCTTACCACAGGAGGCACCTGGACCAACGCCAGCGACCGGAACAAGAAGGAAAACTTTGCCCAACTCAGCGGCGCAGAAGTATTGGATAGGATTTCCAAATTGTCCGTCACACAGTGGAACTACAAGGGGGAAACCAAAACCAATATCCATATCGGCCCTATGGCCCAGGACTTTTACCGGATGTTCCATACGGGGGGTGACAGTCTTGCCATCAGCACCATAGACCCTTCAGGTGTGGCACTTATCGGGATACAGGAATTGAAAAAAGCCAACGATAAATTAGAGAAAGACAACAAAGAATTGCATACTGATAACCAGCAACTGCACCAAGAAAACCAAGCATTGAAATTAACCGCAAAAGACCAAGAAACTAGACTGAAAGAACTGGAAAAAGAAATGAATACTTTGCAGGACTTGGTTACCGGAAAACAGCGATCTGCATGCGCCTCGCATTGATTTTTATGTATCTTCGGTCAAATATTTTTGACCATGAAACTGCACTTGCTCCCCCTCCTTGCTTCGCTATGCCTATTCTTTACCAATCCTGTCCATGCACAGGTGGGTGTAGGAACCACGAGCCCTGACAAATCTTCCGTGCTAGACGTATCCGGTACCAACCGTGGATTCCTCGCGCCACGCATGAGCTCTATTCAGAGGAATGCTATACTTAGGCCCGCTAAAGGGTTGATGGTGTTTGACATGGACTCTGCATATTTCTTTTATTTCGATGGTATAAAATGGCGTGGTGTGGGCAACACCAATTTCAGTTTGGAAAAATTGACAACTGTTCAACGGCTGGCTATCA
>Ga0206900_1126_pt1 | contig 19885 bp, 17 predicted proteins | sample Alteio_BWOrgHeat_46_FD_153235 | JGI IMG/M metagenome (GOLD analysis project Ga0206900, IMG submission 153235) | Enriched cells from forest soil in Barre Woods Harvard Forest LTER site, Petersham, Massachusetts, United States -... | ecosystem: Environmental > Terrestrial > Soil > Temperate forest >... | reverse complement strand
TTTCAAATCAGGCTACAAAACGAATGTGTTCCTTAATGACATCCTTCCCAGTAAGCTCCTCCTCGGCCAATTCCCGCCGAACAGCAATAACCATTTCAAGCGCTTCCATTAGGTTGGCACGTGTTTCCTCTAGGCTATCCCCTTGGGTGTTTACCCCGGGCATTTCTTCTATGGAAGCGATATAACCCCCTTCGGTTTTTTCAAAAACAGCCGTAAAGTCTTGGTTCAATTTCATAGTAATACAAATATATAAAAAAATGCGTAGTTAGTATAGCGTATTGAGAATTGCGAATTGCGAATTGAGGACATTGCGATGAACAAATTGTAGGGGCGGGCCTTGCGTCCGCCCTCCGCAGGCAGATCAAGTCTCTGCCCATCCGCTACCGGCCATCCATTAACTGACGAGCAAGGCCCGCCCGAATTCACGCAATTGTATATATTTGTGTAGCAATACTATGAAAGAGACACTTACCATAATATTTTTGCTATGCACCAGCCTATCTGTTTTGGCTCAGGGTCGGAAATGGGAAGTAGGTCTTGAAGCCAGTACAGGTAGTGCCGCCCATGGTGGGCCATGGGTTCTTGGGGAAGATGAGTATGGCATCACCAGCGATTCCAAAGGCCTTTCATGGCAATATAATTTTACGGATACTTTTTCATTTTGTGGAAGTTTTTTATATCAAACGGCGCACCAAAGCTGGTCAGGAGACTGGGTGTCAAATATTGACGCATCTGGGGACAATTATATGAAATATCTGGTCATTCCGATTTGTGCAAAGTTGTCTTATGGAAAGTATTATAAGTTTTTTATCAAGGGTGGGCCATGTTTTAGTTATTTGTTGGATGAAACCAAAACAGGCACCATCACTGATCGAACGACACATATTGACAGTAATTATACCCAAAATCCTACCAACAGGCTTGAACGCGTGGGCTTGGGGTTGTATTTTGGTATGGGGGTTGATCTCTATTTTTCTAAATGGCTGATACTGAGTTTTGAACTAAGACAACTTGGGGGTTTCCCGATGGATAATGATTTTTTGCATTCTACGGAGATAGTTGCTGGGTTACGGTGCAAGTTGTAGGCGGGTTTTTATCGAATGGCATATAGTGAATTGCGAATTTAGTAATGCGAACCATGAATGCGAATTAGCCATTTGGGTGTATTTGCAAATCCGGTCGTCAAAGACCATGAGATTCTGCCCCTACAAGTTACTTCTGTGCGTACACCAGTCGAGCGGTAGTTATTTAGCTTTTATTTGGAAATGCAGGGTATCAATAGAAATGCCCTTGGTAACAGAATCAGTCATCTCACCAACAGCCAAAAATTTATGTACTCCAGATTTGCTTAAACGGGTTTTATAAAACAAAGTGTGATGATCCTTCTCGGATGGTATAGTCTGCATATTAATGACTTGATTCCTACCCATAATCTCACCAATTTTTACAACTGTTGATGTTTTAGGGGGTGAAGATAAATAAAGCTCTGCAACGGCATTTTTACCAGCGACTAACGAATCTGTGGGTTTAACATAATAATCTCTTGAGAGAATATAGCCCCTATTTATTGTTTTATTGCCTTTTTCATCGTAAAAAATTGCGTAAGTTGTAGCTCCTGTAAAATCTTTACTGTTATATGACTTAAGAGCCCCAGTTGGGAAATATTCTTTTGACTCAAAAATCTGTACACCTGCGCCAAAATAATCCTCTCTTTTTAATGTTCCGTTATTATAATACCAGTATGAGAATCCATTTTGCATGTTATCTTTATAATTAATATTCGAACTCATTACTTTATTCTCATAAAATGATTTCACCCAACCATTAACCCTATTATGAATTAAGCAGTATTCCTCTTTTAGATTCCCGTTCTCGTAAAATTCTTGACAACAAGCTAATGGTGTATCTAAATTCGAAGTCGTGATTTTTTCAACTGCGCCACTTTTATAGTACTCTTTATTGATTATCAAGTTTTTGGTTTGATTTGTCGTTTCAGATATACGATCGCAGCTTAAAAGCATTATCATTTGCGCGCCTATTAGAAAAGTTGATAATTTAGTTTTCATATTTATAAAGTATCCCTACTCCAGCACCTTGGCATTCAGCGGTATGCCAGCACGGATGGTCAGGTACCAGCCATTGGGTATGCCGGGCATCACGCCCCCTTCGGCATAGTAGGCAAAGCCGATGGAATGTACCGGATAAAAGGCCACAAAGGCACGGCCTCCTATGCGTGATTTTGGGGTATTGTCGTTGATATGGTAGGTGCCGGCGGGCAGGTTGTTGGCCGTAGTGCCATCGGTTATCGTGACATCAGAATACGTTATGGTTTGGGCGTATAGAAAATCGACCCCGAACTGTATTTTTCTGGAAAAGGATTTGACGCCTTTGTATCCCGTGAAGATGGCAGAAATATCGCTGATCTGCGCCGTGTTCACCCCCACAAACAGATAGGGAACCTGCATCATGGCCCCATATCGGTTGAATTCAGGGTTGCCGCTGGTATATTGTTCCATGTTTATTACATTGTGTTTCGGGTCGGCCACATTGTACCCGGAAAAATTGACGGATGAAGCGTTGAAAAAGCTGTTGTAAAAGCCATATCCCCCACGCAGGGCATTCATCCTTAGTTTTTCAGCCGGTATGGTCGCCTCATAATGAACACCGTCTTTATAATCCACCTGCACGTTTTCAGTTTCTTGGTGCATTTCCTTCATAAAGGTTAAGGCGGCACCGGCTTCATAGTTGTACCAATGGGTCAAAGAAACGGCTGGCGTGCCTTGCTGCAAGTCCATGCCATGGTTTTCAGATATACTATAGGTGGCATTGGCAAATACCGCAATCCGGTTCCTGAAACAATAATTAAACGTGGCTGATGGGCCTACTGCTTGGTTATATGTGGAATATATGCCACCCAAGGCCAAAAACAGGCTTAGGTTGTTGGCGCTGTCAGGTGCATTGCTAGTTATTTTATACTTGAGCTGCACTTTGTCACCATCTTTGGAGCTATGGTGTGTTTGTGCCAAGCAGGGGAGGCTAAGCATGAACCATGCTGCCCATAAAAGCCAATAGGGTTGTTTCATCGTATTCAGGGGTTTCTGAGGACCAAATATAATGAGTTGGCAATAAAATCACAACTTCTTGGAAGGGCGTTTCAAGATCACCGTGAACTGCTCTCCATCCGTATCATTTATGAAGTTGGTTTCAGGGTGCATTTTCAATATTCGCTGTATGCCCGAGCCCAGCCCACTATAGGGAAGTATTTTCGTGCCATAAGATGCGAGAAGCGGGTTTCGCATGATGGAATTGCCATTGATAATGTTTTCTACGCTCAAATGGTTTGGTAGGCAGCCAGGGCTGATTACTTCAACACGGTCTTTAAAAACAAGTAGCCTCACGACAGCATTTTTGCTGTAATCCCGGTGCAACAGCGCATTCACCAAAGTTTCCACGAGAGCCTGCTCACTTATTTCCAAGGTGCCGGGGCTATTGAACGATCCTTCCCCTTGCATCCGGGCAAGATTGTTTTTTAAGAACAGAAAAGCACTCTGGAACTGTTCCTCAAGGTTTCCGGCACAATCCCTTTTATCAATGTATTCATTTTCACTGATATCATCTCCATAAAAGCTCACCGCTCTTATCAAACAAAAAGGTTTTGTGGTTTGAATATCCTCACCGAAAAGTAATAACCCAGCGAGGGTCAGGCGGTCATCTTTGGCAAGGTTCATGTTGTGCAATACCTGAACAAGGTCAAGGCCAGAATCTGAGAAAGCAAAACCATTCCGTTTTTCAAAAAAATTGAGGAATGATTTGTTTTGAATCCTTTTTATTGGCGCAGTGGTGGTTGTTTTATCAATATATAGTTGGGTACTTGCATTGAACTGTCGAGAAGAATCCGTGCCAATGGCTATCTCCTGTTCAATGTCTTTCGCTGATTTCACTGTACAAAGATACAAAATGTACGATGAGCCAATGGCCCAAAAAACAGGGTAGATTCTTTCTCGGATATGTATTTATCAGTATTTTGCAGGCTAAATGATTCATTATGGCTAACATTGGCAGGTTCTCATTCTCATTATTCGTAGCCCTTTGCAGTATTTCCTTTGGTTTTTCCAATACAAATGGTCGAGTTGAAACACGAATCACCGACCCCATTGTTTTCGCAACCTTGGATACCATTAAGCCCGGACCAATTACCAGTAGCCAGCTTGGGTCTATCAGGGCATTGCATATTACAACAGGAGGTGCGGGCGGGCTGATGCAGGAACACAAAATAAAATCGTTCACCTTGGCCTGCATTACAAAAGCCGGTGGAGGTTCCAAACTCATCAAAAATTTGGGTAGTACCTTGCAAACCAATCTTTTGACCGCCATTGGCCCTGTGAGCAAGGGCGACATGATAATGTTGGGCAACCTGGTATTGGAAGACCTGCCCAAATGGAAACCCGCCGTGCCTATGATGTGGACATTGGCGAAGTGAAGCCTTAAATCATGGAACTTTAATCAAAAGCAAGTTTGTTATATTTGTACAATAAAAATGTCAGGGACCATGCCAGTAAAAGGACTTAAAATAGAAAAAGATGCCCACGGACGGTCGCGGAAAGCCACCTTCGACATGGCAGTGCATGGTGATATACTTGAGGATGTCATTGACAACCTTATCGTAGATTCCAGACTTTCTGAGGCAGAGATATCGTGGGAAACGGTGAAAGCCCGAGAAGACAAAAAGAGAAACGTAAAAAAGACCCGATAGCTTTGTTTGTTGTCGTTATCAAAAAATCTGTTGATAAACAGATCAAGCGCCTTCCAAATCATATTTATAGAAAATTTGTGTTAGCGGTCGAAACGATTGCCAATAATCCATACGCAGCTGGATCAAAAAAACTGTAAGGATTTGATAACCGCTACAGGTTTAAGTTTGATCACGATTATAGAATCGTATATATAATTGAAAAGGAGGTCCTGAAAATTGTTATCATGGAAGTAGGACCTCGACAAGGGATTTATTGAAATTTTATATCTGATAAAAAAGTCAATAGATTTCATATTCTGGTCAATGACGTCTGATGCATTGCCCCGTATCCCAATTTCCCTATATTCGCAAGCAAACAGAAACATACCATGGGTTTTTCGCTGCTGGCCATCTCTTCGCTCAATTATCTCGACTATGCTTTTATTGCGGCATTTTTCCTCACCATCGTATTGGTGGCCATTAAATATTCTTCCCGTGCGGGGGAAAGCCTGGGCGAGTTCTTTTTGAGCGGGCGCAAACTGCCCTGGTATATTGCAGGGTTCAGTATGGTGGCCACGACCTTTGCGGCTGATACACCGTTGGTGGTCACGGAACTGGTGAACAAGAACGGCATAGCGGGCAACTGGCTCTGGTGGAATATGTTGATCGGCGGAATGCTCACCGTGTTTTTCTTTGCGAAGTACTGGCGGCGGGCCAATATCACCACTGATGTGGAGTTCGTGGAAATCCGGTACAGCGGCAAGCCCGCAGCGTTCCTCCGCGGGTTCAAGGCGGTATATATGGGCATATTCATGAATTCCATCATCATGGGCTGGATCAATGTGGCTCTGGCCAGTATCCTGCATGTGTTTTTTGACATACCTACCCATCAATTGATATACTATGTGGCGGGGGCCATGATCTTTACGGCCATATATTCCTCCATGTCAGGCTTATGGGGTGTGGCCATCAATGATTTTATCCAGTTTTCCATTGCTATGACCGGGGTCATCGTCCTGGCCATTGTGGTGGTGAACTCTGATAAAATAGGCGGGGTCACTGGCCTCAAAGCAAAGCTACCTGCGGAGAGCCTGCAATTTTTGCCCAATATTTCTTCGGGCAATAGTTCTGGGATCGTAGGTCGGTTGTCATTGAGCGTGGGCACTTTCCTGGCTTTTGTGGGCGTACAGTGGTGGGCTTCATGGTATCCTGGGGCAGAGCCGGGTGGGGGAGGATATGTTGCCCAGCGGATGATGAGTGCCAAAGATGAAAAGAACTCCCTTTGGGCCACGCTGTTTTTCCAGTTTGCCCATTATTGTATACGTCCCTGGCCCTGGATATTGGTTGGGCTTTCCACCATTGTGCTATATCCCATGTTGGGGGCCGATGATAAAAGGCTGGGCTATGTGATGGCCATGCGCGATTTTCTGCCACCAGGTCTAAAGGGCTTATTGCTCGTCACTTTTTTGGCAGCTTATATGAGCAGCATATCCTCGCAGCTCAACTGGAGCAGCAGTTATTTCATCAATGATCTATACAAACGGTTTATCCGCAAAAACGAAACATTTGCGAATGAAAAGGCCGCGCAAAAACATTATGTGTTGATGAGCAGGATATATACCATCATCATCATGCTGGTGGCCTTGTTCGCCTATACCCAGATCGGCACCATTGCTGATGTATGGGGCTTTGTCATAGAATGCGGTGCCGGCCTGGGCTTGGTGTTGATACTGAGATGGTATTGGTGGCGGATAAATGCCTGGAGCGAAATAGCAGGTACCATTGCACCGTTTGCCGGGTATGCCCTCTCCAAATATTATTTTCATTGGAATTTTCCTCAAGACCCTGAAAGCCTGTTTTTCACGGTGGGATTAACCACTATTGCATGGGTAACAGCCACCATGCTCACCAAACCGGAAAAACTAGAGGTATTGCAAAGCTTTTATCAGCGTATACAGCCGCAGGGAGGCTGGAAAAACGTGCGGGAATCATTGGGCATGCCAGAGCGGAAATCAACGATGCCGTTCTTGGTGCTTTCCTGGCTCAGTGCCATTGTGATGACTTATTCGGCCTTGTTTTTTATTGGCAGCGTTATCTTTGGTGATTACCGCAACGCATTGGTCTTGTTGACCATGGCTGTCATTGGGTTTTTCTTGATGCGCTTGGGAATGAAAAAGGCTGAACTGGCTTAAGCCCCGATCTTATCCTTTATCTTTTTGCGGAAGGCATTCATTTCTATGTACTTGATGATCTCTGCTGCTACGTTTTTGCCGCTTATGGTTTCAATACCTTCCAATCCGGGAGAAGAGTTGACTTCCATGACCAAGGGGCCGCGGTTGGATTGCAGCAGATCTACCCCGGCAATGGACAGTCCGAGTGCTTTGGCGGCATTGATTGCGGTTTCTCTTTCCAATTTGGTCAGCCTTACTTTCTCAGCCACCCCGCCTTGATGCAGGTTGGAGCGGAACTCACCTTGGAGTCCTTTCCGGATCATGGAAGCCACCACTAGGCCGTTCACGACAAACACGCGCAGGTCACGTCCTTTGGCTTCTTTGATATATTCTTGAATGAGGATATTTGCCTTGAGCCCAAAAAAAGCATCGAGTGCCGATTTTGCAGCATTCAGGGTTTCTGCCAATACCACCCCCTTGCCTTGGGTGCCTTCCAACAGCTTGATGACGATGGGAGGGCCGCCCACTTGTTTCATGAGAGATTTGATCTGCTCTGGATGTGCTGAAAAAGCTGTTTTTGGCAATCCGAGGCCTTGTTGGGACAGGATCTGCATGCTTCGTAGCTTGTCCCTGGCACGCACGATGGCCTGAGACTTGACACTGGTAAAAACATGCATCATTTCGAACTGGCGCACCACCGCACTGCCATAATAGGTTTTGGATGCCCCGATCCTGGGGATAATGGCGTCGGGCAGCGGGATATGCTTGCCTTGGTAAAAGATAAATGGATTGCTTTCCTCGATCACGATATCACAATCCAGGTAATCTATGACATACACTTCATGGCCCCGTTTTTCGGCTTCTTCTACCAGCCTCTTGGTTGAGTACAGGTTCTCATTGCGGCTCAGTACACAGATATTCATTCAAATACGCATATTTTTTGTTTCGGGGCAAAATGGATCTTCGATACATCAACAACGAATTTTTTGGAGATTGCCTTGCGGCCCAACAACAATGGATAGTCCATGAGCGAACGGTCAGCCAGTGAGATTTCAATAACAGATGTTTCCTCAAAAAAACTGAGCCTTGTTTTAATGGTGCAGCGTTTTTCCACGGCGCCAAAGGAATTTTTTACATCCCTTATTTTATGCAGAGGCCATTCTACGGGCTTGTTTTCGTAGAGCGGATGTCCAGGGTCCAACAATACAAACGACACATAATCCATCCCCTCCTTTTGGAAGCGCTTCACTTCCTTGCAATGGATGGAGGAGGTGTACGCCCCGGTATCTATTTTGGCTTCCACGTTTGTGAGGTTCAGGTCAGGAAAATTTACGAGTTCTCTTCTACCTATGATTTTTCGCGTATAGCGTTTCATGTGCAAATGTTTGACATTTTTTTCACTTGGTGGCGGATAAGGCAATATTTAATCTGTAACATTAACGTTACCGGAGCAAGAAAAAGGCCGGAAATAAGTATCCGGCCTTTTTTTATTTCAACTATTGAAGATGCTTGTTGCCAACTAAGTCCTATAACATCGTCAACAGCCAAAGCACAAAGAAGATCAATGCTATAAGGGCGAATACGTCGCCAATGAAGCCAAATATCCTGCTAAAGCCACTGAAAATATAGAATATGAGTGCAATGAGCAAACATATCAAGGCAATCCTGAGATAGCCATGAAGGTGCATGGTATCCTTTTTATAGGATGCAATGGCATTCTTGGGGCTTTGCAATGGTGCAGTGGCAAACTGATGCATATTGCTTTTAAAAATAGTGACAGCCTCTGCGAACTGTTGTTTGTGCCTGGCTTTTTGTACGGAACTGCCCAAGCCATGTTTAGAGCTGGTGTTTGCAGTATTGGTGTTGGCAAGAACCGTGGTGGGTGTAGATGTCTCCACACAATTGTCTATTGGTTTCTCGGCAACAGGTTTATTAGTCGCCAAAGCATCATTGTGGGAATGTGCCAAGGTTTGCTCGCAGCGGAGCTTATCAGTGGTTTGTATCCCAGTCATCTGTTTGGAACAGGAACTGAAAATAAGGGTGGCTGCCATTAGGCAACTGAGATAAAAGGATGTTTTTTTCGTAAATGAATTCATGAATGATAAAAAATTGTTTGTTGTTGAAGGATATAACACTATGTTTCTCTTATTGTTTAAAGGGTCATGCAAAGGTATGCTACTCGCCTGCCATTCTACTGCTAATAATTGACGCAGATTGTTTTTCCCAGATTCAAAATTTTGAAAAATACACTGAAAGATTGAGAGAAGAGATAGATTTTTTTATGATTTATTGGGAAGTATGAGCACCTTGGGGTATTTTTGAACAATATGCGAATTTCAAAAACATCATCCCTACCCATGGTTGCTAAAAAATGGGCGATTCCTGTTATAATCCTGTTTTTGTTCACTTTTTGCAAGGACCATGCTGTAAAAAGCGAGGACACGGGTGTGAAAAGCATGGATAGCGCATCCATTTCCCGTTGGGATGTGATACAAAACGGTCATTTGGTGATTACCGTTTTTAAGGACAGTGGGATATATTGGAAAATAACCGATCCTGCAAGGATTACGGTGGATGCCGATTATAAAGGAGTAGCCCGCAGCCTCAAACATATTTCCAAATTGAGGGATATGGTGCCTATTGCAGTTGACAAAAGCAAATGGAAGGATAAAGGTCTCCAGGACACATCCAGCCAAATCGTAATATATGTTTCGGGTAAAAAGGCAGATAGTTTTATCATAGGCAAACTTGAATTTGTAGATCAAAAACTATCGAGCTACCCCTTGCGCCGGCCCGGGTCAGACCAAGTATATTTTCTAAAAGGCATGTACCTGGATGGGTCGGTATTGGCTCCGTTTGAGCACCTGAGAAAAAGGGATATGGCTCCTGTTGATATCAGCTATATGAAAAGTATCCGGATCAGCACACCTGGGAGCAACACCTATTATTTATTGGAAAGGTTCAAGGACCAATGGTCAATCAGTGGTCAAGCCATAGACCAAGCCAAGGCGAATGCCTATGCCAAAATGTTGACCGAATTGCAAATACCGAATTTTGTACCGGCAGCACGTCAAAAAATGGCTCAGGCGAGCTTGCTAATTGAGACCACCTATGGCCCGGTTAAATTCACGGCCACGGAGCAAGGAGCAGGCAATTGGGTGCTGGCCTCATCGGTAAATATCGGTAACTATCTTGCCTTGACCACGGCTCAAGTGCAGGCAATCTTTCCGCCGGCTGATTTTTTCCAAAAATAGGTCAGGCTATAAATTTTTCTCCTTCCAGTCCCAGATAAGTTTCCGGGAATATTAGCCTCGCTTCCTCCAACAGGGTATTGAGGTCACCATACCTGGAAGAAAAATGGCCAATGATGAGTTTTTTTGCATGAGATAAAACAGCAAACTGGGCTGCTTCCTTTGCGGTGCTATGATGGGTGATCAATGCCTTTTCCTGTAAGTCGCTCAAAAAAGTGGATTCATGGTATAGGAGATCTATATTATAGTTGGCCAGGGATTCGGCGAGTTCTGGCAAGTACAGTGTATCCGTGATATAGGCATAGCTCAATGGCGGATCATTTGCCAGGGTATAATCCTTAAAATACCAGGTCTTACCTTTTTCATCTGTAAAATCTTTCCCTTGCCGGAACAAAGGATACACCTCGAAGGGTGGCTTGGTTCCTGGAGAAAGCTCTTTCTTTATTTTGTAAGGGAATTTCACTTCTTTGAACAAAAAACCCCAACAAGGCACGCGATGTTGTAGGGGAAAACTAAAGATTTTTAAGTTACTGCCTTCAAAAATGAGCTGTTCCTTATTACTTTCCAGGATATGGTACTCTAGTGTAAAGTTGAGGTGCACCTCCCCATACAGAAATTGAACCTCAAGTATCTCGCGCAATCCTTTTGGGCAAAAAATATGCAACGGTTCCTTGCGCCCTTTCAAACTTAAGGAACTGATCAACCCCGGCAGGCCCAAAAAATGGTCAGGGTGCAGGTGCGAAATGAATATCTTGTCTATCCGGTAAGATTTGAGGCCATATCGCATGAGCTGCACCTGCGCACCTTCCCCACAATCAATAAGCATGAAGTGTTCCCCGAAGATCAAAAACTGCGCACTCGGGTGCCTGTCCAGCGTGGGCGTTGCCGAGCTGGTGCCTAAAACGGTAAGCTCAAAGGACATTAGTCTTTTATCACCATCCTGCTGGTAACGATATCGTTGCCAAATTGCAAGCTATAAAAATACATACCAGCGGGTAGGGCATTGCGCTCAAACAAAATGGTGTTTTGGCCACCGATGGTCTTTACCTGTTGGGTATATACTTTCTGGCCCAATTCGTTGCTCACGCTAAAGCTTCCATCCACGTTTCCAGGGGCATTGAATTCTATTTCAGTGCTATGGTTGAAGGGGTTCGGGAAGTTGGGCGAGATGGTAAACATATTGTTGGCCGGGGCATTGAAAATACCTGAACCAGCATCTATTTTGAATGCGATTTTCCCAGAATCATGCAAAACAATAGGAATACCAAATTGCGTTTCTGTTACAAAAGCGGTATAATACACTTCGATATCATGCGTACCTATTTCGCCGGAGGTCGGGTTGCCAGTTATTTGCACACAACCATATTTCCCACCCGGATACGTGCATGTCTTGTTGCCGCAGGCATAGGTAAACGATGCTGGCAAATGTCGAGCCGAATCAATGGTTATAGAATCTACGCGGACTGTGACGCCAAAACCTTGGTAAGTGGTAGCTGTATCCTTTGGGAACTTGAAATTGATCGTTTGCGAATAAGCAGTACCTGCTTTTGCATCCGGCAAGGTGGATGGATGAAGCCCGTCATAGGGATACGTAGTGCTATCAGGCGTACAAGGTGCTTGGGCAAACACGCCAATGGATACAAAAACGGCTACAATTGTAAAGATGATGCTTTTCATGGGTATATTATTAGGTTTATCTTTTTGAAATTTGATTCGAGATGCAATATTAAGAAATAGTTAGCCAATCAAAGAAGCTATTCTCATTCTATCCCTGCCTCATCGGTGGTTTCTTCCTCTTCATCAGCTAGAAAATGGCGCTCTATTTCTTCCATGAATATATAATCACTGGCTTCACTTAGGGTTTTGGTAGATACGATATCCAGGTCTTTGAGCAGTTCTTCGCTTCCTGCTTGGAAACAGGCTACCACCAATATCCCGTTTTCCTTGTTCACGATATGGTTGATCTCATCCAGTTTCACATATAGGGATGGATCAAATTCGGTGATTTTCTCAAAATTCAGCACAAAGTTCACGTCACCTGTTTCCATGGCGGTCACCAAGACACTTCTCAAGTGTTTCATGTTGTCACGGAATACCTTGGCCACTTCCATGGTGAGGAGGCTGTATTGTTCTTCTTTCTTGTAGCTTACTTCGTTCATAATATCGGAGGAATTTTTTCGGGCAAAGTTTGCAAAACGAGTTGAATTTACCGTTAAAAAAAAGGACAATGTTTTAGCCTGGTACGTGCATCAACATTGGATAAGCGGCCCAAGGTCTTAGATAAATGGTTAATTTTGCGCAAATTTTAAAATACGGATGCAAGATATGGACCATTATGATTTCAAAGGCAAAAAAGCACTGATTCGGGTTGACTTCAACGTACCCTTGGATAAAGATAAGCAAGTGACTGACGATACACGGATCAGGGCAGCAATCCCCACCATCAATAAAGTATTGGACGAAGGTGGCTCTGCCATTTTGATGTCGCACCTTGGCCGGCCCAAGGGAGCAGCCAATCCGGATATGTCTTTGAAATACGTGGTTAAAAGCTTGGAGAACCAATTGCCAGGCCATAAAGTGCTATTTGCCAATGATTGTATCGGCAATGATGCTAAAGAAAAGGCAGCAAACTTGCGGCCCGGGCAGGTATTGCTTTTGGAAAACCTGAGATACCACAACGAAGAAGAAGCCGGGGATGCTTCGTTTTCAAAGGAACTGGCCTCCTTAGGGAATGTATATATCAATGATGCTTTTGGAACGGCCCACCGTGCCCATGCATCCACTACTATTATAGCCCATGAGTTTCCCAAAGACAAGATGTTCGGATACCTGATGGAAGATGAAGTGAAACATATAGATAAGGTACTGAAAAGCCATGAAAAGCCATTTACCGCCATCATCGGCGGGGCCAAAGTGTCTGACAAGGTGGGGATTATCGAGAACCTCATGGAAAAGGCCGACAATATCCTTATCGGGGGAGCCATGGCATATACCTTTCTCAAGGCAGCCGGGGGCAAAGTGGGTAAATCTAAAACAGAAGATGACAAACTGGATCTTGCCAAGATGTTGATAGAAAAGGCAAAAACAAAGGGTGTGAACCTGCTTTTGCCTAAAGACAGCCTCACAACAGAAGCATTCAGCAATGATGCAGAAGTAAAAATTGAAAAATCAGACAATATCAGTGATGACCGCATGGGGCTGGACATTGGCCCCGAAGCCATCAAAGATTATAAGGATGTAGTGATGGCCTCCAAAACCATACTTTGGAACGGACCCATGGGGGTTTTTGAATGGGCAAACTTTGAAAATGGCACCAAGGAAGTAGCCTTTGCTGTTGCCAAAGCCACCGCAGAAAAAGGTGCATTTTCACTAATAGGTGGAGGTGATTCCGTGGCCGCCATCAACAAATTCAACCTCGAAAGCCAAGTGAGCTATGTTTCCACAGGCGGCGGTGCCATGCTGGAATACCTGGAAGGCAAAGTTTTGCCGGGAATAGAGGCGATACGGGGGTAGGATTGATTCCCATATCGGAAGACAAGGGAAACTAAGTTGGTTGAAACAAGCCTTGGTTTTATTTTTATGGAAATAAATACCTAACTGATTTGGTTTTAACCAACCATAGGTTATATTTGAATAATATAACTGCTTTGAACAATGCCCCCTGTGAACAAAGTCTGCGCCCTCATTATGCTTTTTTTTGTGTTCGCAGGAATTTCATATACTTCTGCACAAAAAATAGGCACTTTTCAAAAGAGTTTTGGGGGGACTAGCGATGATCTGGGGGCTTCCGTCCTTCAGTTGCCAGACAAGGGGTTTTTGATAACCGGAATGACCAAAACTTATGGTGCCGGTGGATACGATATCCTTTTGATAAGGACTGACAGCCTTGGCAAAAAAATATGGGCCAAAACCTATGGAGGTACTGGTGATGATGGATATTATCCGTTTTATTACAATTGGACGGAGGATGCCATCCTTACCCCAGATTCAAATATAATAGTCTGCTCCAATACGGCTAGTTATGGCGCTGGGGGAACGGATGTTTATTTATTGAAATTGGATTTGAACGGAAATGTAAAATGGGCCAAAACATATGGAGGTTCTAAGGATGATTACGGGATTGCCATAATGAATGACCCGAATGGTGGTTATATTTTCACGGGTGAATATGGCCGTACGAGCACTGGAGTTGGGGATTTGCTTGTTGTGAAAACTGATACATCCGGCAAGGTAATTTGGTCAAATACCTACGGATCTTCTTCGAATGAAGAAGCAGGGGTTAAGATCTTAGCAACCCGTGATGGAAATTTCTTGATTGGTGGATATTCTTACATTAATGCATCTCCATCGTATGATCATATATTGTTGAAAATAAACAAGACCGGCAGTATGTTATGGTCAAAGGTTTATGGTGCGGGTACTTATACTGCCTTGAACTCGATCATTGAATTACCTGATAAATCCATTTATACCACTGGATTTGATTATACTGGCTCGACAAATGTTCATTTGCTTAGCAAATTCGACTCCCTAGGTAAAAGGAAATATTCATATTATTATGGGACTGGTGCTTTCCGCACTATTTTGTATGACTCTGTAAACAACGTTTTTAACACCACGGGAGGTGTAACGTTTTCAGGAGTGCAGCGAATTTTTGTAATGAGGCTGGATACGAGTGGGGCTTTTAAGTTTATTAAGACTTATGGGCCTGGATCAACCACTAAAGGTTATACCATTGGCCAAGGACATGACTTTATACCGTTGAAATCCAGTGGGTTTGTGCTTGTTGAGAGTACGGCAACTTTTGGATGGGGAGGCGATGATGTATATTTTATGAAAATGGACAAAGATGCGAATCCAGGATCGTGCAATATAGATTCAAGTACTTTGTCGCGAACTGCCGTTGGCATTTTAGATAGATCTTACACATTCTCAGCCAGCAGCACCACGCTCTCATTGGGGAAAGGTGTATCAATAAGTTCTCCAGCCATTAAAGATTCACTGATATGTGCGCCTTTTATTGCAAAATTTGGTTGGCAAAATGTATGTCAAGGAAGCCAGGTACAGTTTACGGATTCATCATATTACAACCCAACATCGTGGAAATGGGATTTTGGAGATGGCAGTAAAACGAGTTCCTCTCAAAATCCAGGGCATACGTACACGAAAAGTGGTAGCTACAATGTGAAACTTGTTTCAAGCAATGGAACGGTGAGCGATTCCATCACCAAAACCATCACCATCATCGCCTCGCCTTCCAAGATAACCACCGTCAATAAAACTATATGCATCGGAGATAGTACCCAACTCAATGCCACAACCACCGGGGCCGTGTCTTATGTTTGGAACCATCCTACGCTATTGACGGATTCCACTGCTGCAAACCCCTACGCTTTTTCCTATGGAGATACTTTTACGGTAAAGGTTACCAATTCCAGTGGTTGTTCGGTTACGGATTCATTTATTGTAAAAACAACGGTTAGTGGCGGAACCTGCGGCAATACTTTTGTAAGCAGCATTCCGAACACCTATGCTGCTGTCACGAATATTGATTCTTGCTTTTCATCATTGACCATTGATACCACTAAAGGATTCAGTGTGGGAGAAAAAATATTGATTGTACAGATGAAGGGTGCCACCATCGACAAATCCAACACCTCTTCGTTTGGCAGTATTTCAAAAATAAACGGTGCCGGCAATTTTGAGTATGCACATATCGATTCCATTTCAGGATCCAAGATCTTTTTGAAAAGCAGACTCATCAATAACTATGATGTAACATCAAGCGTGCAAATTGTGGATGTACTGCAATATACCAGTATGTATGTATCAGGTACCATTTCGGCTGCCAAGGCATGGAACGGAAAGAAAGGGGGGATCATGGCCTTTGAAGCCAGCGGAACGATCTGGATGGCAAAAGGCAGCTTTGATGTGACCGGGCAGGGTTTCAAGGGAGGTGCCAAAACTTTGGAAAACTATAATTGCCATAAAACAGATTATGTATATTCTCTCAACACCAAATTTGGTGGCCTGAAAGGGGAGGGGATCGTAAACGCTGACACCACCTATGCGCGCGGACGTGGTCCTTGGGGTACCGGTGGCGGTGGCGGTGATGATCACAATTCTGGCGGCGGCGGTGGCAGTAGCTATGGAAACGGAGGGCTGGGTGGCAAGGAGTGGAACCTTTGCGGCAGTCCATTATCCAATGGAGGTCTTGGTGGCAATGCCTTGGCATCATATCCTTCTCGGTTGTTTTTCGGCGGGGGTGGGGGAGAAGGCCATGGCAACAACAGTGACAATACCGGAGGAGCCAATGGGGGCGGGATTATTATTCTCAAAGCAAAATCAATTTTTACCCAAATAAGTGGTTCGATACAATCCAACGGAGCAGATCAATCTACCATCGGCACGGATGATGGTGCGGGCGGTGGTGGCGCGGCAGGGACCATTGTGGCCATGGTGGGTAAATATTATTCCCCTGTCAACATATTCGCAAGGGGAGGATATGGCGGCAGTATGGACTATGCCACATCCAGCAAAGACTGTTATGGGCCTGGCGGCGGTGGCGGTGGCGGCACGGTGTACCTGCCTTCGGGGAGCAATATTTCCAACTTGCACTTCAACTTTCCTGGAGGGGTGGCTGGTATCAATCTGAACAGCGGCTCGGCTTGTTATAAATCTACAGATGGTGCGGATAGTGGAAGGAAAGGGGCAGTGGTTACTGGATTTTCCATCCCTGAAAGCACCCAGCCTTTTAAAAGGCCCTATATTAAAATCCTGACCAAGAGCCAAACGGTGTGTGGCTTTGATTCCGTGAAATTAATGGCTTCTGTTCAAGGCATCAAGGCTGGACAATGGTTTTATATTGACAATGGAGTCCGTCACAACTTGAATGCTGCTTTTGCTTTAGATCTCCCATCCAATGCATTGACAGGTTGGTACCAGTCTTACAAAACCGCAACGATTCAATTGGAAGGAACCACTGATTATGGGGGATGCAAGCTTTTGGATTCCATAAAGATTACCATCAGGCTCAAGGCTGGCGCGCCATTTTTATATTATGCTTCCGTGTCACCATTGACCAACAATGTCATCAACCTCAACTTTGCCGACAAGGCACCAGCCGGGGTAGCAAAATACAGCATCATGAGGGCCGTGGATGGTGGTGCTTTTTCAAAATTCAAAGCCATATCTGCTTCCAAAGGATTTGGGACCTACACCGTATATGATTCCACCGTGGATGCCCATATTCACAACTACACCTATCTGGTTATCAGTGTGGACAGTTGCGGCCAAAATGGCGACAGTACTTTAAAACATGTACCTGTGCTTATAACAGGAAGCCTGGGTGAACTTCAGATATTTTTGCATTTCAAAGGGTATAAGGGGTTTGCAGCTGATTCTATCGTCATCCAACGAAACAATAAATATGGAACTCAACTTGGCTGGTCAACCATTGCGCACATCAGCCAAAAGGATACTGCCTATACGGATATGACAGTGAAATGCAATTCCGTAAACTATTATAGGATTGTGACTTACGATAGTGGTATGGTCAGTTACTCCAACTATACCTATGATTTCCTCACCCCGCTTGACACGGCACCCCTGAAACCCTTGGTGATAAATGGAATATGTACACAAGATTCATTTACAGAAACATTTCCCCAATATTATGTTTATCAAGTGTATGCCACATTTAGTGGTAGCTATGATAGTCGGATCACACATGTACAGCTATCAGATGAAAACTGGTCGGGTTCTACTTTACACCTTGATACCGGAGTGTCGGTGCATCCTGCAGGGCTATTAACGGGAGGATCATGGGATGGGTCAAATACTTCATTTTCCGATACAATAAGGATTACCTCATCCGATGATTGTGGCCATAAGATCATTCAGAAATTTTATCCGCCAGTCCCAGTGGCCATTGGCGGATTTAAATCTGCAACGGTAAGTTGGTCAAAATTTTTCGGCAATGTGGTAAAAGATTACAGGCTATACCGAACCATTGGGGGCATATCAACTTTGCTTACCACCACTACTGGCACCTCATATATAGATACTGCCCTGTGGTGCAATCAAAGATATACCTATACTGTAGCTACCGATTTCTTGAACGGAGGTGCTATGTGCGGTTCTTCCTCCGCATTTGCTTTTCCTTACGATACCATAACACCCAAAAGGGTGGCTATACAGAGTGTAAGTGTCTTGGATGGTGGCCATATCCAAATAAAGTTCAATAGTATAAAGGACACTTTTGTGACCAAATACCTGGTGTATGAAAGCAAGGATCATGGCCCGTATAAACTGATTGACTCTGTAAGGCAATCAAGCAATGCATTGCTAAGCTATACACGCAAAACCAATACCCTTGTAGATACTTTTTCCTATAAAATCATTACCAAAGACACGTGCGGGAATGTATCCAAGTTCTCTTTGGTGCATCAAGCGGTACATCTCAATGGCAAGGCTTTGGAAGATACTGCAAAGCTAACCTGGTCTAAATATTCAGGATTTGTTGTAAAGAATTATATCATCCAAAATTGGTATACAGGTATTGGCTGGAAAGACCGGATTGTGTTGGGAGCGACTGACAGTGTGTATTTTGATCCGGGATATTGTACCCAAGACAGGTATTATAGGATCAAAGCCATTGAAAACGGGGGCAACAATTCGATTGTGTATTCTGATAGCGTAAGTGTGCAACCGATAGACACGATAGCACCTGCGCAGGTGAAAAGCATAAGTGCCAGTGTATTGGACAGTGCCCATGTACAAATACGCTTTTCCCAAGTATCCGATAAAGATATTGCAGGATACTATATTTATCAGGCAACTGATCATGGCAGCTTTGTAAAAATTGCCACCATCAATGACCTGATTACTGCCCCTATTAGCTATACCTATAAAGTGAATACGCTGGTGGATACCCTGAGCTATAAAATATATTCTTATGACTCATGCGGAAACACGGCTAAATCAGCGAGTACGGTTCAACGTGCCATTCAGGTCAAGGGCAAGGCATTGGACGACTCAAGCTTATTGACATGGTCTCCTTACCAAGGCTTTTCAGTAAAAAACTATGTGGTGCAAACCTGGACTCCGGCAGGAGGATGGGTGGATACCTATATGGGCATTTTACCGACGGTTACTGGGTTTACGGCACCGGGATCATGCAATGTGCGTTTTTATTACCGGATAAAAGCCATCGAAAATGGGGGGAATAATTCAGTCGTGTTTTCAGACAGTGCTTCCGTAAAGCCATATGATACGATATCACCCAAAAACCCAATCATTCAATATATCACGGTACTGAACAGTTCCTCGATTCAAGTGAACTGGTCAAAATCCAGTTCAAATGACGTCAAGAATTACAATGTTTTCCGCCAGAATGCTTTGGGGGCATGGGTCAAGATCGCATCCCTGGGAAATGTGATTACCTATACTGACAATGGATTAAACACCACACTGTCTTATTGCTATGCCGTACAGGCGCAGGATAGTTGTGCGGCCAATCTCAGCCCGTTGTCGCCACCCCACTGCAGTATGGCCTTGCAAGTAAGCCAAATCGGATGCAACAGGATCAATTACCTGGCATGGAATAAATATTCGGGTTGGGCAACCGTGAAACAATACCAAGTGTATCGGACCGTAAATGCGGGCGCAGAAACCTTGTTAAATACCCTAAGCGGCAGTACCACAACCTATAACGATACAGGGCTAAGCTT
>Ga0206900_1125_pt1 | contig 20252 bp, 17 predicted proteins | sample Alteio_BWOrgHeat_46_FD_153235 | JGI IMG/M metagenome (GOLD analysis project Ga0206900, IMG submission 153235) | Enriched cells from forest soil in Barre Woods Harvard Forest LTER site, Petersham, Massachusetts, United States -... | ecosystem: Environmental > Terrestrial > Soil > Temperate forest >... | reverse complement strand
GCGATGGGGCTATCCGGCGCGGTTCGAATCGTGCTCGTCGGTGATTCAACAGTCAACGACCAGGGCGGATGGGGTCCCGGTTTCCGCGGATCGTTCCGCAGTGATGTACAGATCATGAACCTTGCGCTGAACGGCCGTAGTTCCAAAAGCTTCCGCGATGAAGGCGCGTGGGCGCCAGTGCTGGCGGCCAAGCCCGATTACATTCTGATCCAGTTCGGACACAACGACGGCCCGGGCAAAGGTCCCGAGCGCGAGACCGATCCGAAGACCACGTATCGAGCGAATCTGATTCGATATATCGACGAAGCGCGGAGCGTTGGCGCGAAGCCTGTGTTGGTGACATCGATCGTGCGGCGCAATTTCGATGCGGCCGGGAAACTGAAGATCGATTCGCTCGAACCGTATGTGATCGAGGCGCGGGCGGTGGCCAACGAGAAGGGCGTGCCGCTGATGGATCTCTACGCGCTGACGCGGCGTCAGGCGGAGGAATTGGGCGCGAGCGGATGTCTGGGAATCGATGCGCTGACGGCGGATGCGAAGGCGGATACAACACACCTCGGTCCGATGGGGCGGAACACGATTGGGCAGATGGCGGCGCGGGAGTTTGTTCGCGTTGCGCCGGGGCTCAAGCCTATGCTGCTCGAAGGACCGGCGCCGATGGAAGTTGTGGTGGCGCAGGATGGATCGGGCGATTACAAAACGATTCAGATGGGCGTCGATCACGCGCCGTTCGTCGCGGGTTCGCAGCGGTTGGTGATCGACATCCGTCCGGGCACGTACCGGGAGCGCATCGTCGTGCCGCAGGAGCGCCCGCGAACCACGTTTCACGGCAGTGACGCGTCGACAACAATCATTACGGCGGCGATGAGCGCGAAGGAGGCGGGCGGAACATTCCTGAGCAGCACGGTTGACGTACAAGGGACGGAATTCCACGCCGAGAACATCACGTTCGAAAACACCTTCGGAACGGGATCGCAGGCGGTTGCAATCTCGATTCACTCGGATCGCGCCGAATTCCGGAGGTGCCGCTTTCTGGGTTGGCAGGACACTCTGTACGCCGCGATCGGACGGCAATATTACAAAGACTGCTACATCGAAGGCCACGTGGATTTCATCTTCGGGAATGCGACAGCGGTTTTTGAAGACTGCGATATTCATAGCAAAGGCGACGGATATCTGACCGCCGAAAGCCGAACGTCGCCAGATGACAAGACCGGGTTCGTCTTCTACCGATGCAGGCTGACCGGTGCGGGGCAAACGAAGGGGTCGTTCCTCGGCCGTCCGTGGCGGCCTTACGCGCGCGCCGTTTTCATCGACTGCGCGATGGGCGCATTTGTCCGTCCGGAAGGCTGGGACAACTGGCGGGACGCGAACAACGAGGCGACAGCTTACTTCGCGGAATCGGGCTCAACCGGGGCGGGCGCGAACCCAGATGCCCGGGCGGCCTGGTCGCACCGGTTAAGTCCAGGGGAGGCAGCGGCTTTCCGGCCGGATATGTTTCTGCGCGGAACCGATAGGTGGAATCCGGCGGAGAACACAGAGCCTTAAATGTTAACCTGAGAGTCGTCAGGTCTCGGGCTCCGTGCAATGGGCGGCCGCAAACCCCGCCAGATCCGGAAGGAAGCAACGGTAGTGGTTTAACCTGTGTGCCGCGGATTACCCGGGGCTTGGCGAAACGTTCCCGACCCTCCTCATGTACCAGGTCATCGCGCGCAAATATCGTCCCCAGACGTTTGACGATGTGCTCAACCAGGACCACATCAAGACAACCCTGAGGAATGCGATCGAGCAGAAGCGGATTGCGCACGGATACATCTTTTCGGGACAACGAGGTACGGGAAAAACGACGACCGCGCGCATCCTGGCGCGCTGCCTGAACTGCGTCCAGGGTCCGACCGATCGGCCCTGTGGCGTATGTGCGAGCTGCAAGGAAATCGCGGCGGGAGGATCTCCCGACGTAATCGAGATCGACGCAGCGTCGAATCGCGGCATCAACGAGATGCGGGAACTGCGTGAAAACGTGCGATACCGGCCGTCTCGCGATCGGTACAAGATTTTCATCATTGACGAAGCGCATCAGATCACGAATGAAGCGTTCAATGCGCTGCTGAAAACCATCGAGGAGCCACCGGAGTGGGTGGTGTTCGTGCTGTGTACGACGGAGTCGCATAAGATTCCCGCAACGATCGCTTCACGCTGCCAGCATTTCAGTTTTCGTTCGGTGGATTTCAATGATCTGATCGGACGCATGCGGCAGATCTGCGCCGAGGAAGGCATTGACGCTGACGAGGAGGCGCTTTCGGTGATTGCGCAGTCCGGTGAAGGTTCGGTGCGCGACTCGCTCTCCGCGCTGGATCAGGCGATCGCGTGTTGCGGCAACCGGCTGGACGCCGCGGCGGTGCGGAGTTTGCTGGGCGCGTTCGGCATCGACGCGATGGCGCAAGTCACGAGAGCGCTGGCGGCGCAGGATGGCGCGGCGATGCTCGCGATGGTGGATGAGTTGGAGCGAAATGGCGGAAGCCCGCAGCACTTCGCGCGGGAGCTTTCGCGTTATCTGCGGAATCTGTTGGTGGCGCGGATTGCCGGAGCCGATTCGAGGCTGATCGCCGCGAGCGCCGCGGAGCGCACGCAGATCGCAGATATCGCCGGGCGCTTTACCGAAGAAGATTTGACGCGATATCTTCAGCTATCGCTCGATCTGTTCCGGGATCTGCAGGCATCGCTGCAACCTCGATTTCATCTCGAGATTGGATTGCTGAAGCTGGTGCAGGCTGGGCGGCTTGTCGCGATTGAGGAAGCTCTGGCCGCATTGCCTTCGGGAACGGCCGCTGCGCCTGTTCCGTTAAAAACCTCTCCCGCTCCGGCGCCTGCTCCCCCGAAGCCGACGGTGGCAAGCGCTCCACGCCCGGCGATTCCGGTCACACCGCCGCCGACATCAGACGAGGACTGGCGCGAGCGACTGCGCGCCGCCATGGTCCAGTCGGGCATGCAGTTTTCGGCGGACGCCATAGGGCAGTCGGACGTGGCAGTGGTCAACAACGAAGTCGTCATCACGACTGCAAAGTCGTTCGCGCTCGACCTCGGACGCGAAGAGATCGCAACCGCGCTGAAGCAGATGGGACTGGCAAGCCAGAAGTTCAGAGTGGTCTTCGGCGAGTTGAAGTCCACTCCGGCGGCCCCGGCCGCAGCGGCGAAACCGGAGTCCGGCCATGACGAACTGATGGGCCGGGCGCTCGCACATCCCGAAGTAAAGAAATTTCGAGAGACGTTCGGCGGAGAAGTCCGCGCCGTACGCAATCTGAAGGAGCCCTGGAACGAATGAAGATGCCCGGAAACATGCAGGCCATGATGAAGCAGGCCCAGCAGATGCAGGAGAAGATGCAGGCCGAGGTGGCCGCTATTCGCGTGGAAGGGTCCGCGGGCGGTGGCATGGTTTCAATAAAAATGGACGGCCACAAAAACGTGCTCGGCGTAAAGATCGACGCGGAAGTCGCGAACGATGTGGAAATGCTGCAGGATCTGGTGCTCGCCGCCTGCAACGACGCGGTCAAGAAAGTCGACGGCGAATCGCAGCGCAAGATGAGCGGGATGCTGGGCGGCATGGGCTTGCCGCCGGGTCTGTTCTGAGCGAATGCCGGATTTCGCCGAGCCTCTCGCGCGGCTCATCACCGAATTCAAGCGGTTGCCTGGCATCGGCCAGAAATCTGCGCAACGCATCGCGTTTCACATCATGCGCGCGGGCCGTGAGGACGCCGAGCATCTTGCGCGTGCGGTGCTGGACGTCAAGGACAAGCTCCGGATGTGCGAGGTGTGCAACAACATCAGTGACGCGGAGCTTTGCCAATACTGCCGGGATCCGCAGCGCGATCAGAAGGTCGTCTGCGTTGTGGAGGACCCGAACAATATCGTCGGCATTGAGGTGACTCGACAGTTCAACGGGCTGTATCACGTGCTCGGCGGAGCGCTTTCTCCGCTGCGAGGCATCGGACCTGAGCAATTGAAAATCAAGAGTCTGGTGGACCGGATCGCTCGTGGCTCGCTCGAAGAGGTTATCGTCGCAACGAATCCGACTGTCGAAGGCGAAGCCACGGCGGTCTATCTTTCAAAGCTCCTCAAGCCGCTCGGAATGAAGGTGACACGAATTGCGATGGGAGTTCCGGTAGGCAGCGATCTCGAATTCGCCGACGAAGTGACGATGTGGAAGGCGATGGAAGGCCGGCGCGAGATCTAATTCGCGCCGAGGCTCTTGACGGCTTCTTTTTCAGTCTCAAACATCGGAATGAGATCTGACAGTCTGGTCACGTCCATAACATCCAGGACGGCGGGTTGAACCTCCGCGATGGCCAGTCGCCCTCCCGCTGCCTTCGTGTTCGAGAAGTTGTAGGCGAGCGCGCCGATCCCAGCGCTGTCGGCATAAGGTACTCCCCTGAAATTCACCACAATCCGTTGATTGCCTGCCTTGAGCAGATCTTCAACCATCGACCGGAACACGTTTGAGGGCGCGCCAAGCACGAGCTTACCCTCAACCGACAAAATCGAAACAGGACCTTCATGATGAACTTCCGTTGAGATCGACACCGTCAGCACCTGTCTCGCTGTATAGCACGAGAGGCGCCATCCTCCGAAACCGGCTCGCTGGCCTCGTCAAAAGCCCGTACTTCCGCGACCGCCTGAGCGAGGCTGGATACGACCGTCGCGTTGAGGGCTTTGGTTAAGCGCTCTACATGGGCGGGGCTCGAAGCGTCGTGAGTCCACATGCCGGCAATAATGCGCGGCGCTGAACCGTGCTCCTGGATACTGCGTGATACCTTGCGGGCATTGCCTGCTGAAAAAGGCGGAACGGCGGAGATACAGACTACGTCGGCGGGGCCGCCGCCCAGATTTCGGATTAGCTCACCGGGTGAATCGCTAACCGGAAAGGTAATCGCCGGGAAACCTTCGCGCGTCAGAAAGTGGGCGCACATTGCGGCGACAATTTCGTCCGCCGCGTCGTGCGCCGGGACGCAGAAGACGCGAGTCTGCTGGAGCCGCCGGTTCTCCGTCGGCATAGATTCGCTCTCAGCGAGCTCGGTGACAAACTCGTTAACGGTCTCCACGACGAAGTCCTCACGACGAGCCTCAAGCTGCCCCGTGTGGCGGTCGCGTTCCGCCATCGCGAGCGCGGGAACCACGATTTCATCCACCACCTCGATCAGCTGTTTGTCCTTTCCCAGGGTCTCGAGAACGTTCAGAGCGTCCTGCTGATCGAGCGCAAGAAGGCGCTGATAAAAGATGGTTGCCGGAGTCAGGACCGGCTCGTCGCCAAGGATGATGTTTAGAAACTCCAGTTGGGGCGTATGACGGCCGAGTACAGTGAGGCAGACCGTCATGGGCGTCGCGAGAACAAGTCCGATGGGGCCCCAGACGACGGTCCAGAAGACAGCGGAAACGAGGACGGCTACGGCGGAGAGACCAGTGTGGATGCCATACAACAGGGGCTCTATGAAATTGGCGATGATGACCTCCGTGATCGATATCAGAGCAACCACCAGTAGGGGAGTTCGCCAGCCGTCAGTCATCGCGAGAGTAACGGCGAATGGCAGAAGGCCGGCGATTACCGGGCCGATATAAGGCGCGAAGCGCAGGAACAGACCGAGGACTCCCCAGAGCAGGGGGCTCGGAACGCCAAGGAAATACAGGCCCACCGCCATTACAGTTCCGAAGCCCGCGTTCACGCAGAATTGCATCAGGACATAGCGGCTTACGCGCTGACCGGCGTCGTCCATCGCCATGGTGGTGGCCTGCAGTTTCTGCTGGCCCATGAGACGAAGGACACGGTATCTCAGGTTTTCACGGTCGATCAGCATGAAGACAGTGAAAACCGCAATCAGACCCGCGGTACCAAGCGGACGCAGCACCATTCCGGAATAGTCGCGAATCGCCTGAAAGACGTTGTGGGATTCGACGAGCTCGACGCGCAGCGGCGAGGCAGGAGCCGCCGGCTTCGCGGAATTCTGCTGAGTAGCTGGTGAAGCGTTATTCTTTTCCGTTACGTCGCGGCCGATGTCCTCGACTTCTGAGATCACTTGGCTCAGGCTGCTCGAACTTCCACGAAGCGCGTCGATTCTCGCATTAAGCTTGCCGCTGAATTGGGGAAGGCTACCGGCTATCGATATCAACTGATCGGTGACCACGTAACCGACAACACAGACGAACGCCGAAGCGACAACGAGCACGAGAACGGAGGCAGGCGCCCGGGGGATCTTCCACGACTCGAGCCTTTTCACAATCGGTGTCAAAAGAAAAGCAAAAAGCAGCGCGAAGGCTACCGGGATCAGGAGCGCGCGGGCAAAGTAAAGGATGGCGATGGCGACAACGAGTCCGAGCACCGGTGAAATCGTGACCGCGGGAGCGTTATCGCGAGCCATAAAGACAGCAAGATCTTAACACCCGGAAGGAAAGTCCGGTTCACGTACGGGGGAGATCTTCGGGAAAGACGGCATGCCCGTCCGGTGGCGGGAACAGGTTCTTGAGCGTTTCGAGGCGTTTGCGCAGATAACGGCTGGGTAATTGACGCGGGCCGGATTCGACATCGATGTCGCAACAAATGCCATGCAGATAAAGGGTCATTGTGTCGCGGAAGGAAGCACGAGCGTAGTCGCGATACGGCTTTCCGTCTTTGCGGGAACCCATGGGCCGGCGGAGCAGGATCTGTTTGAAGTGCCAGCTTCTCTCGTCAACCTCCCCGTGCACCTCACCGCTAAGTTCCTCGCGAAGGAGACGGTTCCACGCATCCTGCGCGCTCTGATTCCAGCATTCAGAGAGTAAGGCCGAGATTTCATCGTAAAAGAAATAGTGATAGTCGGCGACCTGCTCTTCTTTTACTGTGAAGAACAAAGTGGCGAATTCCGCGCCCGTGACATGAGTGGATAGAACAAGCTTCGGTTCGGCCGGTTTCTCGTAGACGACCGAAATGACCCCTTTTGGGTTGGGCCGCTCGAGATACGGCGCGAGCACAATGCCGATCTTAGGGAGGAGCCCGCAAACCTCCGCTGGCAGGGCTGCGACAGGGTCCTGCAGGTAATGGCGCAGATCCTCCTCGGCTACCGGAAAGATGGGGATGTAAGAAAAGCGCTCGTTGAGAGGAGTCATTTCCGAACGCAGACGGCGCGCGAGTTCTTCAACCGTGGTCCGGGGACGACCGTTTTGCTGGGGCATTGTGAACGAAGGGGCAGGTAGCTTCGACTCGAATTGTAACGCGCTGGCTCAGTTGCCGATACACTGGAATCGACTGACGATGAGTTTCCGGCCCGCGGTAGCTACCGCACTGATTTGCTGCTCGCTTCCCGCATTCGCCGTTGATTGGAAGACACTGCGGCCCGAGGGCTACGTCAGCGACTTTGCGCACGTCATCGATCAGCAGAGCCGGGTGGAATTGGAAGACTACGCCGCGCGCGTGGAGAAGGCGACAGGCGCGGAACTGGCGTTTGTTACCTTGCCATCGCTGGAGGGAGAACCGATCGAAGACGTAACCAACGACATCTTCCACGCTTGGGGAGTCGGTCAGAAAAAGGAAGACGACGGCGCCATGGTGCTGTTGTCGGTCGGGGACCGCAAGTCGCGACTTGAGGTGGCCGGCGGGTTGGGCGGGATCCTTCCGGACGGCATGGCAGGGATGCTGCTCGACGACATGCGTCCGGCGTTGAGGGGCGGTCAATATGGCGCAGCGATGATTGCCGCGGCGCAGCGTCTGGGCTCTACGATCGCGGAATCGAAGGGCGTGACCATCCCCGGTCCCGCGCTCGTCACTCGGGTCCCGCGCGAACGCAGAGACAGTATTCCCTGGCCGCTAATTTTTATAGGGATTTTCCTGGTCCTTTTGATCTTCCGGCGGCGCGGTGGCGGGGGGGCGCTACTACGGAGGCGGCGGTTTCGGCGGAGGGTTCTGGTCCGGTCTATTACTTGGTCAGGTACTAAACTCGGGCAGAGGATGGTCCGGCGGGGGCCGAGACGGGGGTGGATTCGGCGGCTATGACTCCGGCGGTTCCGGCGGTGGGTTCGGGGGTTTTGGCGGCGGCGACTCCGGTGGGGGCGGCGCATCGAGCGACTGGTGATCTGGCGGGGCTCGAATAAAATAGGCGATGCCAATGGCGGACACTTTGAATCAACTCGTCGAGAAACTGCGCCAAGCCTTGGGTGATCAGCTTGTCGCGGTGGTCCTGTACGGCTCGGCGGCGACGGGAGATCATCGCGATAAGTTCTCTGATTACAACGTACTATGTGTCCTTACGACTATTAGCCCGGCGCAGCTTCGAGCCACGGAGCCTATCTTTCGATGGTGGCGGGAACGGGGAAATCCTTCACCGCTTTTGTTGACGGAACATGAGCTGAACGACTCAACCGACTGCTTTCCGATCGAGTTTCGCGATATCCGCGAGCACCATCGAATCCTTTACGGACCTGACCTTGTGTCCAATCTTACGATTGATGACGCGCACTACCGAGGTCAAGTCGAGCACGACCTGCGCGCGAAGTTGCTGCGGCTCCGTCAAAAGGCCTCCGGTATACTTTCGGATAAAGAAGTACTTTGTCGCTTGTTGGTGGATTCGGTTTCGACGTTCTGCGTCCTGTTTCGTCATGCGCTGATTCTGCGCGGCGAAGAGGCTCCTGTGAGGAAGCGCGAAATCATGAGCATGACGGGTGAATCGTTCGGAATCGACGCCCAGCCCTTCGAGTTGCTGCTGGATTTGAGGGACCGAAAGCCGGGCGCAAAAATAGAGGAGCCCGAAGCGCTGCTGGCGCGCTGCATGAAGGAAATCGAAAAGGTCATTGACATTGTGGACCGGCTGGGCTCTGCGGAAGGAGCAGCGTGATGAAAAGCGGAATGCTGGTAGTCGTGCTGGTGGGGCTCGCTCTCTTGCTGGGCGGGTGTGAGTTTGTGCAGGAGCGCAATAAACTCGCCGTAGAACACGAAGCGATCGGAGCGGAGTGGAGCCAGGTAGATGCGGATCTGCAGCGCCGAGCTGATCTGATTCCGAACCTCGTTGAAACCGTGAAGGGATACGCGAAGGAAGAGACTACTGTTTTCGGGCAGCTTGCCAGCGCACGGGCCGCCATGGCGGGCGCGCACACTCCTCAGGAGAAGATTGACGCCAATAATCAGGTGGAGAGCGCCCTGAGCCGTTTGCTGGTGGTGGTAGAGAACTATCCGAATCTGAAGGCGAACGAGAATTTCCGGCAGCTGCAGTTCTCGCTCGAAGGCACGGAGAACCGGATTCTTCAGGCGCGCCGGCGGTACAACGCCGCGGTTCAGAAGTACAACACCGACCTGTCGCTTTTCCCCGCCAATATCGTCGGTTCGATGTCGGGCTTCCAGCGCGAAGACGCATATTTCAAAACGGAGCCCGGCGCCCGCGTAGCGCCGAAAGTACAGTTCTGAACATCTAATAAGACAGACCCATGAGCACACCGCAGATCAGCATGCCGCCGCAGTTCGCCAATTACATCAACGGCGAATGGGCTCCCGTTTCCAGGACGTTCGAAAACCGCAATCCCGCTAACACAGACGAAGTGGTCGGCGTGTTCGCGAAGGGCTCCGCCGCCGACATCGACGCTGCGGCAGCGGCGGCCGAAGCGGCTCTTCCGGGATGGTCGTCGATGCCGGCTCCCGCGCGCGGGAACATTCTCTACAAAGCCGCCGATATCCTGGAGAAAAAGTTCGATCAGCTAGGCGCGGAAATGTCGCGGGAAGAAGGCAAGACGCTTCCCGAAGCGAAGGGCGAGGTCCGGCGCGCGATCAATATCTTCCGTTATTTCGCGGGCGAAGGATCACGGCTCGATGGCGTAATGGTACCGTCCGAGCGCGAGCGGGTTCATGTGTTCGCCATCCGCAAGCCGATCGGCGTGGTGGGGCTGATTACGCCGTGGAATTTTCCCATCGCGATTCCGGCCTGGAAGATGGCTCCGGCGCTGATTTGCGGAAACACAATCGTTGTGAAACCTGCGTCAGTGTCGCCTTTGAGCGCGTGGCGAATTGTGGAAGCTCTGCACGAAGCGGGTATTCCAAAAGGCGTTGTGAACTTCGTGGCCGGTTCGGGGGCCGAACTCGGCGAGGCGCTGGTGAAGGCTAAGCCCATCAAGGCGATCTCGTTCACAGGCTCCAACGATGTGGGGCACTGGCTGCATAACGAGGCGAGCAAGCGGCGCTTGCGCATCCAACTCGAAATGGGCGGAAAGAACCCCACCATCGTTCTCGCTGACGCGGATCTTAACTCGGCCGTCGAGAATGTTGCGAATGCGGCCTTCTTCTCGACGGGACAAAAGTGCACGGCGACCAGCCGCGCCATCGTGGAGGACGCAATCTACGACAAGTTCATCGGCGCGTTGGTGGAGCGGACGAAGGTCCTGAAGGTGGGCGACGGGATGCAGGCCGGGATCGACATCGGTCCCTGCGTGGACCAGGGGCAACTCGATACGGTGCTGAAGTACATCGAGATCGGCTCGAAAGAGACCGGCGCGCCGTTATGCGGAGGAAAGCGTCTTACGGGCGGCGCTTACGACAAGGGCTACTTCGTGGAGCCGACTGTGTTTGGAGACGTTAAACCGGAACACACGATCGCCCGTGAAGAGATTTTCGGACCCGTGCTCGCGGTGATGCGGGCGAAGGATTTCGATGATGCGATGCGCATCGCGAACGATACCCCGTTCGGGCTTTCCTCTTCGATTCAGACCACGAATCTTTCGCGCGCGATGGATTACGTCTATCGCGCCGAAGCGGGGCTGCTGACGATCAATTTACCGAGCGCGGGCGTGGAATACCAGCTTCCGTTCGGCGGCACGAAGGATTCCAGTTTCGGACCAAAGGAACAGGGCCCCGCGGCGCTCGATTTCTACAGCGATTTCAAAACGGTTTATCTGAAGTACTAGACAACAATGCATCTTGGACAGATCCGGCACGACGGCGCCGTAATCGCCGCGATTTTTGAGGAACCGCGTTCCGCGCGGCCGATTCCGACCCATACTGTTTGTGACCTGATTAGCCGGGCGGACTCGGAAGGCATCCCGCTGCACGAACTCGCGGCGCGGCTTGCGAGCCGGCATCCCGTCGAGGCGACGCCGCTCATCCCTATTTTTCCCGCCGAGGTGTGGGCTTCCGGCTGCACTTATGAGACGAGCGCGTCTTTCCGCGATGGCGAGACCGTGGCCGCTGATAAAGGCACGCGCGAGGGCATGTACGCGTATGTGTATCGCGAGGAGCGGCCCGAGATTTTCTTCAAAGGCACTTCGCGCGTGTGCGTGGGACCGAACCAGAACATCGGAATCCGTTCCGACTCGAAGTTCACGGCTCCGGAACCGGAGCTTGCGGTGGTTCTGGGCAAGAAGGGGACGATCGTCGGCTACACCCTGGCGAATGATGTCTCCGCGTGGGACATCGAGCGCGAGAACGCGCTGTATCTTCCGCAGTCGAAAGTTTACACCGCGTGCTGCTCGCTCGGACCGGTGATCGTGACGACCGACGAGATTTCGAATCCGTATAATCTGCACATGACTTGCGAGATCCTGCGGGGCGACGAGGTTCGGTTCCTGGGATCGACATCGACCGCTAAGTTGCATCGAAAAATCGAACAGATCGTCAGCTATCTGACGCGTTCGAATCCGGTACCGGCAGGTTCAGTTCTGTGCACCGGCACAGGAATCATCGTGACGGAAGAGGTTGCCCTGGCGCCAGGAGATGTCGTTCGGATCAGAGTGCCGGAAATCGGCGAGCTTTCGAATCCCGCAGCAGTCGTTTAAGCAGCGCGGCTTTTGACGAATTTAACGCCCTCGAAGGCTATCGATTCGGGGGTGCGTTCGATGTCCCGCCATATAGCCGCGGCGGCGGAGATGTCCGGCAGGGCGAAGCCGAAGCTTTCGATGGTGAGCCATCCGTCGTATTTCATCTCGCGCAGGGCGGCGAAAACAGCGTCCCACTCGACATGGCCGCTGCCCGGAATGCCGCGATCGTTCTCGCATGTGTGAACGTGTTTGAGGTGACGGCCGACGGTCCGGTAGCCCACCGCTATATCTTTCTCTTCGATATTCGCGTGGAACGTGTCAAAGAGGATCCCGATCGCGGGATGATCGACCGCGTCACAGAGCGCGGCCGCGTCGGCGGCGGTGTTCAGAAAGAACGTCTCAAACCGGTTGAGCGGCTCGAGGGCTAAAACCATGTTGGCCGCGGTGAATATCGGGGCGACTTCACGATATCCCTCGATCGCTCGCGACCACTCGTCGGCCGTGCGCCTGCGTCCAGGCAGATATCCGACGGGAGAATAGAGAGGCCCCGCAAGGATTGAGACCCCCGCCTCGGCGGCGGCGTCGACACAGACCTTCAGGTGATCCATAGCGCGCGAACGCACATCCGGATCCACATCGATCAGGCTTGTTCCGGGAAGGAACACGGAACATGCGTTGCATTCGAGGCCGTTGTCGGCGACGGCGCGCCGAACTTCAGCGGCCGGGAAACGCTCCGGGTGGAAGATCGGAACCTCAATACCGTCGAATCCGGCTGCTTTAATTCCCGGCAGTAAATGGAAGAGTGACTGGTCGAACTCCCCCGACCATATGAGCGTATTAACCCCGAATTTCATCTAATCGCGAGCCCTGTTGCGCTTGGCGCGGCGCAATAGGAATTCTATCCTGCTGTCAGCGTCGGGATGCGAATCAGCGATGAAATGAAGCTCCGGGATGCGGCGCAGGTTCAGGCGGGCGGCGAGTTCGTGCCTCAGAAAGTTCTTTGCGTGCTCGAGAGCAGCGAGCGCCTTCTTCTCTTCTCCGCCGTCAACCGCAACCTTCACCTGGGCGTGGCGCATGTCACCTGACACCTCCGCGCTGGTTACCGATACGCTGGCCAGACGCGGGTCATCCATCTCGAAAGCGATGAGTTCGCCGAGCTCCTCTTTGACCACAATTGACATTCGCTGGGCGCGATGGTCATCCATCAGAGCCACTCCAGATCTACGCGCAAAAGCATGGGACCTAGTCTTGACGCGGCTTCGTCTTCGACTGCCCGCAGCACGCGTGACGCGAAGTCTTTACTGGACGACACAGTAGCCGCGGCGATTACGGCGCTGTTGTGCAGATCCATATCGTCGACTTCGGCGACCGAAATGTTGAATTTGCGCCGCAAGACGTCCTTGAGACTCTTGACCACCTGACGCTTCTCCTTGAGAGAATGCGCGTGCTCGATGCGGAGTTCCATGACCAGAACACCGACGACTGCCATACGGCCCGTCAGGCCGCTTCGTTAGCGACCCGCTGCACTGAGAACGCTTCGATCACATCCCCCTGATGGATGTCGTTGAAATTGTCGATCGTGATGCCGCACTCCATGCCGGCCCGCACCTCGCTGACGTCGTCCTTGAATCGGCGCAACGAACCGATCTTTCCCGTGTGGGCAACCGTGTTGTCGCGCAACAGACGAATCTGCGCGTCGCGCGGGATGTTGCCATCGATGATTAAACAACCGGCGACGGCGCCCACCTTGGAAACGCGGAACACTTCGCGCACCTCGGCGCGGCCTTTGTAGATTTCCTTGAAGACCGGCGCGAGGAGACCCAACATCGCCTTCTTCATCTCGTCTACAAGCTCGTAGATGATGGTGTGCATCCGGACGTCGACCTTCTCACGCTCCGCGGCCGCGGAAGCATTGCGTTCCGGCCGAACGTTGAAGCCGACCACGATGGCGTTGGAAGCGACCGCGAGATCGACATCGGATTCGTTGATGGCGCCCACACCCGCGCGGAGCACGCGAATGGTGACCTTGTCGGTCGAGAGCTTTTCGAGCGTATCGCGGAGGACTTCGGCGGATCCGCCGACGTCCGCCTTAAGAATGATCGGAAGTTCTTTGACCTCACCCGCGGCCATCTGCTTGTGGAACTGCTCAAGCGTAAGTCGGTTGTTCTTTGCCAGCGCAGCGGCTCGCTCCTTCTCGGAGCGGTACATCACGATCTGCTTGGCTTTGGCCGTGTCGGTGACGACCTGGAAGCTGTCACCCGCTTCCGGCATTTCGTCCAGACCCAAGACTTCAACAGGCATGGACGGCGGCGTTTCCTTTGTCTGCTCGCCCATGTCATCGATCAGAGCGCGGACACGGCCGAATACCGAGCCGCAGATGAAGTGATCGCCGACACGCAGTGTGCCGTTGCGTACCAGCACAGTCGCGACAGGACCGCGGCCGCGATCGAGTTTCGCTTCGAGTACGGTAGCCATCGCGGGACGGTTCGGATTGGCTTTGAGATCGAGGATTTCCGAAACGAGGAGGATCATCTCGAGCAGAAGATCGAGATTCTCTTTCGTGCGAGCCGAAACCGGAACCATGACGACGTCGCCGCCCCAGTCTTCCGCAAGGAGACCCCGATCCGAGAGCTGCTGCTTGATGCGGTCCGGCTGGGCTTCCGGCTTGTCGATCTTGTTAATCGCGACGATAATCGGAACCTTCGCGGCGCGGGCGTGATCAATCGCTTCGAGGGTCTGAGGCATGACGCCGTCGTCGGCGGCGACGACCAGAACCACAACATCCGTGACCTTGGCGCCGCGAGCGCGCATGCGCGTGAAGGCCTCGTGACCCGGCGTATCGATGAAGACGATCTTCTGACCGTTTTTCTCAACGTGGTAAGCGCCGATGTGCTGCGTGATGCCGCCCGCTTCGCGCGCGGCGACGTTGGCGAGACGGATCGCGTCGAGGAGGGAAGTCTTGCCATGATCGACGTGGCCCATGATGGTAACCACCGGCGGCCGGCGCACGAGATCTTTCGATTCCTCCTGGACCTCGACATCCTGCATGGCCTCTTCTTCGTAAGAAACCGTGGACGTGGAGGCTCCGAACTCACGGGCGATATCGGTCGCGAGTTTGCCATCGAGCGTTTGGTTGATCGTCGCGAAGATCCCGCGATCAACCAGCTTTTTGATAACGAAGTTGGCTTTGACGTCGAGTTTCTCCGAAAGCTCTTTAACTGTGATGCCTTCGGAAATCGTGATGTCGCGATTAATGGGCGGCGGCGCAGCCAGTTCGCGGCGCGTGCTCTGCGGACGAAGGATCTTTTCTTCCGCTTCGCGGCGCCGGCCCTGGGGTGGACGGCCACCCCGATGCTGCTGTGGACGACGCGATTGATCCGGCGGAGGCGGAGGCGCGCCTGGACCAAGGAGAGGTCCGCGCGTAGTCGGATGCATTGGTCGCGGACCCATTCCGGGGCGCTGGCCTGGACCGGGCATTCCGGGACGCCCCGTTCTGGCTTGCATCGGCTGGCCTGGACGTGGCGGACCCTGATACAGCGGCTGACCGGGGCGCGGCGTCTGCGGACGCAACGGCACACCGGGACGCGGCGGAGCCTGACCGGGCATCGGGGCGCGCTGCTGTTGCTGCGCGAGTTTCGTAACTAAGTCGGGCCGCGGGGGTACCACAGGACGAGCTACCGGCTGACCTGCGATGGGTCTTCCGGGCGGCGGCGTTTGCTGGGGACGCGGCGTACCAGGCGTCTGACCCGGAGCTGAAGCGATCGGACGCTGCGGCGGGGGCGCGATGGGCACGCCGGGCCGGGCTGCCGGAGGACGCGGCTGCGCGGGCGTAAGGTTCGCAGGCAGCGGCTGTCGGGGGCCCGAAAGAACCTGACCGGGCCTGGGCGGCGCGGAAGGTATTGGCCGGGCTGGCGGCGGCACTGGCCGGGCTGGCATTGCAACCGGCGGCGGAGTCGTCACGGGCGGCGGGACCGCCGGACGGACGGGCGGAGTCGCCGGTTCCGCCGGCCTGCTCACGGGAGGCGCGGCTGGCGGTCCCGCGGGGCGAAGACCAATCGGTGGATGAACCGGGGCGCCCCGTCCGAGCAACGGAGGGCGAATGGGCAGGGGCCGCGGTTTGAAATCGTCGCCTTTTTCCTTTTCCGCTTCCTTCTCTTCGGCGGGAACCTCGGCAGGGGTCGCGGCAGACTGAGTCGGCGCGCCGGCCGGCGGCGCCGTTGTGCGGACTGACTCCGCAGGGCGCGATGCCGGTTCGGGCACGCTGACCGCATCATCGTCCTCATGGTCGGCCCGAGCGCCATTGCCCGCGCTCGCTCGCCGCTCTGAGGCACCATCGCCAGAATAATAACGACGCAGGCGCTCGGCCATATCGTCGTCGATCGAGCTGGAATGGGTCACCTTCTCGGCTATGCCGAACTCCTGCAATTTCTCGATGACCTCACGCGACTTTACTTCAAGCTGCCGCGCCAACTCATTAATTCGGATCTTACTCATATTCAAGCGTTCTTTTTACCTGCCTGGCGGGCAGGCGAGGCATATTCGGCCTGGCCTCCCACGCGACTCTCAAGACAAACTCAGGGCTGCTGGCCTTCTTCAACGCCGGATTCTGTCGCCGATTCGACCATGTTATCAGAGGTTGAATCCACGGCATTCTCGCCAGATACGGTCTCGGCGCCGGAAAATTGCTCCGGCGTTTCTTCCGCATCGTCTGGAGTGGACTCGATCGGCGCCTGCTCGCCATACTCCTGTCCGTAATATCCGTTTATGGCCTGCTGAATCCGCGCTACCGCATCTTCGTCGATATCCGGAATTGATTCGAGTTGCTCAGGGGTCATGCCGCCGAGCTTTTCAACCGTTCCAATGTCTCCTTTGACGAGAGCGTCCACTATGGGTTCGGCCAGACCGAAATCGATCAGGGCGGAAACTGGCGCGCCCGTCGAGAGCAGGTTCATAGCGTTCTGTACTTCCTGACGCTTTTCTTCCTCACTCTTGATGTCGATTTTCCAGCCGAGCAGTTTCGCCGCCAACCGGACATTCTGACCCCGCTTCCCGATCGCGAGCGAAAGCTGCGAATCGTCGACGATCACTTCCATGTGCTTTTCGGCGGGATCGAGAATCGTCACGCGCGTAATCTTGGCCGGGCTCAAAGCGTGGGTGGCGAATTGTATCGAATCGTCGGAATATTCGATGATGTCGATCTTTTCGCCGCGGAGTTCACGAATGATCGACTGCACGCGCATCCCCTTCATTCCGACGCAGGCGCCCACGCTGTCCACGTCGCGATCGCGACTGGAAACGGCGATTTTAGTCCGCTCGCCCGCTTCGCGCGCGCATCCTCTAATGGCAACGGTGCCGTCGTAGATCTCCGGCACTTCCTGCTCGAAAAGGCGCTTCACCAGTTCCGCGTCAGCCCGCGACACGACAACCCCAGGACCTTTCGCCGATTTGTCGACGATCTTGATCACGCAACGCACCCGGTCGCCCACGCTGTAGGTTTCGAGACGTGACTGCTCCCGCTTCGGGAGCCGCGCTTCCGTTTTACCGAGATCGACCACAAGGTCCAGGCCTTCGACGCGTTTAATCGCGGTGTTGACGAGTTCGCCCACGCGGTCCGCATACTCGCGATACACCGTTTCCCGCTCGGCTTCACGAACCTTCTGAAAAATCACCTGCTTGGCGGTCTGCGCGGAAATACGCCCCAAGGCATCGGTCGGCTTCGGGATGCGAACAACCGTTCCGACTTCCGCCTGCGGATCGTATCGCTTCGCCTCGGAAAGCGTCATTTCGGTGGACGGATCGGACACCGCTTCGGCAACCGTCTTCACCGCGTACAGCCGGAGGCCCGAAGTCTCGTTAAAGTCCGCCTCGTAATTCTCGGTGGTCCGGAAATGCTTGCGGGCCGCAATGAGCATTGCGTCCTTCACGGCATCGAGGACGATTTGAGAATCGATGCCCTTTTCCTTGCTGAGAATCTCGATCGATTGATAAATACTGTCCACTTATTTTCCTCGAAGTTGGGTAAAAGATGCGGGAATTTCCTGACTTACCAGTCGAACTTCAGGTTGGCTCTATCAACCTGGTCCAGCGGGAACGTAACCTCTCGCCCCCCGGCAAGCGAAACGGTGACCGCGCGAACTCCGGAGTCGTCGGATGCGGTGCGCGAAATGATTCCATCGAAATGCTTCAGTTCGCCGACAGGCTGCTTCAGAATAACCTTGGCCATGTGGCCCTGGAAACGCTCCCAATCCTGCCATTTCTTCAGTTTGCGCTCGATCCCCGGGGAGGAGACTTCCAGATCGTAGGAATTCTCAATGGAATCCTCTGCGTCCAGCCTGGCGCTCATCTCTCGTGAAACCGTTTCGCAGTCGGCGTGCGTAACGCCTTCCGGCTTATCGATAAATACACGCACCAACTGGTTGCGGCCCGATCCCTTGAGTTCCAGCTCGACGAGTTCCAGCCCGGCGGTTTGAGCGACACTTTCGGCGATGTTTTCCAGATATGTCTGAAGCTGGACGCGATTCATGCCGGAATCCCAATAAAAAAGTGGGCTTTCGCCCACTCGAAAGGTTCGTCTCCTATTGAGTACTATACCATGCTCGCTAAATAACGAATCAGAAAAGGCTCGCCTGTATCCCGTCGGAACGGGCATTCGTTTTTCTTACAACAGGCGGCGCGAAAGCGCGCATGAGCGCGAGCATCCGCTGATGGTGGGAGTGTATTTCCATCAGCGTGGAGCATCGTTCGCATCCGGCTTTAATGGCGCCCGGCCCATCCGTGAGCGGATCATATCTCGGGTGCCGGGAACACTTCCCGCGCCATCGGACCACGCCGATTTTCAGCATCGGCTCCCTATTTTACGGCGGGCGTCGATGCCCCGGGAACTTCGCCCTTATATGCCGTCGCAAGGGTAACATTATTGGCGCGCAGAACGATGCCCATCACCGAATCGAGCTGGCTTCGCGCCTTTGAATAGGCTCCAAGAGCAGCCACTTCCGACGACCGTGCCTGAGCGACATACCCTTGGTATTGAATCACGAGAAAGTTCGTCGAAAGCCCGACGTTGAAGCGCTCCTGCTCGATATCCAGGGACTGCTCCTGAAGCTTGCGCGTTTCCTGGGCAGCCTCGTAAGCGGCCTTCGTACGCTGGAGCGCGATCAGAGCGTCTTCCACCTGCACCCGGATGGAGTTCTCGAGTTGTTTAGTGCGTACCTGCGTCTGCCGAAGCATCAGCTCATCATGCGCGAGATCCGCCTGAGCGGCCCGATTGCGTAACGGAAAATTCAGATTGAGACCAATGGCGTAGGTCGGATAGTCGTGACGGAAAATCTGACCGACCGCTGACCAGTATCCGTCGCCATATCCGAGAATCGCGTTGGGCGGCGAACCTGGAGTAACCGGGAACGAAGGGTTCGCCGGGCCGGCAAGCCCCGCGCCCGATACCGTGCCGACCAGATCAAGCTCGGGCTTCAGCGCGTTGAGAGAACCCTTTAAAGAGATCTGCGTAATATCGAGCTGCGACTGAGCTGCGAGGTAATCGGGGCGGAACTGAAGCGCGACCTGGACGAGTTGCCCGCGCGTCATATCCGGCGCGGCCGCGACGATCAGCGGATCGGTCGGCACAATGCGCGCATCGTGCACCTCGGAGTCGGACTCCAGATCGCGCACGAGAACGCTTTTCAGGATAAGTTCTTGCTGGCGCACGAAGCCTTCGGAATTCACCAGATCCTGGCGGGCCGCAGCAACCTGCGCCTGAGCACGCGTGAGTTCTACCGGAGCGAGCGTCCCCTCGTCGACTTTGTTTCCGTTATCCTCAGCGAGACGCTGCGCGGTCGCGAGAGTCTGCTGCTTCACCTTGAGATCTTCGTTGAGGCTGACGAGGTCCGTGTAGAGTCGGATGACGCCGCTGACGGTGATGGAGGCCTGATAGCGAAAAACGTGGTCGGAAAGCTGTTCTTCCGCGCGCGCCATGCGGATGAAGCGCCGGTTCAGCTCGATGCCAAAGCCGCGAAGCAGGGGCTGCGTAACCGTGATTCCAAAGCTCGTGTTGTAGTAGGGGTTCAGAATGTTCCGGATGGAGTTGGCGTCCGTGCGGAGATTGTCGAAACCAGCTGTGACTGTTGTGCCGGGGCTGAAACCCTGAACATAGCTGGCATTTCCTGTAATGGTCCTTGATAGCAGCGCCGGCGTACCCGTGATGACAAGGCTGTTTTCGGGCGTGGTCGCGCGCTGGGCAAGAATCTGGCCCGTAATCGAAGGGTCGAACTGTGGAATCGCGGAACCGAGCGAAAACGGAATCGTGCCCGTGGTGGAGAGATTATCCGGCGATTCAACGATGAACTGCGTGTCGCTCACGTTGGTGACGACCGAGGTCTGGGGCGTAACGCCGGTGGCGGCGGAGTTCAGCAGTGGTTCGCCCGGTCCGCCGAGTCCAGCCGACGGCTCATTCGCCGTCAGAGCGATTCCGCGGAGGGTCCCGCCGCCACGCGCGCGCAGGGTAT
>Ga0206900_1124_pt1 | contig 20313 bp, 20 predicted proteins | sample Alteio_BWOrgHeat_46_FD_153235 | JGI IMG/M metagenome (GOLD analysis project Ga0206900, IMG submission 153235) | Enriched cells from forest soil in Barre Woods Harvard Forest LTER site, Petersham, Massachusetts, United States -... | ecosystem: Environmental > Terrestrial > Soil > Temperate forest >... | reverse complement strand
GCGATGTTCGGGTCTCGCTCGCGCAAGCGCAGCATGCGGGTCGCTGAAGCGCTCGATTATCTGGTGCAGGAAGAAGAGCAGCGGCTGATCGACATGGATCAGGTGACGCGGATCGCGCTGGAAAGAGTGGAATCGAGCGGAATCATCTTTCTCGATGAGATCGATAAGATCGCGGGGCGCGAAGGCGGGCAGGGCCCGGACGTAAGCCGCGAAGGCGTGCAGCGAGACATTCTTCCGATCGTGGAAGGAACGACAGTGAACACGAAGTACGGATTCGTGCGGACGGACCATATCCTGTTCATCGCGGCCGGGGCATTTCACGTATCGAAGCCGAGCGATCTGATTCCGGAACTCCAGGGACGCTTCCCTATTCGCGTGGAACTGAAGTCGCTCAGCGTGGACGATTTCGTGCGCATTCTGAAAGAGCCGAAGAATGCGCTTGCGAAACAGTACACCGCGCTACTGGATACAGAGGGCATTAAGCTGAACCTGACCGACGATGCGCTGCTGGAAGTAGCGAAATTCGCGGCGCAGGTGAACGAATCTTCCGAAAACATCGGGGCGCGGCGGCTTCACACGATCATGGAGAAGCTGCTGGAAGAGATTTCGTTCGAAGGGCCCGATCTGCGTAAAAAGAACGTTAAGGTTGACGCGGCATATGTCCGCAAGCAACTCGCCGATATCGTCAAAGACCAGGATCTGAGCCGCTATATTCTGTGACGCGCCGGGCTTCATTTGCCGCCGCCGCGGCGCTGCTCGCGGGATGCGGCTATCCCGGTGAACCCCTACCCCCGGCGCTGAACCGTCCGATGCGCGTGTCGGACCTGACGGCGGTGCAGCGCGGCGGAAAGATCATTGTGCGGTTCACGGTTCCGAAGCTGACGACGGAAGGGCTGCCGATCAGAGATAATCCCGACATCGAGATCCGCTTGGGGGAAGTTCCGGGCGGCACGTGGTCGCTTCCGGCCTGGGAAAAATCATCGACGCGGGTACCGGCGCGTCTGATCACCGTGAAAGAGGGACAGGCCAACGCCGAGGTCGACACGGCGGGGCTGAACGGCAAGACCGAAGTTGTGATGGCGCGGGTGCTTGGACCGGCGGGACGGAATGTGGGTTGGTCGGCCCCCATCAATGTGCCGATCGTGCCGCCGCTGCCGACTCCTGAGGGGCTGGCGCCAAAGGATGCTCCGGACGCGGTTCGGCTCGACTGGCACGCGGCCGCCGGCCAGTTTCGGGTGTTCCGATCCAGCGCGACGGATCCGGACTGGAAGCAAATCGGGGTGACGGACAAGCCGTTCTACGTGGATTCGGATATTACGTTCGGCACGGCATATCAATATCAGGTTCAGGCCATCGAAAAGACCGGCGATACTTACGCCGAGAGCGAGGATTCGAACACGATCGCGTTCACTCCAACCGACCGGTTTCCGCCCGCTGTGCCGACGGGGCTGTCGGCGATTCCGGGCGCCCGAACCATCGAACTCGTCTGGGAGCGAAACACGGATAAAGACTTCGCGTTCTACCGGGTGTATCGGGATGGCAAGCGGGTGGGCGATTCGCTGACCTCACCGGCATACAGCGACAAAGACGCGATGCCGGGAATGAACTACGCGTATCGCGTTTCGGCTGTGGATACCACCGGTAACGAAAGCGCGCCGTCCGCAACCGTGGAAGCGACAATCCCGTAGATCCAACATGGCGGCCGTGAATTTCACACTCACGAGCGATCTAGCCTGGGCGGCGATTGGAATCGCTGCGGCGCTGTTTCTCGGCTTGATTCTGTGGAAGATTTTGCGCCGTCGAGTTCCGCCCGAGGAAATGGAACGGCGACGACGCCTCGCCGTCAGCCGGAGGGGCAAACTGGGCGACGGCGAGGTGACGGAAATCGATCACGCAACGGTCTTCTACTCGTACAGCGTGAGCGGAGTCCGCTATACGGCGGCGCAGGACCTTTTTACGGCCGAGGAGTTATTGCCGGAGGATCGGATGTCGGCGATCGGACCGGTGCTCATCAAATTCGATCCGCGGAATCCGGCGAACTCAGTCGTGATTTCCGAGGAGTGGAGCGGATTCCAACGCGGAGACCGAAAAGGCCGAACGCCCCGGCCCGCCGCACGTTAGCATTAGGGCATGAAGAGATTCGTTCTGGCATTGGCTGCGCTGGTCGTCCTCGCGGCGGGGTTGGTGGCCGCGAACGCAGTGAACGCGCCTTCGACCATCCTTCACGTGGTTATCGTCAAATGGAAGGCCGATTCGACCGTGCAGCAGCAGCAGGCGGCGATCGATGGTATCCGGAAGATGACGGCGGATGTGCCGGGCGTGAAGAATATCTGGGTCAAAAAGCAGAAAGTGCAGCCGGCGGAGTACAACACCGCCTTCGCAATCGAATTCGAGAATAAGGCGGCCTTTGACGCTTATACGAACAGCGCGGCGCATAAGGCATGGGAGAAACTCTACCTGCCTTACCGGGAAGAAAGCTATACGCAGGACATCACGAACTAGGCCCGCGGCACTTCGACGGTCGACCTTTGACGCGTGATCGCCACCTATAGAGCCCGCCCCGGATCGCTGCTTCGCCAGTTAGGACTGGTGAGCGCTACCGCGCTTGTCGTGTCCAACATGATCGGGACCGGCATTTTTACGACAACGGGTTTCATGGTGGGCGATCTGGGCGACGCGCGGATCGTGCTGCTGGTATGGCTGGTGGGCGCGCTGTTCGCGCTGTGCGGGGCGTTGAGCTATTCGGAACTGGGGGTGAACTTTCCCAGCTCTGGCGGCGAGTATGTGTACCTGACGCGGGCGTTCGGCGGGGCCTGGGGGTTCATGTCGGGGTGGATCTCGTTTTTTGCGGGATTCTCGGCGCCGATCGCGGCGGCGGCGCTGGCCTTTTCGGATTATGCGGGATATTTTCAGCCGGCGCTGAAACAATCGCGGGAAGTGTGGTCGATCGGGTCGGGACCGTTCACACTGAAAGCGGGCGGGGCGCAGATTGCAGCCTGCGCGTTGATTGCGGTCTTCACGGTGGTGAACTGCTTCGGGGTTAGGCGGGTTGCGAAACTGCAGAATGTGTTGACGGGGACTAAGCTTGCCGTGATCGGCGGGTTCGTCTTTGCGGGGTTCACTATGGGCCAGGGCGATTGGTCGCATTTGTGGACGCCGGTGGTTCGGACGTCGTCGAACGCGGTGCCGGTCGCGTTCGTGATCAGTCTTCTTTGGGTGATGGTGGGCTACAGCGGATGGAACGCCGCGACTTACGTGGGTGAAGAAGTGAAGCATCCAGACCGCACCTTGCCAGCGGCGCTGGGAATCGGGACAGCGATCGTTACGCTGGCGTATCTGGGTCTGAACCTGGTGTTTATTTACGCGACGCCGCTGGAACAGATGAAGAACGTGGTGGCAGTGGGATCGCTTGCGGCGGAGAATCTTTTCGGTTCGAACATCGGGGGCGTTTTCGCGGCGCTGATGGCGGTTTCATTGATGTCGACGGTGAACGCGATGGTGACGATCGGACCGCGCGTCTATTATGCGATGGCGCATAATGGAGCGTTTTTTCGCGTGGCGGGAAACGTTCATCCGAAGTGGCATACGCCGGTGAACGCGATTCTGATGCAGGGCTTGTGCGCGATGATCATGACGCTGACGCCGTTTCCGGCGCTGATCATCTATATCGGGTTCAGCCTGACGTTTTTCACCGTGCTGGCGGTGGGGGCGTTGTTCGTGTTCCGGAAGCGCGCGGAATGGCAGCGGCTGCGCGCAGTGGATTTTCTGTTTCCGCTGATCCCGGGCGCTTATATCCTTGTGGGCGTCTGCATGATCATCTATGGCGTGATCTGGGCTCCCGTGCCGTCGCTGGCGGCGCTTGCGACGATACTGGCGGGCGGCGCCTTTTATCATCTGAGCGCACGGCGTGCTGTCTGAGCGGGCGCGCCGTACGTTGTTTGCGGCGATTGGCGCCGCGATCGTTCTCGCGTTCTATCTTTTCTTTACAGTGAAGTCGGTTGGTCGTTATTTCGACAACGACGACATGATGAATCTGTACCTGGCATGGAGCAAGCCACTGAGCGAGGTTTTTCGGCCAATAGGCGGACTGTTTTATCGGGCGATGTATGCCGTTGCGGGCTTTGATCCGAGGCCGTTTCGGGTGGCGTGCCTGGTGATTGGGGCGGTGAATATCGGGCTTTGTTGGCGATTTGCCTGGCTCGCCTCGGGTTCGGAGGCAGCGGCGGCATTCGCGGGGTTGCTTTTCGCGTTTCATTCGCGACTGATGGAAGTTTGGTTCCGGACGGCCGTGGTTTACGACTCGCTTTGCTTCCTGTTTTTCTATTCGGCGGCATGTTTGTATCTTGAGGCGCGGCGGCGAGGGAGGATGCCGGGGTCCTGGGTATCAATCGGGATTCTGGCGCTGTTCGTTTGCGCGCTGGGGGCGAAAGAAGTGGCGATGGCGCTGCCCGCGGTGTTGCTTGCTTACGAAGTCTTGTTTGAGTGGAAGGCCCGTTGGCGGCGACCGGCGTTGATCGCGGGGATGTTTGCGGTGAATATTCCGTACCTGTGGGTCAAGACACATGGCGCCGCGGCGATGACAAACAATCCGGCGTATCGGTCGGAGTACACGGGGCAGCGGTTCTCGGAGATCTGGGCGTTGTTTCTGAATTTCCTCTTCATCCTGAAGGATCCGATCAAACCCTGGATGGCCGTGAGCATCCTGGCGGGGATGCTGCTGGTGGCGATTGCCGCACGGTCGCGTCGGTTGATGTTCGCCTGGTGCGTGGCGGTCTTTCCCGCGCTACCGATTTCGTTTCTGCCTTATCGTGGCGCTTATGTGCTTTATTTGGCTTACGCGGGATGGGTGTTATATGCGGGGTGCGCGCTGGCCTCGGTGTGCGAGTGGGTGGCGGGGAGAGAACCGCGAGTCCGGATGGCGTTCACATGCGTGATGTTTGTCTTGCTTGGTTGGTGGTGGGGAAAGCGGAATCTGCACGATCAGCGACTGGATAGCCGTCTCTGGCTGTATCGGAGCGCGGATCAGGTGCGGTCGCTAGTCGATGCTATGCGGACTCTGAAGCCGCGGCTGCCCCGCGGCGCGCATGTCTTGTTTCTCGAGGATGCGTTCGGGACGGATGAGTGGACTCCGTACTTTGTCGTGAAGTTGCTGTATCACGACGATACGCTGCTGGTGGATCGCATCAAGATGATGGACCAGAAGCCAGGCGACTGGGGCACTTACCATTATGTCGTGGCGTACGAGGGCGGCCAGTATCGGCTGGCGAAACCGTAGCCGGTATCAGACACCAATCGGCGTCAAAGGGGGATGTTGCCGTGCTTCTTGCGCGGCATGGTATCGACTTTAGTTTCGAGGGCGCGGAGAGCGTTGATGAGGCGCAAGCGGGTTTCGTGGGGTTCGATCACGTCGTCGATGAAGCCGTATTCGGCGGCGACAAAGGGGCTGGCGAAGCGCTGGTTGAACTCGTCGATTTTGGCGGCGCGCGCGTCGGGTCCAGCTGCGGAAAGTTCGCGGCGGTAGACGATGTTCACCGCGCCTTCGGCTCCCATGACCGCGATCTCAGCGGAGGGCCAGGCGAGATTGATGTCGGTGCGGATGTGTTTCGAGCCCATGACGCAGTAGGCGCCGCCGTAGGCCTTGCGCGTGATAACCGTGATTTTCGGGACCGTCGCCTCCGCGAATGCGTAGAGCAGCTTGGCGCCGTGGCGGATGATGCCGCCGAACTCCTGATCCGTGCCGGGGAGGAAGCCGGGAACGTCCTCGAAGGTGATCAGCGGGATGTTAAACGCGTCGCAGAAGCGGACGAAGCGGGCGCCTTTCACTGAAGAATCGATGTCGAGGCATCCGGCGAGAAACGCAGGCTGATTGGCCACGATGCCGACCGGTCTGCCGTCGAGACGCGCGAACCCTACGAGCATGTTCTTCGCGAAGTGTTCGTGCACTTCGAAAAACCAGCCGTCGTCCACCACGCGATGAATGACTTCCTTCATGTCATAGGGAAGGTCCGATTCTTCGGGCACCAGTCGGTTGAGTTCGGGGTCAGCGCGGTCGATAGGGTCGGAGCAGGCGCGGCGAGGCGGATCTTCGCGGTTGTTGAGGGGAAGGAAGCTCATCAATTCGCGGATCATTTCGAGGCATTCGCGATCATCCTGCGCGACGAAATGGCCAACGCCGCTGACGGAGTTGTGGGTCATCGACCCACCGAGCTTTTCTTTAGTGACGTCTTCGTGGGTGACGGTTTTGATGACGTCGGGGCCGGTGACGAACATGTAGCTGGTGTTGGCGACCATAAAGGTGAAGTCGGTAATGGCAGGCGAATAAACGGCTCCGCCGGCGCACGGGCCCATGATGGCGGAGATTTGGGGGAGGACGCCGCTGGCGAGCGTGTTGCGCAGGAAGATGTCGGCGTATCCGGCGAGCGAGACAACGCCTTCCTGAATCCTTGCGCCCCCGGAATCATTTAGGCCGATGATGGGCGCGCCTGTTTTCATGGCAAGGTCCATCACCTTACAGATTTTGCGGGCGTTGCTTTCGGAGAGTGAACCGCCGAAAACGGTGAAGTCCTGGGCAAAGACGTAAACGAGGCGGCCATCGATGCGGCCGTAGCCGGTGACTAAGCCATCGCCCGGAATCACCTGTTCATCCATGCCGAAGTCGCGGCAGCGGTGCTGAACGAGCTTGTCGAGTTCTTCGAATGAACCGGGGTCGAGGAGTTGTTCGACGCGTTCGCGAGCCGACAGTTTGCCTTCGCGATGCTGGCGTTCGCGGCGCTCGGGACCGCCGCCCTCATCGGCCGCGGCGTGGCGGCGGCGCACTTCCTCGATGCGATTCATGAACTCAAGGATAATATCGGGCGCTACGAATGACGTTGCATGATGTCTTCGAGGATGTCGGGGATCTCGAAGACTGCGCGGTTCGCAATGGAGCGGACATGGGATTGGAAGGCGACGCGCTGGCAGGGATCGACCATGCGGCGTGCGGCGTCCACGATCTGATTGCGGAAGCTGCGGACCGCAATGCCAACGCCGGTTTCTTCGACCCATTGCGCGTTGTAGCGTTCCTGGGGGAGGGTCCAGGCGTTGCATTCGACGATGACCGGGAGGCCCATAGTGACGGCTTCGCTGATGCTGCCGGGACCGGGCTTGCCAATGAAGAAATCCGAGAGGCGCATGAAGCGCGGCACGTCGCGAGTGAATTCCTCGACGTGAATCGGAATGCGGCTGGGCATGCCGCGCAGGGCGGTCGCGAGCTTCGGATTGCGCCCACAGACAGCGATGATCTGGAGGCTCACGCCACTCTGGCCGAGGCGTTGCGCGATGGACAGCATTTTGGTGGAACCCGCGCCTCCGAACATGAGTAGGGCGGTGGGAAGGGAGGGATCGAGCCCGAGGGCTGCGCGATCGCGTTGGAGATCAACTTCGGGCGCCTCGTAGAACCTCGGGTTGAGGATCATGCCCGAAGTGAGGAAAACGCGTTCGGGAGAATGGCCCATGGAAATCGCTTGTTCATAAGCGCGCTTTGAGCCGCAGATCAGGTATTGGGGCTGTCGCTCTATCCAGAAGTGGGGCGGGTAATCGGCTATGTCCGTCAGGATGGTGACCATCGGGGTTCCTGGAAGCGCGCGCTTCATCGCGTCGAACATCGCCCGATTGAAGTTGGGGATGACAGAAACGACCAAAGAGAGCTGGCGGTCTTTCCAGTAGCGAGTGAGCAGGTCGACCTGAGCTTTGTGATAGAGGCGAATGACGGCATGCATCAACGGGAGGGCTTGAGTGGAGCCCAGGGTCCACCCGCGCCTGAGAATCAGATTGTAAATGTCTTCCATGCGCAGGCCGGTGATCTTGCGGAACAGGTCGATTTCGTCAAGCCGTTCCTGCAGGTTCATCAGGCGCAGGTCCCAGGCCCGATCCTGGCTGCGAACTACTTCAGATAATGCGTTGGCCGCGCTGCGATGCCCACCTCCCGCATCGAAGAACACCAGCTCGAGTGCCTTCACTTCCTGCAATTCTCACACGCGCTCGTTCTGAGGGTGTGAGCGGACGCCACGGAATGCGAACCGAATCATGGGCGGCGCGGCCAAGGTAGTCGCAACCGACAGGAAAATAATGATGGCGAAAATGCTGTTCGACATCACACCCATCTCGTGGCCGAGTTGAGCCACGATCATGCCGACTTCGCCGCGGGGGGCCATGCCTGCGCCGACGCGCAGCGCGTCCGCCCGGCCGAGGCGCAGGGCTCCGAGACCGCATCCGACGAGCTTCGAGAGCAGCGCAGCGACGAGCAGAGCGAGCGCGAGAGTCAAAGTGGAGCGGTCGGCCAGAGCCCTGGGGTCAAGGCGCATTCCGATGCCGGCGAGAAAGAACGGGACGAGCAGTTCGGAGACGCCAGCGGTCATTGTGTGGACGCGATCCTCGACGCTTTCCGCGAGAGCCATTCCGGCGAGGAAGGCTCCAATGATGGCGGCGACGCCAGCGTAGACCGCAAGCACCGCGAGGCCGAAGAGCGTCGCGATCGAGAAAGTGAATTCGGCCTCCGCGAGACTCAGGCGCGATTTCACGCCGGGGACAATGAGCCGGGCGGCGCGATGGCCCCACATCGCGAGGAAGAGGGTAAAGCAGATGGCGAGGAGGGCCGTCAGGATCAGGTCAAACCAATTGACGCTGCCTCGGGCTTCGCCCGAGACGACGGCCAGAACGATGAGGCCGAGGATATCGTCGACTACGGCCGACGCGAGGATAACGCGGCTGGCGCGCGCGGAAAGAAGACCGCGAGATGAGAGGACCTCCGCGGTGATGACGACGCTCGTGGCCACCATCGCGGCTGCGATGAACATGGCTTCAACGCGGGCACGTCCCCAGAGAAGGGCCAGGCCGCCTGCCGCGATGAAAGAGAGTGTGACGCCGGAAACAGCGACAGTGATGGCGGTGCGGCCGATTTTCATGAGGTCGGCAGTGCGGACCTCGAGTCCGATGCGGAAGAGGAGGAACATCACGCCGAGTTCCGAGAGGTCGGTGAGGAAGACGCTGGGGCGAATCCAGCCGAGAACGTGGGGACCGACGATTACCCCGGCGAGGATTTCACCGATGATTCCGGGGAGACGGAGGCGCTCGAGGACTTCACGCATGAGGCGGGCCGAGACAAAGATGATGAAGATCGCGAGGGGGAGCTCGACATCAGCCGCGGCGGCGCTGCTCACAGAGGTTCAGTGTAGCGAGAGCGTAGCTTGTTAGGCTTAGTTGGAAACACATTGTGGAAGTCGCATCGCGCAGGCGAATCGAGGCGAACTGCTCGGGCACGGCGGGGTAGTGTCGCGGGTTGAGCGCCGTCTGCGGTCTCGATGACGATCTGACAGACACGGAAGGAAGCCGTATATCGCTGTATCGGGTCGCCGCAGAAACGGGGGAAATCCTACATATCCACCACGGGTCGCGCCGACTCTGAGATCCAGGCGAGTTTGGCCGCATCGTTGTCAATGGCGGGCGCATCACATGCCGCGTGGGAAACCGCGGGCCAATCGGCGGCGGAGCTGACAGAAGTTGGATGAGCGGACTTTTTTTCACGACTTCGCGTTTAAACACATTGCGTTGTGCTGGTAACATTTAATCCAATGGAGCGCGCCGAAGCCCTCCGCAGGGAACTTGACTCCGCGCGCGAACAGACCGATTTGCTTTTCGGCCTGATTTCCCCCAAAGCCATTTATCAAAGGCCCGTCTCCGAGCGCCACCGGCTCATCTTTTATCTCGGGCACTTTGACGCGTTCGACTGGAATCTGCTGGCGCGCCGCGGGATGGGAGAGGGCGGATTTCATCCGGAGTTCGACAGCTTGTTTGAACGAGGGATCGATCCGCCGCCGGGACAGGCGCCGGTCGATACGGCGTCAGACTGGCCGGGGCGCCAGGAGGTCGAGCAATACAACATGCGGACGCGGGAGTGGATCGACTCGCATCTCGGCCAAATGGATCCACATTTGGCGCAGATGGCGATCGAACACCGTCTGATGCACGCCGAAACATTCGCGTATCTGCTTCACAATCTGCCCTACAAGCAGAAGCGCGGGGGCAATTTGCCTGAAGCATCGCGGCGCGATGCGCCGGTAAATCCGTTGGTTCGAGTCTCCGGGGGAGCGGTTACGCTTGGGGCTCCGCGCGAGCGGTTCGGCTGGGACAACGAGTACCTGGCTCACGACGTTGCGACGCCGGATTTCGCGATCACGAAATACAAGATTTCGAACGGAGAGTATCTGCGGTTCGTGCAGGAAGGCGGTTCAACGCCCCATTTCTGGGTAAGAGAAGGCGAAGACTGGTTCTACCGAGGGATGTTCGGGAAGACTCCGCTGCCCCCGTCGCACGCTGTCTGGGTGACCTGGAATCAGGCCGAGGCTTACGCGGAGTGGCGGGGCATGTCTCTGCCGACTGAGGCGCAGTTTCAGCTGGCCGCATCAAGGACAAAGCCCCATGCGGAACGCGACAATTTCGGCTTTCATCGATGGGACCCGATCGCGGTGGACGCGTCGAATGGCGGACCGCATGCTTCACAGATGACCGGCAACGGTTGGGAGTGGACGCGCGACGTCTTCGCTCCGTTTGAAGGATTTCAGCCCCATCCGTTCTATTCGGGATATTCAGCAGATTTTTTTGACGGAAACCATTACGTGCTGAAGGGCGCTTCGCCGCGAACTGCCGCGCGTCTGACGCGGGCTGCGTTCCGGAACTGGTTCCGACCTGAATATCCGCACATGTACGCGGGATTCCGGCTGGTGGAGAACTGATGTTCGCGCCCGTTAGCTTGCCTCGCACGGCGTGGCGAGAGAACTGTGATCCGCTTTTCGCCCAGGATGTAGCCGACGGTTTGACGCGTCCCCGAAAAACTTTGCCGGCTTCGTGGCTTTACGATGAAGTGGGATCGGCGCTGTTCGAGGTCATCACGGTACTGCCGGAATATGGCCTCACCCGCGCCGATGACGGACTGCTGCGGCGGTTTGCTAAGGACATCGTCAGCGCGGCCGGTGAGCCGGATCTGATCGTGGAGTTGGGAAGCGGTACCGGGACGAAGACGCGCCACGTGCTTGAGGCCGCTGCGCGCCGGAAGGGCGTGGAGTATCTGCCGATCGATATTTCGTCAGCGGCTTTGGGTAGCTGTGAATCGGCGCTGCGCGCATTGGAACGGGTAAACGTGGATCCGATTGAAGCCTCTTACCTGCCGGGTCTGGAACGCGCGTTCGGGCGGCGGAGAAGCGGCGCGCGTGCGCTGGTGTTGTTTCTCGGGAGCACGATCGGGAATTTTGCCCGAAGCGAGGCGACGGATTTGCTGCGCTGTATCCGCGGGCTGGCCCACACGGGCGACTGTTTGCTGTTGGGGACCGATCTCGTGAAGCCGGGTGCGCGGCTGATTGAAGCATATGACGATCCGTTGGGAGTTACGGCGTCGTTCAATCTCAATATGCTGGCGCGCATCAACCGCGAACTCGGCGGAACGTTCGAGCTTTCTACGTTCACGCATCTGGCGCGATACAACGAGCGCGCGTCGCGCGTGGAGATGCATCTGCGCTCGCGTATCGCGCAGGAGGTCGATATCGAAGCTCTGGATCTGACGGTGACGTTCCGGCGCGGTGAAACGATCTGGACAGAGTCGTCTCATAAGTTCCGAGCAGACGATGTGGCGCGAATGGGCGAGCGGGCGGGGTGGACGACAGCGCGGCGTTGGGTGGATGACGACTGGGGGTTCGCCGAAACCCTCTTCGCGTGCCCGTAGTGGAGTTTCGCTCGGCCGGATTTCAGATCGGCGAGCGCGCGATTCTCAACAATCTCAATCTGACAATTGAAGCCGGGGAGACGGTGGCGCTGCTGGGAAGAAGCGGTTCCGGAAAGACGACGGCTCTGCGGCTTGTGAACGGTATGATTCTGCCAACGTCGGGCGATGTACTGGTGAACGGCAAATCGGTTCGCGAGTGGGATCGCGTGCGGCTGCGGCGATCAATCGGATACGTTATTCAGGAAGGCGGATTGTTCCCGCACTTCACGGTGGAGCGTAACATCGGGCTGACGCCGATGCTCGAAGGATGGACGCCGGACCGGATTCGGAAGCGCGTGGACGAACTGCTCGAGCGGGTGTCGCTGCCATCCGCGGATTTCGCGCACCGCATGCCGCGGCAGCTTTCGGGAGGGCAGAGGCAGCGGGTGGGGGTGGCGAGGGCTCTGGCTGCCGACCCGGAAATTCTGTTGTTCGATGAGCCGTTCGGCGCGCTGGATCCGGTGACGAGGCTGGATCTGCAGCGAGAGTTCCTGCGGCTGCGCGCGGAACTGCAAAAGACATCTCTCTTCGTGACGCACGATGTGGCGGAAGCGATCAAGCTCGCGTCACGGATTGCGCTGCTCGACCGCGGGAACGTGGCGTTTATCGGAACGCCGCAAGAGTTTCAGGCGAGCGGGCACCCCGAGGCGCGCGCCTTTCTGGACGTACTGAATGCTCAGTGACGTTCTGCGCGATCTTCTCGACGAAGGGATCGGGCTGCTGGGGGAGCACCTGGTACTGGTCGTGAGCGCGATCCTGATCGCTTCGGCGATTGCGATCCCGTTGGGAATCGCGGTAACGTCGCATCCAAGATCACGCGCCGTAGCGCTGGGCGTGGCGAATATCGGGCAGACCATTCCTAGTCTGGCGCTGTTCGGATTTCTGATCCCGATTCCGTTTATCGGCGGAATCGGCCAGCACACCGCAATCGTCGCTCTGGTGATCTATGCGCTGTTGCCGATTCTTCGGAACACGGTGACCGGGATTCTCGGAGTGGACGCGGCGGTGCGGGATTCCGCCGAGGCGATGGGAATGACGCGCGTTCAGGTGCTGCGAATGGTGGAACTGCCGCTGGCCGCCCCGACGATTCTCGCGGGGTTGCGCATCGCGACCGTCACGACGGTGGGGACCGCGACGATTGCCGCGGCAATCGGGGCAGGCGGCCTGGGCGTGTTCATATTTCGGGGAATTGCGTCGGTGGACAAGCTGCAGATACTCGCCGGAGCCTTGCCCGCGGCGCTTCTTGCGCTGGCTTCCGACGCGGGGCTGGGATGGGTGGAGAGGCGGCTGGCGCGATGGTGAGGGGGGGCGCGATTTTCGCGTGCCTGTTGCTGACGGCATGTTCGAACGAGGCGCGCGTGCGTGTCGGGTCGAAGAATTTCTCGGAGCAGCTCGTGCTCGGGGAGATCGTGGCGCAGCATCTGGAGCATCGGCTCGGAGGCCGGGTAAGCCGGAAACTCGACCTCGGCGGGACCTTACTGGCGCATCAGGCGCTGGTGAGCGGCGCGATCGATGTTTATCCGGAATATACGGGTACTGCGCTGACCGCGGTGCTGAAACTGGCGCCGTCGAAAGATCCGGCGGCCGTGTTGAGCGAAGTGCGAAGCGGGTACCGGAAGTGGGGCCTGGAGTGGCTGAAACCTCTCGGGTTCGAGAACACGTTCGCGATGGTGGTGCGGCGGGAGGATGCGGGGAACGGCGCCCCTGACCTTACGCACGCGGCGCAGGCTCGCAAATGGAAACTGGGGGCCGGGTATGAGTTCGCGCATCGTCCGGACGGGTTGCCGGGGCTGATTTCCACTTACGGGCTGCAACTGAGCGGCGCGCCGAAGACGATGGATCTGGGGCTGCTGTATCGGGCGCTCGAAAAGAAGCAGGTTGATATGGCGGCGGGGAACAGTACCGACGGGCTGCTTTCGGTTCTGCCGGTCACGGCGCTCGCGGACGACCGGCGCTATTTCCCGCCTTACGACTGCGCGCTGGTGGTGCGGGAAGAGGCCGAAGCGAAATTTCCGCGGCTCAAAGCGGCGCTGGAAGAGTTATCGGGGAAGATCGACGGCGCGACGATGCGCAGGCTGAACTATGAGCTGGACGGCGAGCATCGTCCGGCGCGCGAGATCGCGCGCGGATTTCTGGCGTCGGTGGGGCTGCGCTGATTAATCGAGATCGAAGTCGCGGATCTTTTTGCCGAAATCGGGGTTCTCTTTCGCCTGTTTGAAAAGTTCGTCGAATTTGCGGTTGAGCACCTGGCTCTGATTCTTTTCGGCGGCGAACGACTTGTTGAAGGCCTCTTCGCGGCGTCCGGCCTCCCCTTTCAGCTTCGCGACGGCAGCGGCGAGGTCTTCGATGGGCGCGGCCTTGACCGGTTCCTCGTGGGAGATCACGACCTCAAGTTCCGGGTCGATCTTCAGCTTCGACTGGCAGCAGGGGCACGCGACCTCGAACATCTTGTTCTTCATGGCTCGGTTTTATTTTAGTGCTTCCCGGTCAATGGGTGGGCTTGTCGCGGGCAGGCGCGTAAGCCCAGAAGTCATTGCGGACGCGGTCCGTGTAACGCGCAAGGAGGGATTCCACGCGGTTGAGGTCGTGGGATCGCACGACCACTCCGACGTGATGATCTTCCTCCATCCGCCAGACGACCTCCGGGTCGGCGAACACGGAATGATCGGGACGGCGCTCGCGCGCGAGGGAGACCAGCAGGCCGGCGTAGTCCTCACGGGGAGAGGGTGACGGGTAGTCGGCGGGCGTCTCCGCAAGTTCGAGTCTTGCCCATTCGACCCAGAGGTTCACGCCCGTGGCGGCTTCAATGAGATCCGAAACGTGGGCGCCGCCCACCCGCGATGAAGTCTCGAGAAAGTAGATCGAGCCATCCTCGCTGGCGCGAACGAATTCGGTGTGGGACACGCCGCGCACGAGACCAAAGGCCCATTGAACGTCTTCATTGGCGCGAACGAGACTGCGGGCGATGGCCGAGCCGCGCTCGAGAATGCGGGTCGTAAAGATGCCGCCTTCGTGCGAGACCTCAAGGGGAGGGCGACCGTAGCCGCTGGCGACGGCGAAACGGATCGAGCGATCGAAGACGACGCTGTCGACGTGAAAGATGTCGCCGGGGATGAACTGCTCGAGAAGATAGTGCGACTGCATTTCCCCGAACTGTTCGATCGCATGCCAGAATTCATCGGCGCTATGAATCTTGCGGATCCCTATGGCGCCCGCCATCGAGCGCGGCTTCAGGATCCAGGGCGGGGGCACGCGATCCATGAATCGGCGCAGACGATTGTAGTTGAGGACGTGAACGAATTCGGGGACGGCAATGGAGGCGTCACGGGCACGGACGCGCATCGCGAGTTTATCCCGGTAGTAGCGCGCGGTAGATTCACCGGAGCCGGGGACGCGAATGTGTTCGCGGAGGAGGGCCGCAGTCTCGACATCAAAGTCATCGAGGCCGACGATCCGGTCGAACTCATGCGTCCGGCCGAGATGACTGATGGCGTTGACGAGATCCGTGCGGTTCCACTGGTGGTCTGTATCCGGCATGTAAAAGATTTCGTCGATAGCCTCCATGGGCCAGCGCGCTTTGTCTTTCAGACTTAAGGAGGTCACAAGAAGGACTGTGGCGCCTTTTCGCTTGCATTCTTCGAGAAATTTGTGGCCCTTTTCGTAGCTGGCGAGACAGAGGATCGTCATAAAGAGAGCCGCGATGCGCCGTCACTCTAAACTTAGAACATGGCCGAACTGGAAATCCATCACGAAGTAGAGCACACGGATGAATTTGGTAAGACCGTCGGGGTCCTTGCGGCGGTGCTTGCGGTGCTCCTGGCGATCGTGACGATCATTTCGCATCGGGCGCACACGGATGCGGTACTCGTTAAGTCGGAGGCGAATGACGCGTGGTCGTATTACCAGTCCAAGAGGATCAAGTTCCACAGCCTGGAGCTTGGCGAGGACCTCCTGAACGCGATGCCGGCAAAGAGCGACGTCGCCGCGAAGACGCTGGAGCATTACGCGTCGGAGAAGAAACGATACGCGAAGGATTCCGATACGGCGCAGGAACAGGCGAGAGACAAAGACAAGGAAGCGGCACGCATCGAAAATCGCGCGCTTCGCTACGATTTTGGCGAGGGATTACTGGAGATCGGGCTGGTGCTGACGTCGCTGTATTTCATTTCGCGGTCGAAGCTGTTTCCGACGATCGGAATCATCGCCGCAGTCGCGGGCGCCGCGATCGCCTGCGTCGGGCTGCTGATGTAAATCCGGCCGACGTCAGCTCTCAGAACGGGATTCGGCGGATCGGGTTGGCGGTGGAAGCGGTCTTCGGCGTGGGGCCGGGACCGTCGGACAAATGACCGGGTGTGACCGGCGCATTCGTGAAGTCCAGTTCGGAGGACTCGAAAATCAAGGGCCGGTCGAGCACCATTTCGACGGTGCTGCCTTTGGCGAGGATCGCATCGGGTCCGCGGGTGAGCAGCACGCCCGCAAGGCCGGCGGCGGCGCCCGCAGCGGCTCCGATGCCCGCGCCCATCCCTGCATGACTCTCGGCAGAACCGGCGATTGCGCCGATGGACGCGCCGGCGGCCGCGCCTTCACCGATCGTTTTGAGGTCGCCGCCTTTGTTCGAATCGCCCATAATGCGGCCTTCCTTCTCATCGAGCTTCTCGTCGCCGCGAGCGTCGATACCGCCGAGGCGGGCGCGGAAATCGCGCGTGACGCCGTTCGGCAGGGTGATCGAGTCGAAGCGGACATACAGCTCGCCGCGGCCGTGAACCCGCCCAGGACGTTTGATGTCAGTGACGGTTCCGGCGACGTAGCTGCCCGGTGGAATTACGATGTGGTTGTTGATGACCACCGGGAACACGGTTTCGAGATAAATGCGGTCGCCCGGCGAGGAGTGCTTGGTGCTCACGCTGTTGATCATGCCCAGAGCGATCCGGGTACCGGGCACGACCGTGTAGGAGTTCGCCGTCGTCCGACTGGCGACCGGGGCTTCCGGCGTCTGAGCGACCGCAAAAACTGCCGAGGCGGCGATGAGAGCGGCGTTCAGGCCGAAGCGTGCGAGCATAACTTCTCCTCCTCCATTGTAGAAGGCTCAGTGATATTTGGAACGCGGCGAAGGGCTGGCTGGTTACGAGAGTCTCAGCGGACGGCGAGAGGGATTCCGGGCGGGCTGACCTCAGGGCCGACCTGAATTCGGAGTTCGGGGTTGACGGGTATGGTGTCCGGGAGACGGAGATTGATCTGATAAAGGCCCGCAAAGCCGGGGGCCAGACCGACATAAAGAAGTCCGGAAGGTGGGCATGGGTCGCCGTTCAGAAGCGCCTGCGTCTGCGAGACGGCGACGATCGTTGCGGCGGATGTCACGAGCTTACCGGATGTAGTGTCCGGCGAGGTCCGGCCGAGGCCAGCGACATAGATGACGATGATTTCGCCGGCGGAAGCCGGGGCGTTGTCCGAGATCAGGCTGCCGTTGAGGTGGGTCGCGATCACGTAGCCCTTGAACTGGAACAGCCCGGGCGCGGTGCTGTTGAGTCTGATGGGTACGAGAGGGCCGGATGTCCCCTGCCTTGCGACGAATATGTTGACGGTACCAGCGGTCAGGTCGTAAGGAATGAGGAAGTTGATCTGGGTCGGCGAGACGAAGAACAGGTTGGCGAGGATTCCGTTGACGACGACCGTAACCCCGGCGAGGGTCTGCGGGAGGGTCGCCCCGCTGACCGAAGTATTGCCGGCGGCCACCGTGTCATAGGCGAGGTTGGCGCCGTAGATGGTGGCGATGGTATTGGGCGCGAGAGCCTCGACCGTCTGGGTCGCGGCATGGACGATGCTCTGCGACGTGTAATAGGGGGCGGTGTTCTGAGCGGTCCGGGGCTGAGAGGGTTGCGCGTTTGACGGCGGCGCGAATGCGGTGAGCGTGAACGCAAGTATTGTCACGGTTCCGCGGAAAGGGATTGATTTGGCGCAACGGCCACAGCCCCGAAGCATGCTTTACTCCTGATCGATAGGTTTATTTTCGGAGAACGGAAGGGCGTGTTCTATTGCCCCGAGCGTTTTGGGGGAGTACGTAGTTTGCCTAAGACGCGACCGGATCTCTCGATCAGGGTCAGGGCCTTTCGGGTGATGGTGGTGACGGGCGTCTGGGTTATGCGCTCGGGGCTGAACCATTCTCCGGCCTCGCGGAAGGTCGGAGGGGGCGAACTGGCCGCGTATACCGTGACGCGAAAGCGGTCGTTGACAATGCGATGCGTGAATTTTGCGAGCGGTTTGACGCCCCGAATCGGGCCCTGCTTTTGCGGTAGTTCCCAAAAGCCGGCGAGGCGGCGCTCCTGCGCGCCGCGACGGATGAGAAATACTTCATTTCCGCGGGTAGTGAGGAGAAGATCGAGCGGGATATCGCGCGCCTGGTCCTTCCTGCGTTTCACCGGAAGTTCGCGTTCGCGTCCCGCTGCGCGTCCTTCGCAAAATCGTTGCACGGGGCATTCGCCGCACCGGGGATTGCGGGGCAGGCAAACGGTTGCGCCGAGTTCCATCATGGCCTGATTGAAGTCGCCGGGACGCCGCGGATCGAGCAGGGACTGAGCCTCTTTTGTGAAGCGGGCACGGATCGCGGCCTGAGAGATTTCGGAGGCGTCATTTTTCAGGCGGCTGATGACGCGGAGAACGTTGCCGTCAACCGCGGCGTGAGGAAGGCCGAGGGCGATGCTCGCGATAGCGGCCGCGGTGTACGGGCCGATTCCCGCCAAGGCGAGGATTTCATCGTAACGGGACGGGTCGCCGCGTTCCGTGAAGCTCCGGGCGGCCCGATGGAGATTGCGGGCGCGGCTGTAATAGCCGAGGCCGCTCCATAAGGCGAGAACCTCGGATTCCGCCGCGTCGGCGAGGGCCGCAGTGTTCGGAAAGCGCGCCAGGAAGCGGTCGAAATACGGAATCACGGCTTCCACGCGGGTCTGCTGGAGCATGATCTCCGACAGCCAGACCGGATAGAAATCGTTGTTGCGGCGCCAGGGCAGGTCGCGCCGCGAAGCGTCATACCAGGCAAGCAGCGCCCGCCGGAAAGGCCCGATCAAAGCAAGCGTACGAACTCGGCGATGACGCGGAACTGATCGGGACCGAGGTCGAAGGCCGGGAACTCTTTGTTCAGAGGTTCGAGCCGGATATTGATGTGCCCCCATTTTTCGTCCTGGTCGTCAGAAGGGACCCGCCTGTCGCTGGTATAGCGCTTGACGGTGTAACGGGAAGCAAAATCGGTTTCGCCGAACTGTTCGATTAACAGACGTTTCCCCTGGCGAGAGCCGGTCACTCCGGCGCGGAAGATACACAGGCTGCCGTCCGGAATGAGGGGCTCCATGGAGCGCCCCACCACCCGCGCGACGAACATACTGTCGTGCGGCGCAAGATCCCCGGGCACGCGCACCCAGCCTTCCTGCTCCGAACTCATGCCCTCGCCGAATTTCGTGGCCGCCGCGCGCAGACTGTAAAGCGGCAGATGCGTCACGAACGGCCGCACCGTGGAATCAACGTGCTCGTCGAACAGGCGGTCCGCGGTCCGGCGGGGATCTCCGGAAAGAAAAATCTCAGTACGCTCACTGATACGGTAGAAATCACCGACGTCCGCTTCAAGGGACGCAAGGAGCGCTTCGCCGCCCTTTTCCAATGCCTTGCCGGCGAGATCGCCCTCGAGGAGATCCAGGATGTCGATTTCCTGTTCGGCGAGGCTGGCGGTTGCCAGGATGTTGGCCCGGTCCCGGAACCGCATGGTCAACTCTCCGGTCTCGCGCAGCACAAGCAGAATGCCGTAGGGAACCGGATTGTGGCCCGGAGGCGCGATCTCCAGCAGCGACCAGACCGCTTCGGGAGGGGAGCCAGGGGAGCGATCGATCGGGATGACGGTGGCGGGCATGCGGCGCCTTCTGAGATGCAGTTAACTTTCTACAGCTACGATCCTACAGCGAAGGGAAGGGCCGATGGTGAGAATCCGGCAGCCGGAGTCCCGAGTACCTATTTTGATGCAGAGAAGGGATAGTAACCGGACCGATACCGGAGCGTCGCGGCAGGCAGACTGGGAATGGTCACCTTGATTTTACGGAACACGCGGTCGGAGCCTTTCTCGGCGACATCCGGGGTGTAGCGCATGACGTATTGCTGGGTGATCTCGCCGGAGAGATTGGCGACTGAGCGGAAGATGGAACTCGAGATCTCAGCTGTGTAACCGCCGGTACCGACCGCAAGGGCATAGTTACCGTCGTCCGAGGGCGTAGAGAGGTAACCGGAGATGTCTTTATAGACGTTGTTGAGGGGCATTTCGACTTTGCCGCCGGTCTGCTCGGCGAGTTGCGTCAGGTTGTCCTCAGCTTCTGTGTGGAACCCGAAAGCGACGGTGCTCATCGCGTAGATCGTGACGAGGTTGCGCTGGGCGATCTCGATGACTTCCTTGAGCGTCTTCTGGCTCGCGTTGTCGTGCCCGTCGCCGATGACGATGGCGACCCGCCGGGGCTCATAGGGTTCGCCGTTGATGGTCTTGCGGCTGG
>Ga0206900_1122_pt1 | contig 20488 bp, 8 predicted proteins | sample Alteio_BWOrgHeat_46_FD_153235 | JGI IMG/M metagenome (GOLD analysis project Ga0206900, IMG submission 153235) | Enriched cells from forest soil in Barre Woods Harvard Forest LTER site, Petersham, Massachusetts, United States -... | ecosystem: Environmental > Terrestrial > Soil > Temperate forest > O... | reverse complement strand
TCGGGGCTAAATTAGTATCAAATCGCAACGGGGTTCCCTACAAAAGTCGATAATCATCGGGGCATAGATGCTTTCTGATTTTTTATTTATCGCTCATTTATAGGCTCATGCAAAATCCTTCGTCACTCGATTATCGGAATATTGCCCAAGTCTTTATCGTCTGTTTTTAAGTATATTTAAGTACCTGTTAAGTTTCATTAAGTAAGTGGATCCAAAGCCAGCACCCATTGCTATCGAGGGCTAGTGCCAACTAATCTGTATTTTTTGAACCAGAAATATGGAAAGCAGCGTGTTGGGAACGATGTATGATGTGATGGATGCCTCGTGGGTGGCGCATGATAGAGCGGTATGCGATATAGTACTGTCAAAAAACCATGTGGTAAAGACCCTTTTCGACCAGAAAAAGCAGCGGTTTGTGTCCTTGTCTGCTGCCAGCTTTGATACGGAAGACACTGATTTGCTTAGCGCTACGTTAGAGCAAATGGTTGCGAAGGACGAAAATTTCCCCAGGCGCTGGTTTGTTGCGGCACCCAAAACCATGCTGGTGCCCGACGCCCTGTATGAGCCTAAGATAGAGCAGGAACTGTTTGAGAACCATCAGGTTTTGGAGGAAGGGGATATACTGGCTTCCCATCCGGTGGCCCGGATAGCGGGCAGGATGATTTTTGCCTTGGGCGATCTGTTCACTAGTCTGTTGAAAAACAGCAACCTAAAGATAGATTCTTTTTTGCCTATAGACGCAGCGTGGCTGGATGGGCTGTACCTGAACCATAAAACCACGGAGGCCACAAACATCCACCTTAACCTGAGCGATGGGTTTGTCAGTATCGCCGTATTCAGCAAGGGGCAAATGCAGTTCTACAATACCTTCCTTACCATTACTCCTGAAGAAGTGCTGTATTACCTGATGTTTGTAAGCGAACAACTGGGGCTGAACCCGCTTCAAGATTCCTATTACTATTCTGGATATATCCGGAAAGGGGACGAGACTGCTGCATTGCTGGGCAAATATGTCAAAAACCTGAGACCCGAAGAGCGCCCCGCCCAATACAGCTACTGCATGCCCATACTCGATGTACCGGGCCATCTTTTCTATAATTCCTTTACCACACCCGTATGCGAATAATAAGCGGTTCCCGAAAAGGCCATATCATCCGTCCACCCAGGAACCTGCCCATCAGGCCTACTACCGACCTGAGCAAGGAGAGCCTTTTCAACATCCTGGTGAACAATTTTGATATGGAAGATTGCGATGTGCTGGACCTTTTCAGTGGGGGTGGCAGCATCAGCCTGGAGTTCTGTTCTCGTGGCGCACAAACCCTTGTATCGGTGGACAAACACCCGGGTTGTACGGGTTTTTTGAAATCAGAGTCCGCCAAGCTTGGGTTCGACCAGATAGAAGTGGTGCGGACGGATGTGATGTCTTTTCTGCGCAACACGGGCACCACGTACGATATCATCTTCTGCGACCCTCCATACGCCTTTACTTTGTATGAGGAAATGATCCGCATCATCCTCGACCGCGAACTGCTGAAACCAGATGGCTGGTGCATCGTGGAGCACCATTCCGTCACCAAACTCGACCATATCCCCGAACGGTTCGACAAGCGTGCCTATGGGCAGAACATCATGAGTTTTTTCAAGTATCCGGAGAAATAGCAATTCCCACCTTCGCTGGGCTACTGCGGGCAATGAAAAACGCCGCCCGAGGCATGGGCGGCGTTTAAGAAGACAAGAGGAGAAAAGAGGGCTGGTACTATTCTTTCACAAACCTGATCTTCGTGTTACCTTTACTCGTTTTTATATCCATGATATATAAGCCGGGACTCAATTGGGCCATGCTTACATCAGCGTTTGCTACATCAGCGTATTTGACTGAATAAACGGTTTTCCCCACGATGTCGGATATCAAAACATTTTGTACCAAAGCGTTTTGCAGGTTCAGGTGCAACACGTCAGTGACTGGGTTGGGATACCATTTGATATTAATGTCATTGCCAGCCACACTTGCGATACCAGATGCATCTTCATATACGATCACAGAATCATTTTGAGGATTGAGCGGTATTTCCACTTCTGAGGTTTTGATACACTTGTGGTTGGTAATATACATGTTCAGTAATCCACGAACCCTGGCTTTTCCGCCTAGGTTGTCAGGCATTACTATGGTCAATGCCCCAATTTCACCGTTGCCGCTCATGCTTTTGTGGTCGGTGCGGGTAAGGCCAATGTATATCATTTTGTTTACGGAATCCTTGATGACCAGGGATACCATATTCTTGTTGATGGTACCCAACCAAGAGGCAGAGAAATCTGGGATAATGGCCTGTGGCTGTGGCACGGTACTGTTGTAGGCGATGCCCATGGCTATGCCATACACATTATTGGCCATGATGCTGCTTGAGCCCAAGTTTATAAATGCCGTGACCGTATCCCCAGCAGCCACGCTGTCTTTGGAGAACTTGATAGCAAGGGGGGGATCAGTTGCGCTTCCTTTGGCTGCGGCAAGGGTTTTTAGGTGTGTTTTGCCAATATTGGCAGATATGACATATAAATCCATGCTATCAATTTTCCCATCCCCATTGCAGTCTGCATGTTTATGGTTCAGGTGGCTGGCAAAGGTCTTGCCCCAATCGTACGCCGGTTGCGCAGTCCAGTTGCTGCTGGCATTGGGCCTTTGTGTCCCACTGTCTCCATAGGCAATCCCGATCGGCAGCACATCATAGATATCTGCTGTCTTGTTATAGTCGGCATCGCCGGGCCATACACAGTTGCTGTCCACAAATACCACTGTAGAATCAATGGCAGCACATCTTGTCGGATTGGTTATTATTAGCCAAGCCTTTTTAAATCCACCAGATGAATAAAGCCTTACAGGGTTTTGTACCGAACTGGTATCGGATGAGTTGCGGCTGCCGAATATCCAATGATAGGTATTGCCACTGCCCCCGTTTTTATCGGATCCATAGTAGTGGATGCTGTCTCCCATGCATAGCATCGCCGGTGCTGTGATTTGGGCCACCGCGCCCGTTATGGTTATGTTTTTGCTGGTCGTGGAAGTGCAAGTGCCATCGCCGACAGTAAGCGTGACGGTATACACGCCGGTTGATTTATAATTATGATAATAATGGCCTTGGTAAAATACAGAACTCGAGTCCCCATCACCAAAACTCCATTGTGTATGCGATATGGCAGAGCCACTGTCTGTGGAAGTACTCGTAAATTGAGTATTGGCATTCAAACAACTGTCATTGAATGAAAAATGAGCAGCGACCCCGGATATTACTACCTTTTTGGTCAACAATTCGGTGCACCCAGCATCCTTCACCTTTAGTGTGGCAAAGTAAACGCCAGTCTTGACATACACATGCCTGGCAGTATCACCGTTAGGTATTTTATAAAATACGGCATCGTCCCCAAAGTTCCAGAACGTACTTGCAATCGTGCCGCCGCTATCTACTGATGAATTCAAGAATGTAACCTTCTGGCCCAGGCAGGCATTGTTGGCGGTGAATGCAGGCACAAGTGTTTTGTGTACACTTATGGTTTGTGTATAGGAGTTCGTACAGCCTGTGGCATCTTTTATCTTGTGTGTCATGGTGTAAGTACCTGAATACCTGTATTGGTGGCCGAATGTCGCAGATGTGCCGGTAACGGTGGTTCCATCCCCGAAATCAATGGATACCAAGTAGGGTTTGGTGGCACTGGTTATTTTGCTGGAATCAATAAAAGCCATGCTGTCAGGTGTGCAGGTATTGTTGGCGATGACATACCCGCCAATGCCCACATAAGGATTGATGGTGACTGAATCTTTATTGACCACCGTGCAGCCGCCTGAACTCAATGCCACGGAAAAATGATAGGTTCCTCCGGTACTGTACTGGTGGCGCGGATACCTGGATATTGAAGAATCGCCATCCCCAAATACCCAAAGGAAGTTTAGTTTATGACCCGCGAGTGTAACAGGATTTGTCAGGGAATCGTCAAACACCACCACGCCGCAACTACTAAGGTTTTTATATATCGAAGCGCCAATGGATATCGGTGACAAGTTGGATGAAATGGTGGTCGTGCAACCCGCCTTTGAGCTTAGCTTGAGGGTAACGGTATAATACCCACTTGTGGGCAAAGTGCCGGTGTAGGTATGTGAAGGTGATTTGGCGCTGGAGGAATCTCCATCCCCAAAATACCATATCCGCGATTGGATACCCAACGTGGGGGCAACAAATTCAGAATCTGTAAAATAAACCGTGTGCAGGGAATCGCAGGTATTGGTAAAGTTCATGGTGATCTGTGGTGCTGCATACAAAGTTTGTGTCACGGTGCTGGTACAGCCTTTGTCTGTTGTCACTGTAAGTGTCGTGTTCCAATACCCGCTTTTTGGGATGGAGTCATAGCTGTGTACAGGGTTTTTTACACTGTCTTTTTTTCCGTCCCCAAAATCCCAGGCATATTTCACGGCTTTGTTCGGCCCAAAAGCAGTCAAATCGGTGAACTGGATGTTCTTGATTCCACTACATATACCTGATGTACTGAAGTTTGCTGCCGGCCCTTTATATACATTGATAAAACTGCGGATGCTGTCCTTGTTTCCGCTTGCGGTTTTTACCACCAGGGTCACTGCATATTTACCACTGTCGGCATATTTGCAGGTAGGGTTTTGTTGGGTAGACGTGGTACCGTTGCCAAATCTCCAAAGCCAGCTCACAATACTGTCCGTGATGATGTAATTTGAAGTATCTGTGAAAGAAACGAGGACGCTGCTGTCTGAGCAAATGCTGTTGGCAGCATACGTAAACCCAGGGGCAAGCCGGGTAGAGGTGCTCAGTTCGTATGCCCCAATGGTAGGATGGGTGGTATTGCGGGTTTTGCCCAGTATATCATATTTCACTGATGCAATGGGTGTGCCTTTCCCTGCCAAGCTGGCATTGCCTGTTTTCAAATAGTTTGCCAGGTCGTATTTGGGATCCATGACCTTACTATGGGCATCCAGGCCGGTAAGGGATTGCCAATCTGCCAAGGTAAATACTGTTTTGTTTCTCAACCGGCAAAGGCTATCGCTTGTCCCATTGTTGTTGTTGGTGGAGTAGTTGTTATAGTCGCAAGAACTGAAAAATGTGGTTGAATCTGTGGCCATCGCAACTTCAAGATGAGCTGGAGACCAACCTGAAGGATAAGTTAATTCTACGTTGTTGTCATTAAAATTGATTTTACCATTCAAATAGAAAAATCTTACCCCAATTGCGTCGGTATGCGTTTGGGGCGACACATAAACATTATTGTGCACAATATCTAAGCGACTGCACCCAATTATACTTATTCCATAATTACCAGAGCGAATCGTATTATTAGATATCAGGGCGGGGCTCGTGGCAGTGCCAGATAGATATGCCAGGTCTAGCGCATCGTCCGTTGTTGCAATCCTGTTATTGCTTATGCTTATTAGATTTGAAGAATTTTCAAGGTATATCCCACCGCCTTTGCCATAAGCAGACCTGATAATGTTGCCGTCAATCCGGCAATAGTCCTGATAGGGTGCAAACAAAAAATAACTGATATTGCTGTCGCAGATATTGTTGGTCACTCCAGTGTGCTTGTCCCTGTTGCCGGAGACTGAAGCTGCATTTGCCGAAAGTTGGATGGCAAAGTATTGCGCCTTAAAGACATTATGGTCTATGACCAAATTGCTGTCCACCGTATTTGCTTTGTCATAACTGGTGAATGCACCCGTGTATTTGGAGGCATTGTTGGTGAATATGCAATGGGCCAGGGTAAGGTTGCTCACTGCACCAGTGGCAAAAATGAGCTGGTTTGTATAAAAAGAGGTCACGGAAGAAGTGGCATTGAAACTCATCCAATAAAAGCTGATATTGGAGGCATTGGAAATGGTGAGTACCGTTTCTGAGCTGGTGGTTGATGTGAAATCTGCCTGCATGATCACCTTGGTACTGGTGCTGTCGTTGGTGGTAAAAAGCACCTTATTGGTAGGGGAACTGCCGGGTATGGCCGTTATGGTGTTTTTTTCTTTGTAGGTGCCATTGGCCACCCGTATGGTCACCGCACCGCTTATCCCTTTGCCATTGGCTGTTCCGCCATCATACCTTTTGCCCGAATCCAGGTCGCAGATCGCTGAGTGAAAGTCTTTGTAGTTGGTAGATGAGGCAGACTTGCTCGGGTCAATGGTATAGTTGCCTTTTAGCTGTGCAAATGCCTGGCCAGATACGAGCCAGCATAAGAGGGCGAGGGCAATGGTCTTGGCCAGGCCTGGGTTGGTTTTCCGGGGGAGCCGGGCCTGTATTGCTTTGGTTGCATGGCCGCTGAGTGAAAGCGGGGACATGTTCAGTTTTGGTGTTTTCATATTACAAGATGTAATTTAAGCATTTCGGGAACAATTAACGATACAAAGATGGATAAGCTTGAGGGGCAAAAAAATTACATCTTAACCATATTTTCAAACTTGTATGACAATATATTTCGGACAAATATTTTATTACATATTGTATAACAATGAAATATATTCATTAAACTTGTACATGATTGTATGATTTTCAAAATAAGGCCGCCTCATGCGCAACAGCAAGCTCATAAAATCCCTGTCAAACCTCAATGAAAAAGAGATGGATGCCTTTCATGCATTCGTTGCCTCGCCATATTTCAACAAAAACAATGAACTGCTGGCTTTTTTGGAGCTGATATTGGCGGAAGACATTTCTGGAGGCGGGGATATGGACAAGAATCTGATATTAAGTAAATTATTCCCGGGCAAAACCTATCAGGAAAGATGGTTGCCTGATCTTATGTACGGACTCATGAACCTATTGGAGGATTTTTTGGCGGAAGAAAAATACCGGCAAAACAAGTTCCAGCGCAAGATAAACCTGATGATGCTGGCCTACGAAAAAGACCTGGAACCTGTGATAAACGGCATAGAGCGAGACCTAGAACAGTTGCACATACAAAACCCGGTACGGGACAGCAATTATTTTTATGAGTCGTTCATGATCCATTCAGAGCGGGACTATAGTTTCAGGCTTTCCGGCAAGATCACCGAAAACGAAAGCCTGCAAGCCAAGGCAGACCAACTGGACCTGTTTTATCTTTCATTGAAACTCAAGGACAGTTGTGAAATGCTGAACCGAAGCAGGATCGTCTCTGCCCATTATGATTTCAAGATGGTGGATACAGTTATAGCCTATCTCCAGGCCCATCCCGATGCCTACCAGCAATATCCGGCCATACAGGTGTATTTGTATTATTACCTGATGCTTACGGATGCAGCACACGAAAAGTATTTTTTTGAACTCAAGGAACTTATACAGAACAGCGAATTGGTTTTTACCCGAGACGAGCTACGGTCTTTGTACACTTACTTACAGAACTATAGCATCAGGCGCATCAATCAGGGCGGGGTTGCTTTTAACGAAGAATTGTTCCAGATATATAAACATATATTCGGCAATGGGCTGGTTTTCGGCGACAACAAGAACATGCAATGGGACTTTAAGAATTTTGTGTCCCTAGGCTTGAGGATGAAGGAGTTTGATTGGACCCTGAACATCATCAACGTATTCAAGGACCATTTGCCAGAAACCAGTAGGGACAATGCCTATTCCTACAATCTGGCGAACTATTACTATGAAACAGGGGAGTATAAAAAAGCCACCAAACTGCTAAATGCCGTGGAATTCACGGAAATATTTTATAGCCTGGATGCCAAGGCCATGCTCCTGAAAATATACTATAAGGTGGAAGAGGAAGAAAGCTTTTATTCCCTGGTTTCCTCTTTTGGCATTTATCTGCGTCGCAACAAGCTCATATCCAAAGACAATGCAGAGGTGTACAGCAATCTGTTGCGCTTCACCAAAAAGGCATTTCTACTGAAAACCAAACTGCCATACGAGCGCAAAAAGGATTATTACAGAAAAGTATCCCTCCTCAAACAAGATATTCACCATACCCAGCGCATCATGAACATCAATTGGCTGCTACAAGAGGTGGAAGCCCTGGAGGGATAACAAAAATGGGCCGGGACACTACGATAATAGTATCCCGGCCCAAGTTCAACATGAATGGTTTTATTCTTTCACAAAGCGCGTGGTAGCCATGCCGCTGGTAGTATAGGTGCGCACTATGTACATGCCGGTGGGTAAACTACTGATATCCAGTTCGGTTTCTTGTAGGTTTTCTGTGTTTTTTTCTGCCATCACATGGCCGAGCATGTCTTCTATGGTTGTTTTTTGCAAGCTGCCTCCCGATGCTTTTATGTGAACGGATTGGTGGGCAGGGTTAGGATATAGTTCCATGGCAATATTTCTCTGCATATTGGGTGCAATTCCATTCTTGAATTGGTATATTTTTATCGAATTGCTCGTTGGGTTTAAGGACACTAGGTTTTGACTGATCGAAATGCACTTATAGGCACCAATATTCAACTTGAAAACGTCCGTTACCTCTCGCTTGCCCCCGATATTGTCAGGCATCATGATGGTGAATTTGCCTATTTGGCCATAGCCGCTGTTGTTTTTTTGGTTGATGCGTGAGAGGCAGGTATAATATCTTCTGTTTCCCCAATCATCAAACCCAAATGAGATCATGTCTTTTTTAAGGGTACCCAACCATGAGCTACCGAAATCTGGCCGAACCTGGTTTGGCCCCATAAAGTCATTGCCATAGTCAAGTTCCATCCACACCCCATATATATTGTTGGCGGGTATGGCCTTGGTACCCAGGTATAAAAATGCGGTGATGGTATCGCCAGCCTCGGCACTGTCTTTTGAGAGCGTAAAGTAGAGGGGAGGATCGGTTGCGGCCCCAGAAGCAGTAGTCGTTGTTTTGCCATGAGAATATTGCCAATTGAGGGTAATATCATCTAAGTCAACCGAATCTACGGTTCCATCCCCATTGCAATCGGCAAATTTGTAGTTGGCGCCGCTGGCAAAGGTGCTGGCCCAATTGTTACAGATTTGTCCCTGCCAATTGGAACTGGCCATGGGACGGGTAGGCCCAGTGGCACCATAGGCCACGCCTACGGCAAGCACATCATCAATGTCTACCGCAAAATCTTCATTGGCATCCCCAGGGTATACGCAGTCCTTGAGCACTTTCACATAGACCGACCAATAGAAGGAATCTACCGGGCTTGGCCCCACCCATGCATAACAATAGATAATGCTATCTGATGACAAAGTAACAGAAATAGTCCTGCCAGTATCTCCGGTGCTCCACCTATAATCTTTGCCTGAACGGGGAAAACTTAAGTTAACACGTTGGTCTTTACAAGTATATACGGTATCTGGTATTTGGGCAAAAGCCGGTTTTGCGGCAAATAGGCCAAGTGCCAAAATCAATAAGGCAAAATATTTGCTCATGCCTGCCCAGAGGTTGGGCCGGTTGGTTACGTTTTGATAATCTGTTGTTTTCATAATTCAAAAAATCTAAGTTATACAGAATGTTTTTTATTCATGCTACAAATATTGTGAGTATGCCAAGCGAAAAAAAATACATGTTCTATCCATTCTCGTTTCTAATATTTGCTTAATATTGGAAGTGTGTATTATATATTATTGAATGATAACAGTATATGGTAAAAAATTGCTGACAGCGTAGGTTCATTCTCGTTTCAATAACAAGCCTTGGGTAAAAACAAACTCATAAAAACCCTGCAAAAGCTTTCCCTTGAAGAAAGGGCAGGGTTCGTGCGTTTTGTGCAATCGCCTTATTTCAATACCAGCAAAGAACTAATCAGGCTATCAGAACTCATTGCCAGCCAAACTGCCGAAAGCAGTGATGCCGACTTCCTCAAAAAAATGTATCCCCGTGCGCAACAAAGCCCCCGCAAGCTCACCGATCTGGTGTACCAGCTCACCAACCTGCTGGAAGAGTACCTGAGCATAGAAAAATACCGGGCCAACCCTTTTCAGCAAAAGATAAACCTGATGTCACTCGTATATGAGAAAGACCTGGAACCACTGGCCAATGGCATAGAAAAAGACCTGGAGCAACTGCATGCCCAAAGCCCGCTGCGCGACAGCAATTTTTTTTATGAATCCTTTATGGTGCATGCCGAGCGCGATTTCAGTTTCAGGCTGAGTGGCAAGATATCTGATGATGAAAGCTTGCAAATAAAATCAGACCAGTTGGATCTTTTTTATTTGGCACAAAAGCTAAAAGACGCTTGTGAAATGCTGAACCGCAGCCGCATAGTGGCCACCCGCTATGACCTGAAAATGCTGGAGGCAGTGATTCCATACCTGCGGCAGCACCCAGAACTACATGCAGGGCACGTGGCCATACAAGTGTACCTGAACATGTACCTGATGCTTACCGAAAACGACAGCGCACCGTATTTTTTCAGGCTCAAGGAACTTGCCGACCAAAATCCTGATGCATTTGTGAACGATGAGCTGCTATCCATCTATGGCTATGCCCAAAACTATTGCATACGAAGGCTCAACGCCGGAGAGGCTGATTTTTTGTACCACCTGTTCGGTATCTACAAGCATAGTTTTGAAACGGGATTGGTATTGACCAACAATAAAAACATTGAGTGGGATTTCAAGAACTTTGTTTCCCTAGGCTTGCGCATCAAGGATTTTGATTGGACCTATCATATCATTGATGTGTTCCGGGGGCAACTGCCAGTCGCGGTCCGGCAAAACGCATATACCTATAACTTGGCCAATTATTATTATGAAACAGGTGATTATAAACGGGCCACAAAGCTGCTCAATTCCGTGGAATTCACCGAAATATATTATAACCTCGATGCCAAGTCCATGCTGCTGAAGATCTACTACAAGGTGGAAGAAGAAGAAAGCTTTTATTCCCTGGTATCTTCATTCGGGATATATCTTCGGCGCAACAAGTTGATATCCAATGAGAATGTGGAAGTATATAGCAACCTGATCCGGTTCACCAAAAAGGCATTTGTATTGAAAACCATGTTGCCTTACGAGCGGAAAAAGGATTTTATGAAGAAGGTGGACCAACTGAAACAATCCATCAGTGGTACACAAAAAATAATGAACATCAACTGGCTCAGGCAGGAACTAGAAATACTTGGTGGTGTGGATGGAGGGAATTGATCATGCCCCACCATTCCTTTTTTCATATTTGTACGTATCTCTATTAAACTATAGTTTTGAAACATACAATGTTGCCAAAATCCGGGGGTATATTAGCTGCTGTAAGGTACTTTGTTGTCATTATCGCGCTTCTTTGCATGTCTCAAAACGCGTTTGCCACTGGCACTGTAGGCGGTGAGATATATTATACCTATTCGGGTGGTACCACATACCGGGTATTTTTTAGTTATTATGTTGATTGCAACGGTGTGCCGCCGGCAAATCCGCCCATTTACGTAAAGGATGGGACCAAAACCAACACTTATTCCACCAAGCTTTGTTGCATTTCTTATTATGACGCGGATATACCTTCCGGGCAGTGTACCCGGTGTTCCAATATGTCATGCACGCTGGGCTATGGTGTACAGTTCAGGCTTTGCTATGCAGATGTGGACGTGAGCGTGTTCAACAATTGTAGCCTGGGCATATATTGTACCGTGTGCTGCTCCAACAATGCCATTACCACTTGCACGGCAGGCACCAATATGTATATTGAAACCAAACTGAACCGATGCAATGGGGACCATAATTCGCCGCAATTCCAGGAATCGCCCCCAATATTGGCGAGCTATGGTATGGCCACTGACATATTTCAAACAGTGACCCCGGCAAACCGTACAGATTCAATAGTGTACAAATTGATACCCGCCTATACCGGCCTCAATACAACCGTAGCATACAATACCGGATATAATTATGACCATCCATTGGTATATTTTGGTACTGCGGCTACCGATGGCAAACCAGAAGGGTTTCATTATGGATCCAGCTCTGGGGAATTGTTCTTTATCCCCGAGAAAACCGATGTGTCCTTGATTTCGATGGAGGCTGACGAATATGCCAAAGACAAATCAGGCGCCTGGTACCTCGCCGGGAGTACAATCAGGTTGAACCAAATAGCCTCGCAAAGTTTTAGTGCCGCCAACAACAACCCACAAATCAACAGCAATTATACAAATGATACTATCTATACCTGTGCCGGGGTACCCGTCACCCTGAAAATAAAGACGGGCGACAAGGATACAAAAGACAGCGTTATACTCAGTTCCATCAATGAAACCAATGGTACCATAAGTTATAAAGCCGCGTTGAATGCATCGGCAACCTATACCTGGACCCCCGGCAACCAGGATGTGAGCCCAGTGCCGTATCATATCATTTTTACGGCCAAGGACAATGTAAGACCTGTTTGTGGCATGGTGCAGCAAAGGTTTTATATTTTCGTCACCGATTCTATGCCCAACGTTTCCATTTCCCATCAGGATTTTGGCTGCGGGAAATATTCTTATTCAGCCAATGCCAACCCATCTACTGGATTGGGTTATCAATGGACGATTGATGGCAACCCTGTTTCGAAATCCTCCACGGCACAATATGTATTTCCTTCCAATGGCACGCATATCATTGACCTACAGATCACCAACAAAGAAGGTTGCGTGAAGCATTTTTACGACACGACCAAAATCAACCTCCTGCCCAATGTAAATGTGAGTGGAGGAAAGAAAATATGTCCGGGTGATAATGCGCAGCTATCGGCAACGGGCGGACTCACCTATCAGTGGACACCAAGTTTTGGGCTTTCCGCAAATACCGGGGCAAGTATAACAGCATCGCCAAAGACCACCACCCTGTACTATGTTTGGGCAAGTGATAACCTAGGCTGCAAGGCCATTGATAGCGTGAAGGTTACTGTAGATTCTTTCCATGTAAAAATTCAAACCGATACTGCATTTTGTTTGGGCACCTATGGATATGTACGGGCTCAGGCCCCTTTGGCCAGGTCTTTCAGATGGGTAAACAAGTCCGGTAAGCTGCTCTCCGATAGTGCAGGGATATTTTTCAAAATAATGTCAGATACCAACTATGTACTTACAGTAAGTGATTCATTTGGGTGCATACAAACTTTTGCGGGTATAGTACGGGCTCATGTGCCCATTGCCCATGCCGGGCCTGATTTATCCATGTGCCTGGGAGACAGCGTGCAGCTTCATGCCTCGGGCGGGGTATCCTACAAATGGAATCCCGGAAACGGACTTATGAAGGGATCTACCTTGCAAAACCCATACGTGAGCCCTGCAAGGACGCAAAATTTTGTTGTTTCTGTTTCTGATAGTTTTGGCTGCATTGCCCGTGATACGGCGAAGGTTTCGGTAAGCACTATTTATCCCATCATCTTGAAACCTTCCCCAATTTGTCCCGGGGACAGCGTACAGCTTGCGGCGTTTGGGGGCACAAATTATAGCTGGCGACCCACTGTTGGTCTCAGCGATTCAAACTCTCGAACCCCTTATGCCCGGCCCACAAAAACCACTACCTACTATGTCACCATTTGCGATTCATCTTGCAGTTGCAAACGGTTGGACAGCGTGACCTTGGTGGTAGGGGAGTTCAAAAAACTCAACCTAGGGGCCAATAAAAATATTTGCAATGGCATATCAGCTACCATAGGTGATACGGCAAGGCCCGGATATAGCTATTATTGGACAAGTTCTGCCAATGGTTTCTCGAGCCAAGCTGCACAATTGGTTGTGTTCCCCACATCTTCTGCCACTTATTATGTTCGGGAAGAGAACAAGGCCAATGGTTGCTTTTATTCCGATTCGGTGGCCATACATGTTGTAAGTACCCGAGCATCTGGCATCTTGGGCAAAGACAGCGTTTGCAGCAAGGACATTGAAGGATATAAAGTCTCAGGTTTTGATTCTGTTCTCTCATATTCATGGAATATAACCGGCGGTCATTTCCTGTCGAAGACAAATAATCAGGCTTTTGTAACATGGGATTCGGCGGGCAGCGACATGATTCAATTAAATGTCTCATATAAAGGCCAATGCCAAGACAGCACCAACTTCCAGGTATTGGTAGAAAAACACCCCAAGTCAAAAATATTGGCCCCCGGGATTGTTTGTACCGGAGAAAAATTGACCATTGCAGACTCCAATGTCCAGGCCACATCGTACAAATGGAATTTTGGTAATGGGGATGGTTCCATCAGCCCGGCAAGTGCATATTCCTATGCACAAGCAGGGAAGTATAAGATCCTATTGGTGATGGCGGATGGTGTATGCGCCACCATTGATAGTGCCCTGATAAACGTGGATACTGTCCCGGTAAGAAAACCCACGATTAGCTATCTTGGGAACAAGCAATATGCGTTTGAAAACCTTGACAGTGCCGGGCTGCTATGCTCATGGGATTTGGGCGATGGGAAGCTCATTAAAAGCAGCACCGTCCATCATACCTACAAAGATGCTGGCACCTATAAAGTCGTTTTTCAGGATGCATATCCTTGGGGCTGTCCACAAGAATTTGATACCACCATACAGGTAAGTGATACCATTAAACTACCCCAATCTGATAGCGTATTTATATCTCCCAATCCATTCACGGACCAGTTGATAGTTCACATCGTTGTGAGTGCTCCCTTGGCTTTTCAGGTAAGTATGATTGATGCACTGGGAAGATTGGTGCTCTATCAAAAACCCCAGGACCTGCTGCCCGGTACCTATGATATTCCTATATCTGCCCATACCCCATTATTGCGTAGCGGCATGTACCTGCTGAAATATACCACCGGGGATAAGGTGAAGATATTCAGGGTGGTGAAGATATGAGGGAATGGCATAGACCAACTGTATTGGCATACAGTGCGTATTGGTTATAGTCTCATTGCCAAAATAAACCTCATTTGCCAAAATGATACAATGTATTGGAGGCCTAGCAAAAAAGGCATTTGTAAGAATCTTGATTTTATTGGTTGCTTGCACCTTTGCCAACAAAGCCTTTGCCATTGACAACCTAGGCGGTGAAATATATTACAAATATTTGGGGGGCACCACGTATAGGGTTTATTTAAACTATTATGGTGACTGTGGAAGTGGCTCTATTATCAATACTTTCAACGTACAGATCTCAGATTTATATACGGTAAAAACCTACGCCACCCAGGTAGATAAATCATCTTATTACGACGCCAATATTCCCTCCGGTCAGTGTACGTCGTGTAGCAGCGGCACTTGCAAATTTTTATATGGTGCGCATAATGTGGTCTATTATGTGGATGTAGACGTGAGTGTTTTTAGTGGTTGCAAGTTGCAAATATATTGGGACATGGTTTTTTGGAATGGCTTAACAACCATTTCAGGCACCGTAAATTACCTGTATGTAGTATCGCTTTTGGACCGATGCAATGGTGATCATGATTCTCCTGTTTTCGAAGAACAACAGCTCTTGTTGGCCAATTATAATATTGCACTGGACCAGTATCAAACGGTAAGCCCTGCCAATAAAAATGATTCGGTGGTGTATAAGCTCACACCAGCTTCATCATATTGGTATAGCCCTTATACCTATAATAAAAATTATGGCTATGATCACCCACTCCGGTATTATGGCCTGAGCACGTGGGAAAAAAAACCAAAAGGCTTCCATTATGACTCCCTATCCGGGGAAATATTTTTTATTCCCACCCATGCGGATGTGACATTGATATCGCTGGAAGCCGATGAATATTCGAAGGATAAATCAGGCCAATGGTATTTATCGGGGACTACCATGAGGGTCAACCAATTGATATGTGCCGGGTACGATTCCAGCAACCACAATCCGGTGGTGGAGGGAATACGTGGGGCCAAAAGCGATACGGTTTTTACCTGCGCCGGCATACCCCTTGGTTTACAGATACCATCTTTTGATATTGATAAAGACTCAGTGAAAATGAGCGATATTAATGATACTAAAGGCAGTATCAGTTATTCAAATGCAAAGCAGACCATAGCCACCTTCAGTTGGAACCCCGCGAATGCAGATGTGTCTCCCATCCCGTATTCCTTTATCCTCAGTGCCAAAGACAATGCGCACCCTGTTTGTGGCAGTGTGCAGCGCAGGTTTTATATCTATGTGCAGGACTCATTGCCCACGGTTTCCCTGTCCCATACAGAAACAAGTTGTGGCACTTATCATTATATAGCCACCGTAAGCCCATCATCTGCAGCCAAGAAAATGGTTTGGTATTTGGATGGAAAATTAGTTTCCACCGATGCGGCTCCTGATATTACCGTTCCATACAATGGTACCCATATCATCCACCTCAAAGTAGTTAACAGCCATGGATGTGTAAAGGATGTATATGATACGCTCCCCATCAATGAACTACCAAATATAGTAGCGGCTGGGGGCTCAAAAATATGCATCGGGGACCATGCTTTTTTAACGGCGAATGGAGGCACAACCTATTCTTGGTCCCCTGCCACCAGCCTATCACAAGATACCGGGGTAAAAGTGAGGGCCACCCCTCAAAAAGCCACCACGTACTTTGTGACCGGACAAGACAACAAAGGCTGTAAAGCCATTGATAGTGTGACCATAAACGTGGACAGCATTCCGGTAAAAATAAATACCGATACCACCGTTTGCGAAGGCGGGTTGGCCTACGTACAGGCTTTTGCACCTACGGCAAAGTCTTTTTCATGGGTGAATACAAATGGAAAAAAATTGTCGACTGACCCCGTGCTTTTTATAAAGATAACGAATGATACCAGCTATGTACTGACGGTAACAGATAGCTTTGGCTGTACAAAAACGATACCCGGCAAAGTGCATGTGCATGTTACGCGCGCCAATGCTGGCAAAGACGTTGCGATATGTTCAGGAGACAGTACCCAACTCCTTGCATCTGCAGGGAAATCCTATTTTTGGAATGCGGGGCCAGGCTTGCCCAAAGGCTCCAACTTACAAGACCCTATTGTAAAACCTACGATATCAACTAAATATGTCGTATCCATCATGGATAGCTTTGGCTGCACGGCCAAGGATACGGTGAAGGTATCCGTGAGCAGTATTTATCCCATCACTTTGAAACCTTCCCCAATATGCATAGGTGACAGTGTACAGCTTGCCGCATTTGGGGGCACCAATTATAGTTGGCAGCCGACCATTGGCCTCAGTGATCCCAATTCACGCACCCCTTTTGCAAAACCATCAAAATCAACTACCTATTATGTCACCATTTGCGATTCCTCTTGCGGTTGCAAACGGTTGGACAGTGTGATTTTGTGGGTATGGGATTTCAAAAAACTTGACCTGGGTGGCAATAAAAATGTTTGTGACGGTATTTCGGCAACCGTTGGTGATACCGCAGTGCCCGGGTATAATTATTATTGGACAAGCCATCCGAATGGGTTTACCAGCCAGGCTGCACAAAACATCATATTCCCTACCTCTTCTGCCACTTATTTTGTGCGGGAGAAGAACAATCAAAGTGGTTGCACTTATTTTGATTCGGTGTTTGTACATGTATCCAGCACGCGCATACCCGCTATCTTGGGCACTGACAGTGTTTGCAACAAAGACATTGTGGAATACCAAGACCCAAGGTTTGACTCGTCTGTATCCTATTCCTGGAAAATAGCGGGCGGCCATTTCTTGTCGCAAGCCAATAATCGCGCATTCGTGACATGGGATTTGGCAGGCTTTCATAGTATTCAGCTCAATACTTCTTTTCAGGGTCAATGCCCGGACAGTTCTACCCGACAGATATGGGTAGGACTGCATCCCGTGTCAAAAATATTGGTTCCTGGAAACATTTGCACAGGCGAAACATTCACTATTGCCGACTCCAATACCCATGCCGCATCGTATAAATGGAGTTTTGGCGATGGGGGCGGTTCTTTGTTGGCAGCCAGTGCCTATACGTACGCGTTAGCTGGCAGGTACAGGATACTTTTGGTGATGGCTGATGGCCTTTGTGCAACCGTTGACAGTGCTTGGGTAAATGTAGACGCTGCCCCGGTGCGGAAACCTATCATCACCCACTCGGGTACAAGGCAGTATATATTTGACAATGTGGATAGTACAGGGCTTATAGGGTTTTGGGATTTAGGCGATGGAACACTGGCGCATGTCAATAATCTTAGCCATATCTATGGCCGTGGCGGAAATTATAAAGTATCTTATCACTATAGCTATGCATATGGTTGCGATCAGGTTTTTGATACCCTGTTGCTGGTGCCAAATGAGGTTCTCCAACCCAAAGATACCGTATATGTTTCACCCAACCCATTCTTGGACCATGTAGATGTCCATTATGCCAACAGTGAGCCCGGCACGATAGAAATATGGATATACGATGCCTTTGGCAGGGTTGTCAACCATAAACAAATCAATGATCTACCGGCGGGGGAACATACCAGTTCCTTCTCCAGCGTTTCACCGTTCATGCGAAATGGGATGTATCTTTTAAAATATCTTGCAGGCGATAAAATCACTATTTTCAAGTTGATCAAGATATGATTTCAAGGGGATGAGCTGCCGAATATTGACAAAATTTAACTAAAACATAACCGACTTGGCGTTAAATTTGCAGGCAGTTCCCAAATTTTCCACTTGAAACCTTACGCACTTACACTTACTCTCGTTCTTTTCTCCTTGTTCGCTAAAGCCCAGGACATCACCAAACCGGGTAAAATAACGGGACATATCATTGACTCTGCGACGCAAAAGCCCATTGCCTTTGCCACCGTGGCCCTCTATGAAGCACCTGACCATAAGATTGTGAATGGGGCATCAGCCGACGAAAACGGCAATTTCACTATCACAAATGTGGCCAAAGGCACCTATACTGCGGTATTTGATTTTATCGGGTACAAAAAAAAGGAAGTCACCGGCATTGTGGTGGCCGACAAATCTTTGAAAGTGCCAATGGGTGATGTGGGATTGGTGGACAAACAGAACGAACTGAATGTAGTGACGGTAACCGGCCAGCATTCTATTATCGAGAACCAGGCAGACAGGATCGTCTTCAATGTGGACCGCGACGTAACCTCCCAGGGTGGGGTGGCCACAGATGTGTTGAAGAAAATACCCCAGGTATCGGTTGATATTGACGGCAATGTGGAAGTACAGGGCAACAGCAGCATCAAGTTTTTGATAGATGGCAAACCCTCCACCATTTTCGGCAACAACATCACCGAAGTCTTGCAATCCATCCCCGCCAGCCAGATACAAAGCATAGAAGTGATCACTGCCCCCGGTGCCAAATATGATGCCGACGGAACAGGCGGCATCATCAACATCATCCTTAAAAAGAGCGAGATACGCGGTATCAACGGAAGCGTGAGCGGGGGGCTGAATACACGGGGTTGGAATGGTTCCCTGAACCTCAATGCCCGGTTGGGAAAGTTTGGGGCGCATGCCTGGGCCGGTGGAAGTTCTACCATCCGTGGCCTGGTAGATCCGAATGCCTTGACATCCATGAACCGTACCACCCACGACTCGGTGAACAATACCAACAATTTTATCCAGAATGGCCAGAGCAGCTTTACCCGGGGCGGGTATTGGAGCGGGGTGAGCGCTGATTGGGATATGACGCCAAAGGACAATATCAATGCCTCCGTATCTTTCAATTCTTATGGCCATACTGATATGGGTACCATCAACCAGCAGACTGCCACCTACACCCCTGCAGGTGCCACGCTGTCGAATATCTTCAGCACGCTTGACAACAACAGCAGCTTTGGGGGCAAGACTTTGGACTATAGCTTGGCTTATAAACATCAGTTCAACAAAGAGAACCAGAGCCTGAATTTCTTGGCCACTGGTAGTACCAGTTGGAACACAAGCGAATATACCCAGACCCAAAATTCACAAAATAACGATACGATACATTCGGGCTCCAAAGGGAACAATACGGGGCTTGACAAAGAGTACGATTTTTCGTTGGACTATAGCCAACCCATCGGTAAGGACATTTTGGTGGAGACAGGGGGCAAGGCCACCGTGAGCATTATTACCAGCGACAACAGCGTATATACCCGCGATGCCCAGAGTGACTATAACTACAGTTCCCTGCAAAGCAATGCGCTGAGCTATAACCGAAACGTGTATGCCTACTATTTATCGGCCAGTTATACTTTTCTAAAAAACGTGCACCTGAAGGCAGGTATCCGATACGAATACACCACTACCCAAGCTGATTTTGGAACCGCGGAACAAGTAAATATTCCTTCTTATGGCTTTTGGAGCCCCTCAGCCGTAGTGAGCAAGGAAATCGGCCACGGGCAGACCTTGAAACTGGCCTATAACCGGCGGATGGAGCGGCCCGACTACCGCAGGCTGAACCCATTCATCAATGCGGCTGACCCACAAAACATGACCACGGGAAACCCATACCTACAACCGGAAATATCGGATAAAATAGAATTCGGTTATAACAAAGGTTTTGATAAAGGTGGCAACCTAAATGTTTCCTTGTTTTATGCCACTTCCAACCAAGACGTGAAGCCGTACATCACCTATTACCCCAAGTTTGTGGTGGGCGACTCTACCTATACCAATGTGGCGTTGACCAACTATGCCAATATCGGCCT
>Ga0206900_1119_pt1 | contig 20681 bp, 18 predicted proteins | sample Alteio_BWOrgHeat_46_FD_153235 | JGI IMG/M metagenome (GOLD analysis project Ga0206900, IMG submission 153235) | Enriched cells from forest soil in Barre Woods Harvard Forest LTER site, Petersham, Massachusetts, United States -... | ecosystem: Environmental > Terrestrial > Soil > Temperate forest >... | reverse complement strand
AACGCTGGCCTAGCCAATGCCAAGGCATGATTTGGAATCAACAGCGCAATATACGTAAAAAATGTCATATTTCCAAATATATTGGCAAGTATTTTCGTATTGAGTGTTCCAAATAGCGTATTGCGATTCAAATGCCGATGATATTCTGGTAATCATTCGGTGGTCAGAAGACCGCTGCATTTTACCCGCAGCTGATCGATTTTTAGGTCTTTACTGCTTCAAACAGATTTCTTTTTTAAGAGAAAATACATGTCCATCATTCCCTTATTCTTTGCTTCTATCTGGCCACGGCTCTCGCAGTCAAAAAAGTCACCAACCAAGGCGTACGTGGAGCCTGATATATTTATTTGCCCAGCTTCACCATGCTGTTCCATTCGGGCTGCGGTATTTACTGTGTCACCCCATATATCAAAGGCGAATTTTTTTTGCCCAACTATGCCGGCAACTACAGATCCGCTATGGATTCCGATTCTTACTTCAAAGGTTTTTTCGCCTAATTGCACCCTCCGTTGTATCATATAATCCCGAATCTCCAATGCCGCCTCCACCATATGTATTGCATGGTGAGTGCTAGCCAATGGCAAACCAGAAACGGCAAGGTATGCATCTCCTATTGTTTTGATCTTTTCTACATGGTGATTGGTCATGATATTGTCAAACGCACTGAAGCATGTATCAAGTTCGGCAACCAATTCTTCAGAACTGAGGTCTTCGCTAAGTTTGGTAAAGTTCTTGAAATCTGCAAACATCACCGATACATCGTTGTATGTCCTCGCCTTCGAATAGCCGTCTCGTTTCAGTTCCTTTGCCGTTTGCTCCGGCAAAATATTCAGCAGCAATTCATCGGATTTTTGCATTTGCTTCTCAAGCTGCCGCGTACGTTCGGAAACCTTCGCCTCAAGGCCTTCATTCATTTCCGCCAGGTGCACGTTTGCTTTGTTGAGGCTAAAAGAGAGGTTTTCTACTTTCTTAAAAGCTCCGGCACTGCGTTGGCTCATCATATATGCCTGCACCAGCAAAAAGAAAGAGAACGCTATGGAAACGTAATAGCCCGTGTTGATAACAAATTGTGAATACAGGATATCATTGGCGACAGCTACGAAAAGCACGATGAATGAGAAAAGAAACAGATAGGCAAGCGGCTGCCTTCTACGGGCGCTTTCAAAAACAACAATCACGGAATGCAATGCACATAGGACAATATACAATTGGATAATGCCAAGTTGATGGGTGTAAAATGAAGTTTTGGCAAATAGAACCATTGCCGAAAAAACAATGGATGCCAACCATACAAACCGCATATAATATTTGGAGGTAACCGTGGGAAACAGATACCAGATATACAGAGAGATAGCCAAGGTTACAAATATCAGGGTAAAGTACTCAATGCGGTACCCCGTGTTCACTGACATACCAGAAAACCAATGATAGAGCAACCGCTCTCCGGTAATCATGATCCGGGTGAAAAATATCAGGCATATCATGCAAAGTATCAGGGCTTCATGCTCCTTTCGCCGCAAGGAATAAATGAGAAAGAATACAACAGCCAGGATGGTAGCCGCACCTGCCACATAAATAGTCTTAATCACCTCATTTTCCCACATGGTGATGATTTGATTCGACTCGCCCAACAGGATGCTTTCCCAGATTCCTGCTTTGGCGTGAAAATTGTTGGCCACCTGCACCACAATATCCATGGTATCAAATGGCCCGTTAAGTACCTTTACCGCTGGGGAAGTGTTTGGAACAACACTATCTAGGTTGGATGATACAATGCCGTTTTGAGATACAGCTTTGCCATTTACCCATAGTTTGTATGCCGTGCCCATATCCAGCAACTTCAATGCGAGCTGGTCAATCTTCCCGGGGCATTTCACCCGAAGCCGATAGGTAGCCATGCCCATTGAAGGAAATTTTTGGCCGTTTACGGTTGCCTCTGTCCATGAGCTGCGCACGGGTATATATCCGGTCATGGTACAGGCTTGGTTCCGTGTAAAAGCCTCAGGAGGCACCAGTTTGTTCCAGTAAAATTCCCATTCCCCATCGAGTTTAACAGGGCCGTTTTTTGTGAAATTCCATTGCGAAAGATCCAAAATACCTTGTTTGGCGCGGGGTGTGTTCAATGCAGGGTTGGTACTGCAGGCGCTCAAGCATAAAACGCAGAAAAAAAGGCTGATTCTCAATAAAGTATCATAATGGGTGCATTGTATAGCGCGCAAATTAGACAACATTTGTGAGATACACGGTGTATGAGTTTGTTCTGATGGTTTTAGTTGTATAATTAACCCGAGTCGGGGTTATCAAACCGGCGATACAAGATTTTGCACATAGTCGGAATCGAAGAACTTTAATGTGCTTAATGGTAGTGGAGGATACTGCATGCAATGTAAAGGAAACGGCACTTTTCTTTACATATCAACCATGATCCAGTCGTTGCGATTGAAAACCTAGACCATGTGAAGCAATCCGCTGAGCCAATGTACTGCGGATGGGGGGAGCAGATATTCTGGAATCGTCCGGCGGTCTGAGACCGCTGTATTCTGCCCGCCCCAAGTCACCGCTTCGCTACAGACTTGGCGCAAGCTTTGGGGATATTAGTGAAGGTTAAAGGAATCCATAGCCAATGTTCAAAGGTAATCAGCAACATGCTGAAAATAAGAAGGCATTTCATCCTCAGTGATTATTTGCTTATTGCCTGCGGCACTGGATATTAACTTTAACGCTTTGTCATATTCTTTAATTAGTTCCAAACCTTCCGGCTTGATAGTCAGGATATCAATCTTTGCTTCTGCTTTTTCTATTTCATTGGCCAGTGCGGTAATAGTACCAAACCAGCGAACTCCTTTTTCTTTAATACTTGAACTTTCAACTAAGTCAAAACTTACAGGCGCAATAAGGTTGTGTGTGCCGTTCTTCCAGCAAAACTCAAATTTTTCTGAGAGTCTATCGTTGGTGAGTGTTGTTTCAACTTTCAACTTCTCTGGATCTTTGTGAAATTTATCCCTGAATTCCCTGAACATGGATCTTTTTATAAATTCCTCGTCTTTTTTCCCTCTTTGTCCTTCAGAGCCATAGCTAGAAAAATATGTCTCAAACAAGCTGTTTAGTTCAAACTCGTGGTTGTCTGTAATTCCAACGTGAACAGGGTCAAAATACAATGCTGAGTCATCTTCTACTAAAAACTGTTCATGTATCAGATCCATGAAGCCCAAATCACTTAGCCCGAACATGTTGTTGTTAAAATGTTCTGACAATTTTTCGGCCTTTCGTTCAAATGACCTGAGATACACATTGATAAATTCAATAGAAAAATCAGGGTATAACTTTGAAACCCTTTTTAACCTGTGAGGGTACCGGAACTTGACAGTTTGCGTTTCGGCGTGAAAAAATAGCAAGCCAAGATTGAAAACCTCTCCCAAAGCAAGGGAATGGCGATACTTCAGGATACTGTAGCAGTAAGTGGTTTTCATGTTAGTATAGCCTTTAAGATTGGAATGAACTTCGCAACATTTTGCTTTGCCGCCATCAAGTATGGCCTTACAAAGGTATAATCTTCTATATTAACTCCAAGTTCGACCATTTCGTTTACTTGGGTGTCAATATTTCTAAAATCTAGCCGTTGGAGCATTTCTTGAAAGGTTGCAAACTCTACATCCTTAAAGCTCTGGAGAGATTTGCAAAAAAGATGCGTGCTTCTTCCATTGGCAAAAATCATAAACTTTTGGATATCTTCCGTATGAGTAACAAAATCTGTAAGCCCGGTTAGCGAAAGTTCATGGTCAATAAGATAATATTTTTGTTTCCCTATAAGGATATTGGGTTTTATTGCAATCCGATCCAGATTCCAAATGAGGATATCGAAGGCAAATATAGATTCCATGTCATCTTGGTGGATAACTCTCGCTTTCGTTGCGTCGGAGTAGGTTGTGCAACCATCCATAAGCTTTGTGCAAAACCGGAGGCTTTTGTCATTATCTCCTGCTTTGTATGCCGATACAGGCAATAATTTATAAAACTGAGGGCTGCAGTCTATGAGACCAAAATCCGGTACTGATAAGCCAAGTTCTCGGGCCAAAACAGCGCAAAAAAGCTCTTTGAAAACTGGTCTTTGATGCAGCGTATCTGGACGAAAGTTCTTTACCACCAACTCAAAATTTTCGCCACCCTTTTCACCTATTATCTGCCAAGGATTGGTACTCCCAGAGGGCAACAATTTCCTGAATTCTTTTGCTTGGTAGATTTCCATGATGCGTCAATTTTATCCATTGCCGTTATTTGTCCCAAACACCGTCCCAAGTAAGTCCACTACTATACAGATCAAATAAACAATACTTTGTTGGCATGTTATTTTATATCTCTGGCTCATGCTGCCAAGATAGGTTTTTTTGCTGTATTAGTTGTCTGAAAGTCCAAGACTGCTATGTTTTCCATGCACTGTGACCATTTTTATATTCATTTGGCGTTAAAAAATAGCATCGTATAACTTGATGCAGGTTTCCTTAGCCGGCAAAAAATTTGTCGATCCAATTTTTACATTAACGAACCTTTGTACGAATTGCTTAAAGGCAATACTGAAGGACAAGCTACAGACAAGATAATAACGATGACCAAATGGGAAGATTGATTGAGGTGTTGAGATAATATGTAAAGGAAATTGATTTTTCTTTACATGTCGGCCGGGATATGTAAAGAAAATCGGTTTTTCTTTACATATCAGGAGACATGTGTAAAGGAAACGGCACTTTTCTTTACATATCGAAGAGAACAAAGCTCAGCCACCGGAAATTTGCTCGCAGTTGTGCGTTGAATTGATTACTTCGTTATTCACTTTGCGCGCACAGTGGCAAAGCAGTTCCTTCGTTTCTCAGGAGGACAAAATGTTGCATATCAATAATTTAAGTGCGATGACTGGAAATGTCCAAAATATCCCTCTCCAAAGTCGATGAAGCACAAAGACACTCAGAGCTAACTTGCCCACTCACCCACTCACCATCTCACCATCTCAGCAATTCACCATATCACCAACTCACAAACTCGCTTCCTTTTTCTCCGCTGCGCGGATCATGTTCAGCGCGCTGCCGGCTTTGAACCAGTCAATTTGCAGATCGTTGTAGGTATGGTTTACTTTTATGGTGTCAGATCCCCCTTTGGAATGGTTCAATACCAGTGTCAATGGCTTGCCGGGCACAAAATCATGCTCCAGGCCGATGATGTCAATGCTATCGTCTTCCAGGATCTTTTCGTAATCATCGTTATTCGCAAAAGTGAGGGCCAACATGCCTTGTTTTTTCAGGTTGGTTTCGTGGATACGGGCAAACGATTTTACGATCACCGCTACCACGCCCAGGTGCCTTGGCTCCATCGCCGCATGTTCCCTGCTTGATCCTTCCCCATAGTTTTCATCGCCCACGATCACCGATCCGATGCCGTGCGATTTATAGTCGCGCGCCACATCGCATACCTTGCCGTATTTGCCCGTCACGATATCGAGTACCGAATTGGTTTCCTCGTTGAAATAATTGGTGGCACCCATGAGCAGGTTGTTGGATATATTGTCCAGGTGGCCACGGTATTTGAGCCATGGGCCCGCCATGGAGATATGGTCGGTGGTACACTTGCCCTTGGCCTTGATGAGCAGGCGCAGGTTTTTCAGGTCTGCCCCATGCCATGGCGCAAAGGGTTGCAACAGTTGCAGGCGATCAGAATCGGGTGCAACGGATATCACCACCTTGCTGCCGTCTTTGGCAGGTGCTTCAAAGCCAGGGTCGTCCACCGCGAAACCTTTTGGCGGCAGTTCTATGCCTACCGGTACATCCAGCATCACTTCTTCGCCCTTGCTGTTCTTTATAGTATCTTTCAATGGGTTAAAGCTCAGCTTGCCGCCCAGTACCATGGCCGTCACGATCTCTGGCGAGGCCACAAAGGCATGCGTATTGGGGTTGCCATCGTTCCGCTTCGCGAAGTTGCGGTTGAAAGAGGTAATGATCGAATTCTTTTTGTTGGGGTCGGTCACATGCCTGGCCCACTGTCCGATACAAGGGCCGCAAGCATTGGCCAGCACTACACCGCCCATACCAGTGAAATCATCCAACAATCCATCCCGTTCTATCGTGAAGCGGATCTGCTCAGACCCCGGTGTGATGGTATATTCCGATTTTGCTTTCAGGTGTTTTTCCTTGGCTTGTTTGGCCACGGAAGCTGCCCGTGTCATGTCTTCATAAGAAGAGTTGGTGCAAGACCCTATCAGTCCTACTTCCAGTTCATCGGGCCATCCGTGCTTTTTTACCGCTTCGGCAAACTGGCTGATGGGCCAGGCTGCATCGGGGGTATAAGGGCCGTTGATATAGGGTTCCAGTTCGTCGAGGTTTATCTCGATCACCTGGTCATAATATTCTTTCGGGGTTTCAGCTACTTCTTTATCGGCGCGCAGATGTTCCTTGATCTCATCTGCCATGGCGGCGATTTTCTTGCGGCCTGTGGCGGCTAGGTATTCGCTCATTTTTTCATCATAGCCAAACAGGGAAGTGGTGGCACCGATTTCAGCGCCCATGTTGCAGATGGTGCCTTTGCCAGTGGCTGAAAAGCTCTCTGCCCCATCGCCAAAATATTCTACGATGGCTCCGGTCCCGCCCTTCACGGTAAGGATACCTGCCACCCTGAGGATGATGTCTTTAGCGGATGTCCAGCCGTTCAGCTTCCCGGTTAGTTTTACGCCGATGAGCTTGGGCATTTTCAGTTCCCATGCCATGCCTGCCATCACATCTACCGCATCTGCACCGCCCACGCCAATGGCGATCATGCCGAGGCCGCCCGCGTTGGGGGTATGTGAGTCTGTCCCGATCATCATGCCACCGGGGAATGCATAATTTTCCAACACCACTTGGTGGATGATGCCTGCGCCTGGTTTCCAAAACCCGATGCCATATTTGTTGGATACTGAGGAAAGGAAATGATATACTTCTTCGTTTTGGTGCAATGCCGTGCTCAAGTCGTGCTTGGCACCTTTTTCAGCTTCAATAAGGTGGTCGCAATGCACGGTGGTAGGCACCGCGGTGGTGTCCTTGCCCGCCAGCATAAACTGCAACAAAGCCATTTGCGCCGTGGCATCCTGCATGGCCACACGGTCGGGTGCAAAATTCACATATGCCTTGGCACGTGGAAACACTTCAGTAGGCTCGCCATCAAAGAGATGGGAGTATAATATTTTTTCGGAAAGGGTGAGGGGGCGGCCTAAAAGTTTGCGGGCTTTTTTTACGCGTTCAGGAAACTTTTCGTACACGCTGCGGATGAGTTCAAGATCGAATGCCATATATTGTTATGATAGATGATTCAGGCTGCAAAGGTAGGCAGATGCCGTAAAGAAACGGGTATGGGCGGGCAACTATTATTTTGGTTCTCTGCCAAATTGTACGGAATGATATTGATGTCACATATTCTTCAAAAAAGCCTTTGCCTTACTTTTGCCTTGATGCAAAAGTAACAAAAAATCAAGGCTTTATAAAAATTTGGCTGAATCTGAACTCATGCCGCTGAACAAAACAAGGCCGTTCATTTGCCGATGCATTAATCACCTTTTGCTCGAGGCTGTGTTTTGTTTTAACCGCTTTATTCATTCAGATTCGGGCGCCAATTTTTATAAGGCCGATCCTGTTCTTCGTAGGTTTTGGATTACACGTTTCAAAATTATTCCATTGAAATGTCGAAGAACTATCGTTTGAAAAGAAGCAGCCAAAAACGGAGCATGTAATCTGTAGTGGGGTGCGGCCACAAAGAGGTCGTTTCCAAGAAAAACGCATGAAAATCTTCTCTTCCCTTCATGAGGTTTTCAACAGGTTTGGTTTTTGAAAAATGGCAGTTATCTACATAACGAGAACATGGTTTATTGCATTGATGGTCAAGTGTTTGCGTGTTATATTTTTGTGAATGACCTAACCCTTTGAGGCTCATTCCTTCATATCATCGTGGATAAATTCATTTCTCGTTTTCAGGCGGTTGTAAAACTAATGCGTAATTATGAAGTGTAATTTAAATTATTTCACAACTTAACTCATTAAATTGTAATGCCATGGCAAGTAAAAAGGACAGTAAGAAAGTAAAAGAAAAGAAGAAAGTAGCCACTAAGAGCGCAGCTCCTGCGAAGAAAGCAGCCGCCAAGCCAGCAGCAAAAGCAGCCGCTAAACCGGCAGCGAAAGCAGCACCTGCAAAGGCAGCAGCAAAACCAGCTGCCAAAGCAGCGGCCAAGCCAGCAGCCAAAGCAGCACCTGCCAAGAAAGCAGCCGCTAAGCCAGCAGCAAAAGCAGCACCAGCCAAGAAGGCAGCGGCCAAGCCAGCAGCAAAGGCAGCACCTGCTAAGAAAGCAGCGGCTAAGCCAGCAGCAAAAGCAGCACCAGCCAAGAAAGCAGCCGCTAAGCCAGCGGCAAAGGCAGCACCAGCTAAGAAAGCAGCCGCTAAGCCAGCAGCAAAGGCAGCACCAGCTAAGAAAGCAGCCGCTAAGCCAGCCGCAAAAGCAGCAGCCAAGCCTGCAGTAAAAAAAGCCGCTCCGGCCAAGAAAGCAGCCGCTACTAAATCCGCTGCAAAACCAGCAGCCAAGAAAGCAGCACCGGCCAAGAAAGCCGCTCCAGCCAAAAAGAAATAACCTAGGCTGAAGATACGTTTTTTTATAGTTGATTATGGAAAAAGGCCCCTTTGCACAAAAGGGGCTTTTTTAATGCACATTGCCCAAGAATCTACCTAATTTCGTTTCCATAATGAAGTATCTGGCCAATAGAAAAAAAAGCTTTGGGTATGCCTTTAAAGGGCTGGCAACGGTGGTGCGGACACAACCCCACGCAAGGATACATATCGTTGCTGCTCTGGTGGTTATATTGGCGGGTTGGTGGTTTCATATCAGCCAGGCTGAATGGTTCTATATCTCCACGGCGATAGCCTTGGTATGGATACTGGAAGCACTGAATACCGCCATTGAATTTCTGGTGGATCTCGTTTCTCCAGAATATCATGAACTGGCTGGCAAAGCAAAAGACTGCGCCGCTGCAGCAGTGCTCATCGCGGCATTTTTTGCAGTGGTGGTAGCAGGGTTGGTTTTTATCCCGAAGGTAGTATAGCGAATTGCGTATAGCGAATTGAGAAGAGGGTCGTGGGTCTTGGGTCGTGAGTCGTGGGTCGTGGGTCATGAGTAATGAGAATTGAGTTATTGATCTTAGCATCCAAATTAACTGAAAGCTAACTTCAGCGGCTTCCTCGACGGAGGAGAGGTCTATTCTGCAAGTCAGCAATCAACGTACAAAGCTGGCATTGGGTACTGAGTCTTTGGTCGTGAGTCGTTGGTCGTGAGTCGTTGGTCGTGAGTCGTGGGTCGTGAGTCGTGGGTCGTGAGTCTTTGGTCGTGAGTCGTGGGTCATGAGTAATGAGAATTGAGTTATAGGTCTTAGCATCCAAATTAACTGAAAGCTAACTTTAACGGCTTCCTCGACGAAGGAGAGGTCTATTCTGGAGGTCCGCAATCAACGTACAAAGCTGGCATTGGGTCGCTCATCGCTCTTCTCCGCACCCGCTCTTCGCTCTTCGCACCCCGCTCTTCGCTCATCGCACCCCGCTCTTCGCACCCCGCTCTCTTCACTACAAACTACCCGCCGCTTGCCTGTTCGCCAGTTGCCCGCAGGCCGCATCAATATCTTCTCCACGGCTTCTGCGGATGTTAACAATGCACCCTTTTTCTTCCAACAATGCCTTGAACCGGTGGATCGCATTGCCACTGGATTTCTGGTAGATCCCGTTTTCTATCGGGTTGTATTCTATCAGGTTTATTTTGGAGGGAACATACTTTGAAAACGCGGCTAATTCCAGGGCATCTTGGGGGGTATCGTTTTCGTTTTGCAACATCACATATTCGTACGTTACCCGCGTACCTGTCTTGGCATAAAAATATTCAAGGGCTTCCTTCAGCGCAGCCAGTGAATTGGTTTCATTGATGGGCATGATACGGTTGCGCTTTTCATCGTTCGCAGCGTGGAGGGATACGGCGAGGTTGAACGTGACTTCATCATCCCCAAGCTTTTTGATCATCTTGGCGATACCTGCGGTGGATAACGTGATCCGCTTGGCAGCCATGCCCAGTCCATCTTCCGCGGTGATGCGTTCTATGGCCTTCATCACGTTGCTGTAGTTGAGCAAGGGTTCGCCCATGCCCATCAACACAATGTTGGACAGGTGCGATCCGTATGTTTCCAATGCCATGCGGTTCAGCATGTCCACTTGGTCGTATATCTCATCAAAATACAGGTTGCGTTTGCGTGCCAACCTTGCCGTGGCGCAAAACGAACAGGTAAGGCTGCACCCCACCTGGCTGCTCACACATGCGGTCATCCTTTTTTCTTGGGGGATCAACACCCCTTCCACAAATTCTTGGTCATAGAGTCTGAAACCGCATTTTATGGTCTTGTCGCTGCTCAATTGCTTGTCAGCTACCGACATCTTGAACACATCATAATGTTCTGCCAGCTTATCGCGGAATGCTTTGGGCAGGTTGGTCATTTCCTCAAACCCAGCGGCCCCCTTTTGCCAAATCCATTGCCATACCTGTCCGGCCCGGAACTTGGGTTCCCCCAGGGCCACAAACTGTTCCTGCAATTCTTCGATAGAGAGGTGGCGGATGTTTTGTTTCATGTTTTATGCGCTCAGGAATGGGCACCATGCGGTGTCTTTTTCCCTTTTTCAAAATTGAACCGATAGGCTGCCGAAAACCGGTAGATCGGGTAAGAAGTTGGGGAGGTTTCCGTTATTTTTTGGGTGAGTATCGTGTACTCAAAAGAAGGCGTTAGCGTCAGGTTGCCAATGGTATAGGCAACGGGAATATTCAAGGTGAACTGTTGGATGAGGAACTTGCTCGCGATCTGGGCATAATGGGCTGCCAGTTCACCATTCTTGGTGCCGATGGGATAGCGTAGCGTGATGAACTCTCCGATAAAATTGTTGGTGCCAGCAAGTATGGTGAACATGGGGTCTATATCAAACTCATCATCATGCACAAAGGCATCGTCAATGAACCATTCACGTGACAGCTCCAGCATCGCAAAATAATCTTTCACATTCAGGGGCTGGTGCTTGTTGTTGATCGTGGCAGTGAAATCCTCATAGGCATAATCCCCCCGGGCACCTATGTAGAAGAGATTGAAATCATGGCCATAATATCCCTCAAAGGTATTGGCAAGTGCTTGGGCCACAATAGGGAACTGCCGGTCGTATTTGCTGAACTGGTATGAAAAAGAGAAGTCATTCTTTTTGCCGATCTTGAAATCCCAACCCAAGGTAAAATCCGTTTCTATAAAGGATGGAGCCAGCGAAGTATCCTTTCCATCGGCCAGTGTTTCCACATAGGGGGCTATGAGCCGGTAGGTACCCACCGAAGCCCAGAGGCCAGACTTATCATGATAGAACAAAGTGGGCATTATATAAGGTGCCTGGGTGGGGTTTTGGTCTATCTGGTGCCGGTAGGTAAAGTTGCTGCCATACTCCAATGATAGATCTATATACCTCGTTTTTTTGGGTGGGGCATCATCATTGTCTGTGGTATCTGCAGGGTTATCCGTAGAGTCAATGCTCCTTGGATAGTGCTTCCGCGCATAAGACCGGGTCTGGAGGCATACCATGGCCAATAGGAAAATGTACAGGGTAATTGCTTTCATATTGATGAACCTGCGGGGAAATCAGCCACAAAGTTTCTAAATTTTTTAGATTAGAGTGCAGATCTGGCAGATTGTTTAATAGGTCTTATTTTGACATCCTCATTTTGGATTCAAAGATATGGCCGTTGGTCTTGGCGAAATTCTTGGCCTGGTCTGCCACCGGGCCACTGAAATGTTCATCCACCGCTTCGCAGAAAAGCGCTACCCATTGGTCAAAATGGCTCTTGTCTATGGGGAGATGGGCATGGAATGAATAGGGGCTGCCCCGGTAGCTCATTTCCCCGATGAGCAATGTGCCCCAGAAACTGTACATCCTGGGCAGGTGCGCATCCCAGCTATGTATTTCTTTTTCGAAAATCGGTGCGAGCAGCGGATCCTTCACCACTTTGGCATAGAAACTGTCCACCACCGTCTTTATATCGTCTTGTGCTTGTATATCAGCCAAAATATGTATGTTTATTTGTTAATTGAGTGTCAAAGGTAGGGGGATTTGCCCCCTCCGGAATAGCGATTAACGATTAACGTATCTTTGCGGTTTCATAAAATATGAAAACATACCTTCGGATCATTCGATACGCCAAGCCATACCGTGGCAAGATCATCTATTATACCTTTTGTACGCTGTTTTCGGTATTGTTTTCCACCTTGGCGCTGTACATGCTCTGGCCCGTGCTGGACATGCTGTTCAACCCCAAGCAGCAGGTGGCGGCCATACAGCAATACCCGGTTTTCGGGATGCGGAGTGCTTACCTGCGAGAGTGGGTGCAATACCACGCGGCCAATATCAGCCTCCAAAAGGGACCCCGGGCGGCACTGTTGTATGTTATAGGATTTGTGGTGGCCTTGAATTTGTTGGGCAATTTGTTCAAGTTCTTCGCCAACCGGTTTCTGGGCACCATTCGTACCCGGGTGGTGGAAGACCTGAGACGTTCCGTGAACCAACGGTTGGTTTATCAAGAAGTGTCTTATCTGGAAAACCAGCGCAAGGGAGATATCGTGAGCCGGGTGACATCCGATGTGGCCGAAGTGGAAAACTCCGTGGTGGTCACCTTCGAATCCATTATCCGTGACCCATTGGCCATTGGCTGGGCACTGGGTATGATGATTTCGATGTCCTGGCAGCTCACTTTATTCATCTTTGCCATATTGCCTGTAGCGGCCACACTCATTGGGCGCGTAAGCAAGTTTTTGAAACAGAACGCCACCGATACCCAGAGCATCTTTGGCCGGGTCATGAGTATCGTGGACGAAACCATATCAGGCATCAGGATCATCAAGGCATTCAGTGCCGAAGAGCATATGATCGAGATATTCGACAAGTTCAATAGGAGATATAGCCGGCTCACAAGGCAGCAATGGCACAAAAAAGCACTGGTACCTGTCTTTTCTGAGTCTGCGATGGTGGCCGTAGTGGGTATTACCCTTTGGTTCGGGGGGAATATGGTTTACGAGGGCAAGTTTACAGGTGGGGCATTCATTGCGTATCTCAGTATGTTGTTCCTTCTCATCGCCCCATTGAAATCATTCTCGGCAGCTTTTGGCAATATATACAAAGGGCTCGCTTCCGGGGAGAGGATCTTTGAACTGATGGATGCAGAAGTGACCATCAAAGACAACCCTGAAAGCAAGGAAGTCACCGGGTTCAACCATTCCCTCGAAATCCGGGACCTCAGCTTTGCCTATAACAAAGACCTGGTGCTGAACCAGATCAACCTGAAAGTAGAAAAAGGAAAAATATATGCGCTTGTGGGGCCATCGGGCAGCGGGAAATCTACCCTCGCAGAGTTGATGTTACGGTTTTACGATCCGAGCTCCGGCCAGATAACTTTGGACGGCATAGACCTGCGTGAGATAAAACTGGAAAGCCTTCGGAGCCTCACTGCCGTGGTGACCCAAGAGGCCATTCTCTTTAATGATACGGTATATAACAACATTGCTTTCGGCATGCCCCATGTATCCGAGGCGGAGGTGATCGCAGCGGCCAAAGCAGCCAATGCCCATGATTTTATCATAGAAATGGAAGGCGAATACCAATCCAATATCGGCGACCGGGGCGGGTTGCTTTCCGGCGGCCAACGACAGCGCCTAAGCATTGCCCGTGCCATCCTGAAAAACCCGGCCATCTTAATTCTGGATGAAGCTACTTCCGCTCTTGACACCTCTTCTGAAAAGCTGGTGCAGGATGCCCTCTATCGCTTGATGGAGAACCGTACTTCCATTGTGATTGCCCACCGACTGAGCACCATACAAGATGCAGATACCATTCTCGTGATGGACAAGGGCCGCATCGCCGAGCAGGGCACCCACCGCGAACTGATCGAAAAGGACGGGCTATATACCTACCTGAGCAAGTTGCAGCAGATTGGGGCGTGAGTCGTCGGTCGTGGGTCTTGGGTCTTGGGTCATGAGTCGTGAGTCGTGAGTCGTGGGTCATGAGTCGTGGTTCATGAGTCATGAGCCGCTGATCAAGGGCCTATTTCCTCTGTCTGTTCATTGCCTCAAACAATTGCCAGTCTCTGACCGCCAAAGCGGTCAAACGTTTATAGAACTTGCATGCGCCATCCCACCCATCCCTGCCACGGAGTCGTCGAAGATTTAAATCATTGCACGTTCAAAGCCCTGAATGGGCGAAATCATTAGCAAAGGGTGCAGCCCTTTGAAATAAGACAGCCGCGATATTTCGTAAGCCCTGAATGGGCGAAATATCTCAGCATAAGGAACCATCCTATGCATCCTATGGCAAACCCACAAATAGCCCTGAATGAGCGGAACAACTGTTCTTCATCCTGCTATTATTTAATGCCAAGATAAGGGTTTTTTTGGATTCGAATAAATATTGCTATTCCCATATTATAGTTCTCGCAAATTATCGGCACTTCAGTCCCTTCGCAAGCTCAGGGTGACATGCGGGAGGCGGAGATGATTTTTATTCCAAAATGTGGTTCTCAAAAATCAGTGTTGATCCCATAATCCGGCTAATCCGTGATTCAGACGTTATTCCTTCACCAATTTCGCCCTGTACAATCCTTCTTTGCTGGTTACTTCTATGAGATACATGCCTTTGGCCCAAGAAGATATATCGAGTTGATAGGTGTTGTCAACTAGAGATACAGGGCTGGCGGATATTTGCCGTCCACTCAGGTCTAACACACTTATGCTCATGGGTTGGATGGTGGGCAGGGCGAAATGCACCTGATCAGAAGAAGGGTTGGGATAGATGGATAGACCATAAGTAGTTGCGATGGGACTGCCAGGTATCCCAGCGGTGACTGAGCAGTCGAATTTGTTAGGTTCGGTATTGCTGCCGTTGCCGAGTTGCCCAAAGTCGTTTTGTCCTGCCACGCATATCAGGCTGCTATCACCCTCAATGGCGAGGGTGTGCAGACCATAGATGAAGCCATTTAAGTTGTAGCCCTGTCCTCCTGAAACCATCCGCCAATCGGTATTCAATCCGATTCGAACGGGGGCATCTTTTTCTGAGGTATTGCCTGTTCCCAATCCGCCATACCCGTTCCAGCCCCAGGCCCAGAGGCTGCCGTTGGTCTTGGTGGCAAAACCATTTAGGGCACCGATATAGATATGTGCCCAATCTTTGTCCCCGCCTATTTGGGTAGGGTTTCGCAAAGGCGTTACGTTGCCTTGACCCAGTTGTCCATTTAAGTTATAGCCCCAGCTCCAGAGCGTGCCGTTTTTTTTGAGGGCAATGCTGAAATTATATCCCGATAGCACGTCGGCCCAATCGCTATCCTGACCTATCTGTATTGGCACAAAGGAATTGTTGAGGGTACCGTCACCCAAATACCCATTATCGTTAAAGCCCCATCCCCAAAGGGTTCCATCCGTACGCAAGGCAATAGTAAATGCATGCCCGCCCACGGCCTTTTTCCAGGTGTGGGCACCCCCAATCCTTTCAGGGTTGACCACATCTACCCGGTCGCTATCTGCCAGGTTCCCGAAAAAGCCCCAGCCCCAGCCCCAAAGGCTCCCATCCTTTTTTATCGCAAAGGAAGTATAGCCCGAAGAGGCAATATATACCCAATCTCTATCTTGCCCAACCTGTACTGGCTGGTAATGTTTGGAACTATCGTCCACGCCCAGGTCGCCCTGTACGTTATCGCCCCAGGCCCATAAGGATCCATCTTTTTTCAGTGCCACGCAATAGGCTTCTCCGGCAGCGATATCCGACCAGTCATTATCGATGCCTGTTTGTATAAATATATTCGAAGGCATGGTATCGCCTTGTCCCAGTTGTCCTTGGTTGCTGCGTCCGGTTTCCCATATCGTGCCATCGGCGCGCAGCGCCATGGAAAAGCGTCCGCCTGCGCTCACCTTCGCCCATTTCTGGGCAAGTAGGGATGCAGGTGCGAGAACCATGAAAGCAAAAAGCCACACAAAAGCAAAGCGGTAAAAGTATTTCATATCAGGCGGTGATTTCGTGACCCAAATATAACGAGTTTGGACAAATTCACATGGCAGGGCTAATTCCTCAAGCTATACCTGTACCGTTTTCCATTTGCCCCGCCTGTACAGGATATATATCACTACCGACATCAAGGTCTCCGCAATGGGAACGGCCATAAAGATACTGGCCACCCCGAGGGATGTGTACCGGTGCATGAGCCAGGCAAAAGGCACCTGGAATATCCAGAACCCGAAGAAATATACCCAAGTAGGCGTGGTGGTATCACCGGCACCATTGAAGGCTTGGGTAATGACCATGCCCACACCATAGAAGATATACCCAGAACTGATGATCTGGAGCGAAAGTACGGCATACCGGATTTGCTCGGTCTGCGCGGCAGGGATAAAAAACCGCACCAAGGGATGGGCAAAAAACAACAGTATGGCGGTGACAATGGCCATAAAAACCGCATTGTATTTTGAAGTGAGGGTCACGCTTTTTTCGGCACGGTCGGGCAGCTTGGCACCGAGGTTTTGGCCCACCAGGGTAGCCACGGCATTGCTCATGCCCCAGGCGGGCAGGATGAAAAAGACGAACAAGCGGATGGCGGTCTGATACCCAGCCGATGCGGCACTCCCATATTCAGCAACCATGCTCGCCAGGAATATCCAACTGGCGGAGGCGATGATGAACTGAAATGTGGCCGGGGAAGCTATGGCCACCAAGGCTTTGATGATCTTGGGATCGGGCCTGAAATGATGCCATTTCATTTGCAGCACGCCGGTGGATTTCCGCAGATAATATACCTGGTACAGTACCCCCACCGTCCGGCCGATGGTGGTGGCTATGGCAGCACCCTGTACCCCGAAATGGGGGATGAACCCCAATCCGAAAATAAGCAAGGGATCCAGCAAGATGTTGAATATGTTGCCGATCCAAAGGCTTTTCATGGCGATGGATGGATTGCCTGCGCCGCGAAAGATGCCGTTGATAAGGAACAAGAGGATGATAACCCCAGTGCCTGCGAACATGATACGGGTGTACCACACACCTTCTGCGATGGCACTGGGTTCTGCCTTCATCCATCTCAAAATATCGGCAGAAAAGATGAACCCCGGCACCCCAAGAACTACCGCTGCAATAATGGCGAGCAAGATGGACTGCGCCCCGGCATGTGAGGCGGCCTCGTTGTTCTTTTCCCCGATGCGGCGTGCCACCAAGGCCGTGGCTGCCGCGCTGAGCCCAATGCCCACCGAATACACGATGGTAATGACCGATTCGGTAAGGCCGACAATGGATACGGCATGCACGCCCACCCGGTTTACGAAATAAATATCCACCACGGCAAAAACGGATTCCAGGGCCAGCTCCAACATCATGGGTATGGCCAACAGGATCACCGCCTTGCGAAGATCTATGGTCGTAAAATCATAATAATCACCACGAAGGGCGGATCCGATGATACGGTAGTAACTCGTGAGTTTATTTGGAGCGGGTTTGGGGATTTGGTTTGCCAATGGTCCGAGGCTGTTTAGTTTATGCAGTGGTTATTAATTCGGATTACAAGGAATGGCAACTTTAAAAACTTTTTATTATACCTCGTCTCCAGAACTCATTCTGCTACAATATCGCAGAACTCCATTTGGAGAAGGTAACAGGTAGGTTTTTAGCGTTGCCAATGATTCATTTTATAACATTGTCTCGCATTGGTAGCCATAGCCACCCATCAAAGATATGATATCCGCATGTGCGATGTATGGCCCTTCCACACGCAATACACGGTCGCAGTCCTCCAGGTCAAAATTGATCTTGTAGGCGGGGAAAGATTCTGACAAAGCACCCATGAGCATCATGGCTTGATGCTCATGGTGAACATTTGTTTTGAATATCTCTACCATGGTTTGGAAACTATTTTCAGTTCTTTTGTGCTTCCAGATAAGAGCCGAGTTGGGCCGTGATCGCTGTCCAGCCCTCGGCAAAGTTTTTGGCGTCAAGGTCAGGATTGTTTGCCGGGAAGGTTTCCAGGCCAGCATGGGTCAGTTTCAACCGGGTCGAATTCCCTTCTTCAAACAATTCAAAGATCACCTCGGTATTTCCCGGGTAGCCTTCATACCGCCAGCTATAAGCGATTTTCCGGCCAGGGATTACTTGGGTCACCTGACATTTGTGGAGGTAGGGACGATCTTTTGGGCCTCCAGTAAACTCAAATTGAAACCCTACTTCAGGTTTAAATTCTTTAAGGTCGAAATACCAGGTTTTCATTTCGTCTTTATCGGTAAGGGCCGTCCATACTTTTTGGATAGGGGCAGGGTAGGTCCTTTCAATAACGAATGGCTCGTGGCTCATGATATTATCTAGTGAAGGTTAAACGTTTCCGGGGATGAGATTCGCCATCATCACGTTTTTTTGCCGTGATGATGGGTGCACTCTATTGCATTATGCGGGTTGAACCAAGGCTTTTTCATTCAACCTCTTATGATAGAAAGCATAAGATCCCAGGATCAGGCCTAGAAAGATGAACATCGGCATCCAATGAGCCACCGGCTCACCAATGGAAATGAAACCAAATGTGGCGCCCCCTATATCAAAGCAAAGCCCGGCGTAGGCCCATTCCTTCACCCTTGGATAGCCTGGTATTAATATGGCAACTACGGCCAGGAACTTTGCATAGCCCAGAAACGCGATCATGTAATGGGGAAATCCCAGATGGTTGAAAATATCCACCGCCTGCTGGGTGACCATGATATCAGGAATGGAGGAAAAGAGTATTGCCACGGCCATGAGCCCGGTAAATACCCAATACAGAATTTGAGTCCGTTTTTTCATTTGTTTGTTGTTTAATTGTTTGTTTTTATTGTGTCGATATATTCTTGCAGTTTGTCCAGGGTTTGGTTTCCGCCTTCTACGGCATTAACTTCTTTTACAACCCGGTTGCGCTCTTCAGCCGTGGAGAAGACGGACCGCATGGTGAGCAGGGTCTTGTCGCCTTGGGCCACAAAGGTAATCATTGCATGAAAAGCATGGCTATCATCCTCATCCTCGCCAGTATGCACATATTCAAGCAGTTCGTTCTTTACTACCTTGCTGAAAACGACCTTGTTGGGGAAGTCCATGTTGTTGGGCCCGTGCATCATAAAACGCCACACCCCACCTGGCTTCACGGCTATTTCGTGAAAGGTATTGGTGAATCCCCTCGGCCCCCACCAATGGATAAGGTGTTCGGGTTCGGTCCAGGCGCTGTACACCAGTTCTCTCGGGGCGTTGATCAACCGTTCTATGACGATCTCACGATCTGCGGTATTTGTTCCCATATTTTATGGTGATAATATATAATATCTTGATGAAGATTTATTGCTTGGTGATTGCTTCCAAGTATTCTTCCAGTTGCGCAAAAGTGCCTGCAAAGCCCTGTTCCATGCTCGGGCGGCCTTCTTCAAAAGTCTTGATTTCTTCGGCAGTAGCATTGAGCGGGCCTCCGCGAAGGGTGAGGATGGTTTTGCCATCTTTTTCTTCCAATTCCAAGATGTTCATCACTTCCAGTGGCCAGGTAGGTGACCAGGGATTGCGCACGATGTTCTTATCCGCATCAGCAAAGGAATTGATAAAAGTCAATCTAGCCGGCGGGTTGATTTCCCCATATTTGAAAATGCCCCAAAGTTCCTGTCCATCAGGCATTTTCATGCCGTAGTGGAATATGCCGCCCGGTTCCAGGTTCAGTTCGGCCACATGGATGTCGAAACCTTTTGGTCCCCACCATTTTGCCAATCGTTCAGGTTCGGTCCAGGCTTTGTACACCAGTTCCCTGGGTGCATTCAAGGTCCGGGTTATTTCTAAATGCTGCACTGTGGCGGTACTTGTTTCTGTTGAATTTGTCATGATCTCTTATTTTTAGGTGAAAGATGATTTGTAGATGGATCAATGTTTTTTGCGGTGTTTCTTTTTTTTGGAGCCTGCATTTGTTTTGGCCTTGCCTTGTATTTCAGCCAGGTATATTTCCAGGGTATCCAGTTTGTTGTTCCAGAACTCCCGGTACTGCGCTACCCAATCCGATACTTCGTTCAGTTTTTCCAAGTGTGCCTCGCAATATCGGTCCCGGCCCTGTTGGTCAATGATGATCAAGCCGCATTCTGTCAATATCTTGATATGCTTGGAAATGGCAGGACGGCTGATGTCAAATTTATCGGCAACCGCGTTCAGGTTCATCCGCTCATGGGCAATCAAGTTGATGATCTCCCGCCTTGTTGGGTCTGCAATGGCCTGAAATACATCTCTTCTCATTTTTTGTCGCTTAGTTATGTAACAATTCGGTTACAAATATATATGAAACCATTTGGTTACGCAAAATTTTTATGGTTTTTTTTATCCTTTCCTCCAATTCCGGTTGTTGAAGGAAGGGATATTAAGTATATGGGCATCTCTAAAACCCTCTTTTTTAATCTCAACCTCAATCCTTCTCCATTTGGAGGAGGTACTTGGCATGATTTAGAGATGCCCATATGGTAACTCTTTTAGCCCCGGATCGGTTCGTGATGCAATACCACGATGCCGTTATTGCTGGTGGTGGATTTCACCAATTTCAGTTTATGGCCGGTTTC
>Ga0206900_1089_pt2 | contig 20694 bp, 17 predicted proteins | sample Alteio_BWOrgHeat_46_FD_153235 | JGI IMG/M metagenome (GOLD analysis project Ga0206900, IMG submission 153235) | Enriched cells from forest soil in Barre Woods Harvard Forest LTER site, Petersham, Massachusetts, United States -... | ecosystem: Environmental > Terrestrial > Soil > Temperate forest >... | reverse complement strand
GTAGCAGCTAATATTTGCGGTTACGGCGATGTTAGTTTTTCATGGATTATGAAAGGCCTTTCGAAAAATAAAGCATTTGCAAAAGCCGCAGCCGTATTTTTGCCAATTTTTGCGCAGTGCGCAAAAGATCGTAAATATCGTTACGATATTGCAAAAGCCGCATTTCTGCCAATTTTTGCGCAGTGCGCAAAAAGGCGTTACGATGTAGTTAAAACCCCCGCAGCAAGGGGAGTTTTATACCAAAAAGCGCGAGACTTAAACGTAGTGTGGTTAGAAGATCGAGCGGTATTGCGAACTGTATTTTATCGTGTTTTAAATGGCTAGAGCGAAAACAGCAGACGTTCGCCTCCAGCTTCTTACCATGATATAATACCTTAAAACATGAGTTGGATTGCTAATATGTCTCTGCCCAATAAAGCATATTTTGTTACCGTTACTGAGTATTCAGGCGCCGGGCAGCGTATCGATAATTTTTTAGTTAAAGAACTTAAAAATATCCCTAATACGTATGATAATATAATATACTGATTGCTTTTTAGATCAGGTAATAAAACGCTTAGAGTATAACAATAATAAGTATCAAACTGCTTTAATTTATGTCTATGATCATGGGGAATCTCTGGGTGAAAATGGCGTGTATTTACATGCTATGCCATATTGGCTGGCGCCAGCAGAGCAAACGCATGTACCATTTTTCTTTTGGGCTAGCAAGGACTTTGGTGTCGACAGAAAGCGGTTGTTACAGCTGCAGCATCAGGAGTTATCGCACGATCACTTATTTCATTCTTTGTTGGGTTTATTTAAAGTGCGGACCAACAGTTATGATGCAAGCTTGGATTTGTTTGCATAACATTGAAACATGTTAACGTTATGGCGCTGAAGTCTTGCGGCTAATATGCGCTCTAACAACGTGCTGGGCTAATTATGACATCAATTATAGCGGATCCAATATCGGGGGTTTATGTAAACTAATGAACAAGAATTCTAACAAAATAAATCTTAATATACCTCTGTTACTGGGTAACATAGATTTACTAAGTAGCCTTGAAGAACTTAATGTATCTTCTAGAGAACTAACTTACGATGATATTGCAAAAATAATTAAGGTGCGAAATTTAAAAAAATTAAATTTAAGTTATTGTCGTAATATATCTGTGTTACTTGATAATATAGGTTCACTAAATAGCCTTGAAGAGCTCCGTGTATCTTCTACATTGTTAAGTGGCATTGATTTTGCAGAAATAATTCGTAAGGCGCCAAATCTTAAAAGAATAGACTTAAGTTATTGTGATGATATATACCAGATGCCAGACAACATGGAATCACTGAGCAGCCTTGAAGAACTCAAGGTATCTAATTCTCAATCCCTAACTTACGCTGATATTGCAAAAATAATTGCTAAGGCGCCAAATCTTAAAAAATTAAATTTAAGTTATTGTGTTAATATATGCGAATTTCCAGACAATATGGAATCACTGAATAGCCTTGAAGAGCTCAATGTATCTTGCACAAAACTAACTTACGATGATCTTGCAAAAATAATTGCTAGCGCGCCAAATCTTAAAAAAATAAATTTAAGTTCTTGTGTTAATATATGCGAATTTCCAGACAATATGGAATCACTGAATAGCCTTGAAGAGCTCAATGTATCTTACACAAAACTAACTTACGATGATTTTGCAAAAATAATTGCTAGCGCGCCGAATCTCAAAAAATTAAATTTAAGTCGTTGTAATAATATATTCCCGTTGCCGGATAACATAGTTTTACTGCTGAGTAGCCTTGAAGAACTTGATGTATCTTATTCAAATCTAACTTACGCTGATTTTGCAAAAATAATTGCTAAGGCACCAAAATTAAAAAAATTAAATTTAAGTAATTGCGGTAATATATTTCATCTGCCGGATAATATAGGTTCGCTGAACAATCTTGAAAAACTTGATGTATCTTATACAAATCTAACTGGCGCTGATTTTGCAAAAATAATTGCTAAGGCGCCAAATTTAAAAAAATTAAATTTAAGTAATTGCGGTAATATATTTTCGCTGTCGGATAACATGGTCTTGCTGAACAGCCTTGAAGAGCTTGATGTATTTTTTACAAATCTAGCTTGCTTTGATTTGGCAAAAATAATAGCTAAGGCACCAAAGTTACAAAAAATAAAATTACATCAGGCTCTAATCAATTACGTGCCATCATGGTTCAAATTTATTATTGCGGCTATAAATAATATTGAGTCTTATAAAATGGAAAAAGAATACGAGATAATCGAGCTATCTAAGAATCTGGCTACTAGGCCGTTTGCAACAATGGTCCCTATGGACTTGTTTATTGATTGCCTTATGCCTTATTTTATGTCGGACCCCCGTGAGTTTAAGCCCCTATATTTTGATTGTTGGAATAAGGTAGCAGCTAATATTTGCGGTTACGGCGATGTTAGTTTTTCATGGATTATGAAAGGCCTTTCGAAAAATAAAGCATTTGCAAAAGCCGCAGCCGTATTTTTGCCAATTTTTGCGCAGTGCGCAAAAGATCGTAAATATCGTTACGATATTGCAAAAGCCGCATTTCTGCCAATTTTTGCGCAGTGCGCAAAAAGGCGTTACGATGTAGTTAAAACCCCCGCAGCAAGGGGAGTTTTATACCAAAAAGCGCGAGACTTAAACGTAGTGTGGTTAGAAGATCGAGCGGTATTGCGAACTGTATTTTATCGTGTTTTAAATGGCTAGAGCGAAAACAGCAGACGTTCGCCTCCAGCTTCTTACCATGATATAATACCTTAAAACATGAGTTGGATTGCTAATATGTCTCTGCCCAATAAAGCATATTTTGTTACCGTTACTGAGTATTCAGGCGCCGGGCAGCGTATCGATAATTTTTTAGTTAAAGAACTTAAAAATATCCCTAAATCCAAAATTTACAGTATTTTGCGCCGTGGTGAAGTCAGGGTTAATAAAGGCCGCATTAAGCCTAGTTATAAGCTACAGGCTGAAGATATTATCCGGGTCCCGCCGCTAACTAATGTTGAGCCGGAGCCAGGCGCCGTTAGGCCCATTACTAGCAAACAAATCGCTAGCTTTAATCTAGAAGCTGCAGTTGTATATGAAGACTCGCATCTATTAATAATTAATAAACCATCTGGTTTGGCGGTACACGGTGGTAGCGGCTTAAGTTTTGGCTTAATCGAAATGTTACGTGCCATGCGCCCTAACGCGCCGCACTTAGAATTAATTCATCGCATCGATCGCGATACTTCTGGATGTGTAATGATTGCCAAGTCGGTAGTAATGCTGCGCGGCATGCATGAATTATTTAGAAACGGTAACATCAAAAAAATCTATCATACTTTAGTTAAAGGTTACGCGGCAGAAAACTTTATTGTCGCTGAGCCGTTAAAGAAATTTGTATTGGCGTCAGGCGAGCGCTTAGTGCGTGTGCATCCGGAAGGGCAGCCATCGGTTACCGAGTTTACGGTACTAAAACGTTACAATGGCGCAACATTATTGCAAGCTGCACCAGTAACTGGGCGTACGCATCAAATACGTGTGCACGCGGCACAGCGCGGTTTACCAATTGTTGGCGATCAAAAATATGGTAATAAAGAGTATAATCAAATAACTAAGCAATTAGGTTTAAAACGTCTATTTTTGCATGCGCGGCAGTTAAGTTTTGTTTGCCCTATAAATAATGTGCCTATAAACGTACAAGCTGCGTATGATCAAGATTGGAATAGTGGATTGGAAAATTTAGCAAAAGGACGTAATGCAAATGACGATAGATAATAACTCCTGGGAACAAAAAACCATTAGTAAAATGTTAGAGATGACAGTTGTCGAAATGCGCGCGCGCCGCCGTTGGGGCATCTTCTTTAAATCAGTATTCATGGGATTTTTCCTGCTAATCGTTTTATCCATTGTATATCAAAACAACATCGCACCGAATGTTGCAGGTAAGCCTGTAACTGCAGTGGTTAATATTAATGGCGAAATATCTGCCGATAAAGACGCAAGTGCTGATAATATAATTCCGTTGCTACGTAAGGCTTTTGAAAATTCATCTGCAAAAGCTGTTATGTTAAGAATTAATAGCCCCGGTGGTGCACCAGTGCAAACAAGTCAAATTAATTCTGAAATAAATTTTCTGCGTGCTAAATATCCCAAGAAAAAAGTTTATGCAGTAATCGAGGACTCTGGTACCTCTGCAGCATATATGTTGGCTTGCGCCGCGGACGAAATTTATGCCGATGAAGCGAGTATTGTAGGATCCATAGGAGTGTTATTGGACTCTTTTGGGTTTGTTGATACTTTGAAAAAGGTTGGCGCAGAACGACGTTTGTATACTTCAGGCTCTAATAAAGGCATGCTGGATCCGTTTTCACCCACCAAACCAGCCCAAATCGCCATGTTACAATATGAGTTAGATTCTTTGCATACCATATTTATAAATTATGTTAAAGAGCGGCGCGGCAGCAAACTAATGGTAAGCGAAGAGATGTTTTCTGGCCGTTTTTGGATCGGTCTGGAAGCGAAAAAGATCGGCCTTATTGATGGCTTTGGGAGCCCAAACACCGTTGCAAGGGATATTATTGGTGCTCCAGAGATGGTGGAGTATGAAGTGAAACAATCAATACTTAGCAAGTTAAGCGGCTCTTTTGCTGGATCTATGCGCGATATGCTAATCGGAGTGCATATTCTTTGACATGCGAGCCAGTCAACGCTATTATTAGCGGCTTATGAGTAATAGCACATCCGGATTAATAGATCCGTACAAAATGGCCAAGCGGCATACGACCTTGCAAGACAAGGTAGCAGTAGCTAATTTGCAGCGAGCAAATAAGCTATTGGCATCTGATGCTGGTGATGTAGTATACCAGTTTGATTTTAGTACAGACCTGGAAGACTTATGTGTCATTCACGGGGAACTACACGGCTTGCTAACAATGTGTTGTCAGCGTTGTCTGCAAAACTTTAAGCGTGAAGTACGTTGTGAGTTTATTGTAAGTCCGGTAAAAGATGATGCTGCGGCTAAATCGTTACCAAGTGGTTATGAACCAATAATTCTTCAGGGTGGTATGTTCGATGTTTTAGAACTGCTAGAAGACGAATTGATCTTAGGGCTGCCGATAGTGGCGGTGCATGATGAAAATGAATTAGATTGTATACAGTCTATAGGAATAGTGGAGCAAGAAGTGAATCGACCATTTCAAGTCTTGCACACATTGCAATTAAATAAAAAGAGCCAAGCGGCAGAGGACTAGTAATATGGCAGTACAACAAAATCGTAAATCACGCTCAAAACGCGATATGCGACGTTCACACGATGCTTTAACCGGCCCTACTTTATCTGTAGATAAAGAAACAGGTGAAATCCATAGACGTCATCACATGACTGCTGATGGTTTTTACCGTGGTAGACAGGTAATAGTACGTGCTGAAGAAGTTGAAAACGTAGAATAACTCAGAGTAAATATCTTGAGCAATATATGCATTGCTATTGATGCTATGGGCGGGGATTTGGGGCCAAAGATAACGGTTCCCGCCGCATTAAAAGCCTTAGCAGAATATCCAGATTTGCATTTAATTTTGGTTGGCGATCAGATCGAATTAACCAAAATGTTATCGGCAAAAAAACCTAAATGGGATAAAACTAGGTTGCAAATCCACAACACTACCCAAGTAGTGGCTATGGATGAAGCTCCGGCGTCCGCTTTACGCGGCAAGCGGGATTCATCTATGCGCGTGGCTTTAAATCTAGTACACCAAGGTACGGCACAGGCTTGTGTTAGTGCTGGTAATACTGGTGCCTTAATGGCAACGGCTCGTTTCGTTTTAAAAATGTTGCCTGGGGTTGATCGCCCAGCAATACTATTTCCAATACCCTCGCGTTTGGGGGTGGTGTACATGTTGGATCTAGGCGCTAATGTTGATTGCCTACCAGAACATCTATTTCAATTTGCAGTAATGGGTTCGGTTTTAGTTGCATCTACCTCTGATAACTCTAATCCCAAAGTAGGTTTATTAAACATTGGTTCAGAAGCTATAAAGGGTAATGAAGTAGTAAAGCAGACAGCATTGTTGTTGCAAGATGTTCAAGATTTAAATTATATCGGTTTTGTAGAAGGCGATGATATATATAAAGGAACTGCAGACGTAGTGGTGTGCGATGGTTTTGTTGGTAATGTAGCACTGAAAGCAAGTGAAGGCGTTGCTAAGTTACTAGTAAGCATTAGTCGTGAAGAATTTACTCGCAACTGGTGGTCCAAGCTTGCAGCTTTAATTTGTACCCCAGTACTTAAACGTGTTTTTGATCGCACCGATTTAAATAAATACAATGGCGCTAGTTTATTAGGACTGCGCGGTGTGGTTATTAAAAGTCACGGTGGCGCTAAAGTAGAGGCGTTTAATACCGCGATTAAAAAGGCGATTAGAGCTGCAGAAATGAATGTCCCAGAAAAGATTCGTGCCGCGGTGGCCGCAAAGCTTGGGGAAGCAGACTCAGTATGAAGTATGCCAGAATTGCCGCTACAGGCAGCTATTTACCGCCGAAAATTATGACGAATGCTGATTTAGAAGCTATAGTCGAAACTAACGATGCCTGGATTCAACAGCGCACCGGTATTAAACAGCGCCATATAGTTGCTGCAGATGACAACGTAGTTAGTATGGCTGCAAAAGCAGCTCGTAAAGCTTTAGATACAGCAGAGTTAAAACCGCAAGATATAAACATGATTATCGTGGCTACATGCTCATCGGAACATGTTTTTCCATCAGCGGCGTGTATGTTGCAACAAGCTTTGGGTATGCCAAATTGCCCGGCTTTTGATGTGCAGGCTGCATGCAGTGGTTTTATGTATGCGCTTAGTATTGCCACACAATTTATTGCTACGCAGCAGTGTCAGCGTATTCTGATTGTTGGTAGTGAAGCGATGTCAAAAGTTGTAGATTGGACGGATCGCAGCAGCTGTATTTTATTTGGCGATGGTGCTGGAGCTATGATCTTAGAAGCCTCTGCTACACCAGGAATATTCTCAACCCATTTAAATTCAGACGGCAATTTTAAAGATGTATTATTTTTACGTAATGGTGAACACGTACAGATGCAGGGTAATACGGTATTTAAAATGGCAGTAAAGTGGTTATCTGAAGTGGCTACAGAAGCATTAGTAGCTAACAATATGCAGGCTGCAGATATTGATTGGGTAGTGCCGCATCAGGCTAATATTAGAATTATTCAATCAACCGTTAAATTATTAAATATACCCTTAGAAAAAGTTATAGTAACCGTCGCAGAACACGCAAATACTTCTGCAGCATCTATCCCTTTAGCTCTAGACATTGCAATCCGCGACGGCCGTATTGTACGTGGGCAAAATTTGTTATTCGAGGCTTTCGGCGGCGGCTTGACCTGGGGTTCAGCCTTGGTAAGATACTGAGGTATATTTAGGTGAGAATAAAATAATTATGACGCAAAAATTAGCATTTGTATTCCCTGGACAAGGTTCTCAAGCCATCGGCATGTTAGATAGCTTTATAGCTGACAATCTTGAGATCGTTGCTGCTACCTGTGCGGAAGCATCCGATACTTTAGGCTATGATATGGCACAATTGATTGCCATAGATTCTAAGCAACAGCTTAATAAAACCGAATTTACCCAACCGGCGCTTATGACCGCTGGAGTGATTGCTTGGCGCATTTGGCTGCACGAGAGTGATGAACGTCCAAGTATGTTGGCTGGCCATAGTCTTGGGGAGTACACTGCCTTGGTGTGCGCTGAGGCCATGACTTTTGCTGAGGGTTTAAAATTAGTAGCAAAGCGTGGTGAATTAATGCAGCAAGCTGTAGCCCCAGGGGTTGGTGCTATGGCAGCAATTTTGGGCTTAGATCTGGAACAGATTAAGCAAATATGTGATGTCGGTGTACAGGCTGCGAATATTAATGCACCGGGACAAATCGTAATTGCAGGTACCGCTGAAGCTGTAGCTGCAGCTATAGAACGCGCTAAAATAGTTGGTGCAAAGCGAGCGATATTATTGCCAGTTAGCGTGCCATCGCATTGTGAATTAATGCACCCAGCAGCAGAGCAATTGGCTAGTCACTTGGCAGCAATTGCATGGCGTAAACCCAAATTTACAATAGTGCATAATTTTGATGTGCGGTCACATGATAGCGCAGCAGCTATTTGTGATGTATTACAAAAGCAATTGTATAGTCCAGTGCGCTGGATAGAAACCATAGAATATTTTATGCAACATAACGTTACGGAAATATTAGAATGTGGTCCTGGAAAAGTTTTAACAGGGCTTAATAAAAGAATAGCGCCGCTATTAACAGTCAGAGCTATTAGCGAAAGTTTAGGAGCTGGATTATGTTAGAAAAAAAGGTAGCTCTAGTAACTGGAGCGAGTCGTGGTATAGGCAGGGCTATAGCACAACAACTAACAGCACAAGGTATTACTGTGGTGGGCACAGCTACTTCAGCAGCCGGTGCCGCAAATATTAATGAATTTGGGTTAGGCTTAGTATTAGATATTACTAACCAAGAAAGTATTCATAATATGCTGGAAGAAATGACAGCCAAAGTTGGCATGCCATTAATTTTAGTAAATAATGCAGGTGTCACAGCCGATAATTTGTTTATGCGCATGAAGGACGATGAATGGGACAAAGTAATTAACGCTAACTTGTCTGGAACTTTTAAATTAATTCGCGCATGTATTCGTCCAATGCTTAAAGCACGCTGGGGACGTATTGTTAACATAAGCTCAGTAGTAGCATTTACTGGTAATGCGGGACAAGCAAATTATGCAGCATCTAAGGCTGGGGTTATTGGGTTAACCAAATCTATTGCTTTAGAAATAGCATCACGTGGTATCACTGTAAATGCAGTAGCTCCAGGATTTATTGCGACCGATATGACCAAAGATTTATCAGCGGAACAACAAGATAAGTTATCGCAGCATATTCCTATGGGGCGTATGGGGCAAGCTGCAGATATTGCTGCAACAGTACAATTTTTAGTTTCCGAGGGCGCTAGCTATATTACAGGTGAAACAATCCATGTAAATGGCGGCATGTTAATGTGTTAACTTTTAGTAACTTTAATGGGGGTTTTGAGTATAATGAGTATAGAAGACAGAGTTAAAAAAATAATTGCTGAACAGTTAAGTGTTAGCGAAGACAAAGTTGTGCCAGAAGCATCTTTTGTTGGTGATTTAGGCGCTGATTCATTAGATACAGTAGAGTTAGTAATGGCTCTAGAAGATCAATTTGAAACTGAGATCCCAGACGAAGATGCACAAAAAATTCTAACAGTTAAAGATGCTATTGAATATGTTGCTAGCCGCGCTGGCAGTGTTGAAGAAAGCTAATTTTGGGGGTGAACGTGGTTAAGAGACGAGTTGTAATTACCGGTTTAGGTGTAGTTTGTCCATTGGGTCTAGGTGTAGAAACAGTGTGGCGTAATGCATTAGCCGGCAAAAGCGGTGTACGGTTGATTACCAGTTTTGATACCACCGAGTATCCCACTAAATTTGCAGGATTGGTTCCAGATTTTGATGCGACGCAGTATATGCCAGTTAAAGAAGCTCGGAAATGCGATACTTTTGTATTGTATGGTATAGCGGCTGGCGTCGAGGCTCTTAAAGATTCTGGAATTGATCAACAATTGCAACAACTTAATTTAGATCGTATTGGTGTGATCATGGGATCTGGTATTGGTGGTATTGAAACAATAGAGCAGCAAACAGCTATTTTACATGAATCTGGCCCCCGTCGTATCAGCCCATTTTTTATCCCAGCCTCGATCATTAATATGATCTCTGGGCATCTTTCTATTATGTACGGGTTACGTGGCTTAACGCTTGCAACTGCAACTGCGTGCACTACTGGGACTCATGCTATTGGACTCGCGATGCGCAGCATCGTGTATGGCGATGCCGATATTATAATTGCAGGTGGTGCAGAGAATGCTAGCACTCCATTAGGTATAGCTGGATTTTCTGCCGCGCGTGCATTATCGAAACGTAATGATTCACCAGAGCAAGCAAGTCGTCCATGGGATAAAGATCGCGATGGTTTTGTGCTTGGTGATGGTGCTGGTGCTTTGGTTTTAGAAGAATATGAACACGCCAAAAAACGTGGTGCAAAAATTTATGGTGAATTGGTAGGCTTTGGAATGAGTTCTGATGCATATCATATTACCCGTCCGTCTGGCATTGGCGCACAAATGGCCATGCAGAATGCGTTAAATGATGCCCGTCTTACTGGAACGCAAGTAAATTATATCAACGCACATGGTACCTCGACTCAAGCTGGTGATATAGAAGAAAGCAACGCAGTTAAAAATGTTTTAGGTGCTGAAAATGCATATAAGGCGTTAGTAAGTTCGACTAAGTCTATGACTGGACATTTGCTAGGTGCGGCAGGTGCGGTGGAAGCGATATTCACAGTATTAGCAATTCGTGATCAAATTGCCCCCCCTACAATTAATTTAGATAATCCAGACGCAGGTGCTGATTTGGATTATGTGCCACATAAAGCAAGAGAAGCAAAAATAGACGTAGCGTTATCAAACTCTTTTGGTTTTGGTGGAACAAATGGATCATTGGTTTTCCAAAAAATTACTGATTAGGTGTGCTCGCGATGTCCTAGTTGCGTGTATGCTTGTATCTAGTGTTTTTTTTATATGCGCATGGAAGCGTTTATCTTACGATAAACTGTCGGTGCCTGATTTTGGCTGCGAAATTTGCATCGCGCCTGGCACATCTTTGCAACAATTTGCTAATCAGTTATATACCAAAAATATATTAAAATACCCGCGTCTGTTACGTTGGTACGGTGTTATTACTAATAGCGCTAATAGTATCAAAGCCGGTGAATATAAGATTGAAGTTAATATGACCCCCAAAGACATATTACGCAAAGTAGTTGCTGGGGATGTTAATAATTATGCATTCACCGTAGTTGAGGGCATGCAAACTTTGCAGATCTTAGCTGAGTTACAGAAACATCCTAAGATCAAAGTCACTTTAACTGGCCTTACCCCCAACGAGATTATTAGCGAATTAGATTTACCCATCGTGCATCTAGAAGGGCTGTTTTTTCCGGATACATATTTTTTTGAAGCCGGGACTAGTGACGTTGATTTTTTGCGGCGTGCTTATTATAGTATGGATCAGAAATTGCAAACTTTATGGCAAGATCGCGCTCCAGAATGTGTTTTAGATACTCCGTATGAAGCGCTAATATTAGCTTCAATTATAGAAAAAGAATCCGGTTTAAAATCAGAATATCCAGAAATTTCTGGGGTTTATCAAAGACGTTTAATTGCAGGCATGCGGTTACAAGCAGATCCGACCGTTATTTATGCGCTACAAGATCAATTAAACGGTCCGCTTTTAAAATTGCACTTGCGTATTGATTCACCGTATAACACTTATAAACTGGCCGGCCTACCGCCGACCCCAATTGCTTTACCTAGCCTGGCAGCTATAGAAGCCGCTTTGCATCCAGCACCTGGCGAAAGCTTATACTTTGTAGCTACCGGAACAGGCGGTCATTTATTTTCTAAAACATTAGTTGATCATAATAAGGCTGTACAGCAACGTCGTTAAAGCCGTAATTTAGGACAGAATACTGCTTCAACTCTCTCATAGCTCGGGCGCATGAGTTTATCATGTTGATGCCTAATGGCTACTATACTTTTTTACAGGAATCATTTCTAAATCTAGTTGCAGGCCAAACGCATTGGTAAATATAGATAGGATTTTAGTGTTGGAATCTGGTATTATAGTTGAAAATGGCAATCACCAACAATTATTACAACAAGATGGTTTATATGCACGTTTATGGTACTCACAAGAGGTTAAATCTGAATCATGCCAAATAAGGTAGCTTATCTTATTTCAACAATTAAACAGTTAGAATTATTAAAAACCGCAACGCAACAACGTACTCAGTTGCTAAAAAGAATGCGAGTTCTCTTAGCTGATTCAAATATGATCATGAGTGACACGCATCTTTTAAATATAATTAATTACCTGGTTTCAATAAGCAATTCAGGTTGGTTATTTTCTCGGTTGATGAGTTTAAAAGATATAGATTGTTTAGACTTACATGCGGCAAATACAAAACTAATTTTCTCATTAGCTTTTGTGCGTAACCCGAAAACAGAAGAATTTGAATTATGCATTTTAACCAATAAAAAATATTATAATGCAGATACCGCACAGATTGCTAAACACAATAAAGATAATACTAACCGTAGACTAGGATCCGGTGGTTATAAAGTAGTTAATTCTTGCCTAATGATTGTGGCATGCAATAATAAAATTGAGGTGTCTTTGAGAGCGCGGGCCACTGTCATAATAGGGGAATTACGGAATCTAGAACATTTTCGTATACAATATGCTCAACTTTATGAGAATTTAAATAAATCTACAACAATTAACGATGTGTTAGTTTCATTAAATCCTGTTAAAGATGATTTTAATACATCTATAAGAATGGAATTTTTACGAAGTTACCAAGAAATAACAATTACAAATGATTGTGGCGATCTAGATAGTGTCGATCGCTTGACAATAGGGATACCATTCTTAAAGCAAACAGCAGATAAAAAAGTTTATCTAAAATTGCATATTTTCGATAAGATTATCGAGTCTAAACATCTTTACCCAATACATGCTGCATATAATAAGAAAAATTCTAATATTAAACAAGAAATGGTTAGGCAATTTATTATCGCTTTAACTGAACTGCACGCTAAAGGAATTATACATCGTGATCTTAAGCCAGATAATTTATTATTAGACCTAAAGACAGGTATACGATTAAAAATAATCGACTGGGGTTTTGCAGTGAATGTTAAGAAGCCCCTCATGTTAACAAGAGAGCTTGTGAAGTTACTGGGTCTTTCACGCGACCATTGTGGTTATATAGATGGTAAATTATTAAATAGCATAAATTTAGAATATGTTTATAACAAACTATTACCATTTGCAGGATGGTTCGAACATATCGTCCCCCAAACTGAAATTACTTTAGATAGTTTAAATACAGAAATTAAAAAATATTTACCTGATATAGACCCACTGATATACTTAGATTTTATTGGTTCTATAGAGTATGTTGCTCCAGAAATATTTGAAATGGTACGGCATGAATACTACCAAAACGATCCTTTGCCAAAAATAACTCTGGCCTCAGAAATAAATAAAATAAAGCATAGCGATATAATTGCAAATAATAAATTACAAGTAAATGAAAAACATGATATCTGGGCCGCTGGAGTGTCTATAGTTGAATATTGTTTAGGGCGAAGACCGCTACTTACAGATTCCATGACAATTGCATTTATTGAAAGAAATTTGTTGTTGCAAAGCATGCTGCATTCGAATCCAGAATTACGTTGTGATACTAATAAATTATTGGAGCTTTCTGCTCTTAACGGACCCCTTGTGATTCCCAATAAATCTGAGGTTAAAAGGCTATCATCGCAATATATAAATAAAATTAAGGCTGCACCATTACTATTTGCTGCTGCTACGCCGCACCCATCAACGACACACGTTGAGGTTTCTGCAATAACAAATAAGAAACAGAAATCTGTGCTATCATCATTATTGGGTAATTAACTACGCTATGGCAACATGATTTTTGTCGTGTACGGTGTGATTTTTTAGAAGACGTGATTATAGTTAAGCCAGTAATTTATTCTGGGTTTTAACCCTTCTTTCAATTAGTGTTATAGGTGAATTACGATTTTCATCGATTTTCTTCTGCATTTCTCTAACCTTATTATTACCATGAACACGTTTAATGTGTGTTTCAATATAATCTGTCAATCTATTATCAGTGAATCCTGCAAGACAGTGTAAAATATTTTGTTTATGACTTGTTTCATTCAAAAGATCTGCACCATTAGCAATTAGTAATTCCAAAATTTCAAGCTGTGGTTCTATATCCGCTGTTGACTTTAATTTAATACCTACAGCTTGTTCTAATGCGGTATAACCAAAAGAGTCGCGATTAGTTACCAGTTTCTCGTTGGCATTTTTATCCGTTGTCAATAATAGTTTAATTATTTGTAGCGTATAAGAAACATCAAGTTGCGGTAAATTGTCAGCATTGCCGGTATTTCTTAATATGAGTTGCAATAAGTTATAATTGTAGTTGTAAATACGATCACTAGCGTAGACACGTTGTTGTAACCAACTAAATTTACTAATGTTACGGCCGTGTAATGCGGCATAACTTAACAAGTCCATATCTTCTCTATTTATTATTGCTGCAACAGTAGGTAGTGAAGGATTCTTTAAGCGCGATTTTTCGTATAAATCAACTAGATACTCTAGGACCGAATGGTTATCAGTATCTTTCTCTAGTAATGCTTCACAAGCATGGAATAGAGTTTTGGGTTTAATAGCCGTGAAATTAAACCTGGTTACGATGTCCTTGATAAGATTAATATCTCCTAAAATAGCAGCATCATCGAGCATTGTCATATTAAACACATCAGGTTGCGTTGGATCAACTTTAGAAGTAATAGCATAATCGCTTAATTTTTCTAGATCTTGAATACATTCTTGGGTTAAGCCGCGTTCTTTGCAGGTGTTGAAAATTTGTTGCCAGCATATTGTTTGTGTGAGTGGTGGTGTTTTCAATAATTCAACTAGCGATGAATCCATTATGCTTTGAATATCTACGTTTGGATTACTAGTATCATGCATATCATAAATATGGTTTATAAGAATTTTGTCATTAATAAGCATCTCATTATACTCGCAGCCACCAAAGATAAAGAATACTCGTGAATAAAAAGCGCCATCATCATCAAGCTTTACTGTCGTGGCGACATTTTTAATGTTATTTCTAATTTGTTCGCGGTTTTCTATCAATTGCTGAATTGCCTTATAGTCCTTATTTTGTAATTTCCTAATTATTAAATTGTTTGTAGAATTCTGATTAAAGTAGTCTAATGCATATTCAAAATATTGGCTTATATTTATCTGATTACGTTCTAAAAGTTTAATAATGTTTGTAAGATGGAATGATAAAACAGCCATGGCTGCTTTCCAGCCACGAATTTCTGCAATACCAATAGTAGTATTTTTATTATTATTCTTAGTGGCTAAAATAGTTCTTAAGAAATAGGCTGTTCTCGACGGATCGTTGTTGGTACTTAAAAATATAATAGAAAATGCGTTTAAAGCAATAGTTTCTGTTACATTTTGGTTACGTAATAATGTATGTACAAAACTATCGCCATGCTCACTATTTAAATCATCGCAAGGATTTTTTGTCGGAGCATCATACTTGCACAACAATAGTTTTAGTAATGCCATATTTGTTGGGGTGTATTGTGCCCAGGTATGCAGTAAAGTATTGCGTTGTGAATCTTTTGGAGTAGAAGTGAAGGTGGCTTTTTCTAGTATTGACAATGCGAGATCAGTAAATCCGCGTTGTAAGCATATCGTTACTAATGGACGACCTGTACTGTCGGTGTGATTTATATATGCCAATAAAGTTTGTAATTTTATGTCGGTTTGATTTTTTATTTTTCCAAATATATCTAAAAACTCCTTAGGGTTTTGTTCATTATTATAATGTTTGAATAATACCGCACCGTTAGGTAATTTTTCAGCTTTTTGTTGTTTTTGCAATGATAATTCTGGACTATGGATTAAGTCTATACCCATAGCCTGTGCTATTGCTATTACTTTTTCATTTATTTGATCTGGATGTGCAACATTTGTTAATAATATCGAAATGCCATCTTTGCCAGTCGCATCTTTGGCTGTATAGTCAGCGCCTTTAGAAATTAAAAATTTTATTTTGTCTATGTCTAAATTATAGATAGCGGCATGTAATTCTTTAAGCATTAATTTGTTGCATTTTTCAGGTAATTTGGTAGAGTCGCTGTTTAAGTAAGCTTGAAATTCGTTTTTTAAAATACTTGCGATTTTATCATGGATAATAAAAAAAGTATTGTTATTTGTTTTTTCCAATAATTGTTCACAAAATTCCAGTGAAATTTGGATGTCCATTATAAACTTATTAATTTGTTTAGCACGCTTAGGTGAGGGTTCTGAAGCAATAAGGTTTTCTAGCATGCTGTATGTCGCATTTAGTAGTGTGACGTCTTTGTTTATTAAATGATTAAATTCTGCGCTATTAAATGCAGCAACAGATTTTTCTAATAATTGTTGATTAGATAGTTCTACAATAATTGTATTTTTTTCTGGAACTACAGAGGCATCTTTAATAACTACAGGAGTTTCTTCTACAACCACTAGAGCCTCTTCTATAACTACAGGGACAGAGGCGACATCAAGACTAGTGAAGCGTTTAATAACACTGACTGTAAATGGATCGTCATTTTCGGACAGGTCTGCCAGTAATTTTAAAAAAAATGGATTACCAGGTAAGCGTAAGCCGTAACGGATGCATCCTTCTAATATGTCTAGTCGCCCCAAATCACAACAAATACGTGAAAATATTTCAAAATCTTGAGACAACAAGCTGGAATAGTTATAATATTCATTTTCGGCATTATTTAAAAATACATTTAAATCGTTAACAAACGTTACAGCATAATCTACATGAATACGTTGTGCGTATACTTCAAATAGAATCCTTGTTAATACTAACTGACCACACAAAATAAGCAGCTTTCTTTTTGCTTCGTTATCAGGATTAAAATTGGAAATTGCAGATATTCTGCGTAATGCTTCTTCTTGTAGACGTTGTATATTAGGTAATGAAACTTCTAAGCCACGTGAATAATAATTTATAAAATTTGCAATTATAACTTGCAGAGGACTTAGATATAAACGATAATATACCACTGATTCTATCGCTTGAAATAATTCAGTGATAGGTCGTTTTGTATTAGCGTTTGTCGTCTTAAAACCGAGTATTTCACACTCTAAATATTTATTGAAGGCTATCAAAAATTGTAATTTTTCATCTTCATTTTTATAGTCATAGTGATTATAGTTAATGTATTCTGCGGATTTAGGGTAATAATTTATTAGTAACGCCACGATATCTACTGACGGTCCAATACTATATAACCAATTGTGTATATGTTGCTGTATGTAGTTTACTGGAATTATTGCTGGTACTGTTGGCATTACAATGTACCTCTACGATGGTTTTTATTACATTTCTTATGTTGTTGCATAACTGGCGGTGATCCTGGTCCTGTTGCATGAAAATTTTTTTCATAAAAAAAAAGAGGGGTAATGGTCTTTGCTTTTTTTTGTTCTTGTTCTTGTTTTGATTTTTCTTTGTTGCCGTTATTTTGTACAGTTAACATTATAAATCTCTCTAGGTATATAACCATGTTTAAAAACACTAGCAAGATAACACCATCTATATATCAAAGCAACCAGTTTGTTGTATCATTGATGCTACTTTGTTAGAATGTGGATCATAATAACAAGGGTATCAATATATGAAGCATCGTAATCATATCACGCCATTTATACTTCAAGTTTTGCAGCCCTTTAGGGTGTTGATCGCTTTACAATCAATAGCCGGTATCGTGTGGGCTATAGATCTAAGCGTTAGACCATATTTAATAAAAGTCGTTATTGATACGCTTGCTAATGTTCCTCATGATGATGCTATAAATCAGTTGCTAATGCCACTAAGTTTATACATTATTTTATCATTAACAGTAGTAATGCTATTTAGACTCTATGATGTCGCCTGGTTACGGATGTTGGCGCCATTGCGAGCCCATATAGCAACTTTGTTAACCAGCAGCATGCTGCGGCACAGTATAGCAAACACTCAAAATAAGTTCTCTGGTTCCATGGCAAATATCGTAACAGATATCATGAATGGTATTCCAGAAATTATAAAAATTGTAGCAGATAAGTTTTGTACGCAATTTTTAGCTGCTTGTATTGCGCTTGCTACTGTAGCAACTATTGGTATTACATATGCTGGGATGCTGCTGGTATGGTTGTTATGCTTTATTTTAGGATCTATTTATTTTACACGCCGGTTGCAAAATGTATGTTCCGCTGCTGCAACAACTCGGGGGGCCATGTCTGGGCAGATCTTAGACATGTTGAGTAACATTCGTACCATTCAAATGTTTGCGACCCAAAAATTAGAAGAGTCTCGCCTTAAGCATGTGTTGAACGCCGCAACTCTGGCTGATCAGGAGCGGGATCAGCGCTTTATGATTGTTGCGGCTTTTCAAGGGCTGACATTTATAGTATATCAAATAATCTGTTTGATTTTATTAGTAATTGGATTTAAACACGGGGTAGTATCTGCTGGTGATTTTGTCTTATTATTAAATGTTAACATTGCTTTAGTAGGGATGTTGCGTAATTTTTCTAATGAATTATTAAGTTTAGCTGTTGTGTCTAATAACGTAACCCATGGTCTTGAAATAGCTTTAGTGGTTCCAGATGTTATAGATTTACCTAATGCTGTTACCATGCAACAGATCCGCGGCAATATAGTATTTGAAAATGTGACATTTTCTTACAACCCAAATAAACCGTTATTTGTTAATAAGTCGCTTACTATAAAAAGTGGTGAAAAAATAGGCTTGGTTGGTTATTCTGGTGGCGGCAAATCGACCTTTATTAATTTACTTATGCGTTTATATGATGTTGACAGCGGTAAGATTAGCATCGATGGCTATGATATACGCGAAGTAACGCTTGATTCTTTAAGATATCATATAAGTATTATACCGCAGGATACCATTTTATTTCACCGCTCAATTTTAGAAAATATTAGCTATGGTACCAATGCTAGCTTTGATGCTGTAGTGGTTGCAGCAACTATAGCTAGGGCGCATGAGTTTATCATGTTGATGCCGAATGACTACCATACTTTGGTGGGGGAGCGCGGTTTAAAACTTTCCGGTGGGCAACGGCAGCGTATTGCTATAGCCAGAGCTATCTTAAAAAATGCACCAATTGTAATTTTGGATGAACCAACTTCGCAATTAGATACTATAACAGAGTCGTTTTTACAGGAATCTTTTTTGGACTTGGTTGCAGGAAAAACGACTATCGTGATTGCGCATCGTCTTTCGACATTGGTAAATATGGATAGGATTTTAGTGTTTGAATCTGGTATTATAGTTGAAGATGGCAATCATCAACAATTATTACAACAAGATGGTTTGTATGCACGTTTATGGGGTTCACAAAAGGTTAAATCTGAATCATGCGATATAATATAACTTCTCTTATTTCAACAATCGAACAGTTGGAGTCATTAAAAACTGTAAATCAACGCAATGAGTTACGAAATAAAATGCAGTCTAGCTTATCTGATTCAAATATGATCATGAGTGATGCGCATCTTTTAAATATAATTAACTATCTGGTTTCAAAAGAAAATTTAAAGTGGATAGAAGATCGACTGTTGAGTTTAAATGATATAGATTGTTTAGATTTGTGTAAGGCGGATACAAAACTAACTTTTTCATTAGCATTTGTAGGTAATCCAGAAACATCCCAATTTGAATTATGCATTTTAACTAATAAAAAATACTATAATGCTAACACTGCACAGATCGATAAACACAAAATAGATAACGTTAACCGTAGGTTAGGCTCAGGTTCTTATAAAGTAGTTAATTCTTGTCTAATGGTTGTGGCATGTAATAATGACATTGAGGTGTCTCTTGCCGCACGAGCCACTGTCAAAATAGGTACATTACAGAGTCTGGAACATTTTGATATAAAATATGCTCAACTTTATGAGAATTTAAAAAAATCTACAACAATTGACGATGTATTACTTGCTTTAAGTAATGTTGATAATGATTCTGATACATTTATAGGAATGAAATTTTTACGAAGTTATCAAGAGGTAAAAATTACGCATGATTATGGTGATCTAGCTAGTATCGATCGTTTGAGATTAGGGATCCCATTCGTAAAGTTAGGAGAAAATAAAGAAGCTTATCTAAAACTGCATATTTTCGATAAGATTGTCACGTATAAAAACCTTTATTCAACGAAGTATTTATCTAAGAGTGAAAATTATGATGTTTTAAAAGTAATAATTAAACAATTTATTACCTCTTTAACTGCGCTTCACGCTAAGGGAATTATACATCGTGATCTTAAGCCAAATAATATATTATTAAGCCGAGAGACAAATACAGGATTAAAAATAATCGACTGGGGTTTTGCAGTGGATGTTAATAGGATCATCATTTTAACAAAAAATCTTGTGAAGTTACTGGGTTTTTCACAAGATCATTATGGTTATATAGATGGTAAATTATTAAATAGCATAAATTTAGAATATGTTTATAGAAAACTATTACCATTTTCAGGGTTGTTGAAAAATATCGTTCTTCAAACTGAAATTACTTTAGATAATTTAAATGCAGAAATTAAAAAATATTTACCTGATATAGACCCACTGATATACTTAAATGTTATTGGTACCATAGAGTATGTTGCTCCAGAAATATTTGAAATGGTACGGAGAGAGTACTACAAAGACAATATTTTGCCAATAATAACTCTGGCTTCAGAAATAAATATCATAAATCGTAGCGATATAATTGCAAATAATGAATTACAAGCAAATGAAAAACATGATATCTGGGCCGCTGGAGTGTCTATAGTTGAATATTGTTTAGGGCGAAGACCGCTACTTACAGATTCCATGACAATTGCATTTATTGAAAGAAATTTGT
>Ga0206900_1118_pt1 | contig 20703 bp, 11 predicted proteins | sample Alteio_BWOrgHeat_46_FD_153235 | JGI IMG/M metagenome (GOLD analysis project Ga0206900, IMG submission 153235) | Enriched cells from forest soil in Barre Woods Harvard Forest LTER site, Petersham, Massachusetts, United States -... | ecosystem: Environmental > Terrestrial > Soil > Temperate forest >... | reverse complement strand
GCAATCTTTTTCCAATGCCTTTTCAGTGACATATTTCAGGCAATACGTTAATCCCTCTCTACGTAAATGTTTGGGCGGCAATTTCACTCCTATGACTTGTATATCATATCTTTCAATGATGTGCTCAATGGCGCGCCATATCTTTTTCACTTTCTTCCTGGAATATGTTTCGTCAAATCCTTTTATCTGCCAGTCTATCAATTCTGCTCTGGTGCCTATGGCCATTCCCAGCCTTCTCACACCCAAGCTAATCCCGAGGTAGTTTGCCGGTTCGTTCATAGAGGCCGATACAAAAGTTATAATACCGCTTCTTGTTGGTGTTAATTTCGCTTTGTGGCCTTGCAATTACGTGATTGAATATTGCCAGGATCACTTCGCGTGAGTGCTTGCGGCACTTTCTGACATGGAATTGCAGTTCAGTAATATCATCCAGCTTCTCTGCAATATAGCGGGCTAATTCATTCACTTCAAATGGAATTTGGTCGTTCATAATATCGTGTATCCCGTTGGGATATCTTAGACTGATAATGTTCTCGACGTTATCGATATTTATATTTAACGATATATCGTATCGGTCGTCTTTTTGCTGTTTTTTCATTTTGGGGATGTTTACAACTCTTCCTCAGATGAAGGAAATGTATCCATTGGTATCTGGTCGAGGTCGGGATACAGGTCTATAGGTCTGCATTTGTAGAGTTTTGCTAAATCGAGTAAGCGCGGGATTGATGGAAATGATTTTCCGTTTTCCCAATTTGACAGGGTGCACCGTGAGCTTAAACCGAGTTTCTTTCGTACTGTTTCTTGCTTAAGCCCACAGAGCTTCCTGTACTTTCTTAGCTTATTGTGGATTTGTCGACCATCAATATCCATAGATTCATACTACGAAAATTATCGGCTGAGCTGTAGAACCAGATTGTCTATTAATCCATACAAAGTGGGGATACCTGAAATTTGACAAAAAGAAAAAGCGATCATGAGGTCGTTTTTTAGAAATGATAATTGCCACTGCCAAAACCGTATATCAGGATTATACACGATGTGGGGAAAATATAAAATGCAATGTTGTGGACTTCTACTTACAAATCATTCATTGGGTGCTTTGTCATTTGAGAGCGCAGGTGGTCAGCACTTGCAAATAGGTAAATAGTTGTTGTTTTAATATCAGAGTGTCCCATCATTCGACTGAGGCTATATATGTCGCATCCTCCTTCTATCATTAAAGTGGCGAATGTGTGGCGAAGCTTGTGAATAGTAAATACTATTCCAGTGGCTTTTTTGAATTGCTCGGTAACTAATTTAAGCCCTTGGGAAGTCAACCCGGCATTATGGGTGGAAGAGACAAAGAAGAATGGGGAAGTCCACTGTAGCTTGTTCCTTTGTTCAAGATACCTATTCAGTATCTGGACTAAGGTTAAAGCCATGGGCACAATTCTATCCTTGTTGCCTTTGCCTTTACGTATGATAATACTTAAGTTGGCTATATCAACATCTGTGACTTTAAGGTTTAGCAATTCCTGTTTGCGTAATCCAGCAAATATGAACATGCTAAAAATTGCATAGTTCCTGTGGCGAAGGAACTGGGTATAATGAGGATAATTCTGTATTATTTCTAAGAGCAAAAAAGCGTTTTGCTTAGTTAAGTTTTTGGGTAACGGCCGTTCAAGTTTGGGGATATCTATTCCATCGATAGGGTTTGTCCGGATGATTCCTTCCTGAATGCACCATTTGAAAAAGACTTTTAGCGAATTATAATAAACAAGGTATGTCGTGGCCTTCCATTTTCTCTCCGCTCGGCCCAAAAAGAAAAGTTCGCGCATGTTTGAGTTTGTTATGAACTCTACTTCTTGCATGGTCCCGTATTTTTGATAAAAATCAAGGACGTTGCGGTACCGCTTGATAGTTGCTTCCGAATAACCCCGGATGTGCAACGAATAGTCATAAAACCTGCCTGTCAAATTTTGTATTTGCATACAATGACAGTCTCCGAATTCCGTCCTTTCTTAGACCACTTCTCTGCGAAAGGTGGTTCCACTTTGGTCAAAAATTAAATTTTAGCTTGCTAAATAAGGAAATTTTGAGAATTAGTCCGGACCCCTTCATTGCAAATGAAGTGCTCTACCAGATGAGCTAAGGGCCCCTTATTTGTCAAGGCTTTTTTGCCATTTTATCCATTTTTAAGGATATTTAGGTGGACCACCTCACAGAGGTTATCCACAGCCAAAAGCGGGGGAAAAGAACCAAATTGGAAACTGATTAAACTAATAAAGTAGCGACAGCTATAGAGTATCACAAACATGAAAATAGTTCAATCCTCGTCTGTGCTTTAGCATTAAATGAGAGCCTCAATGCTCATATTTTCAACGTCTGATCTCATGGTCTGTGGGGGTAGGCACATGGTATAGTGCAAGGTCATCGCTGGATTTGTATGACCTAAAAGTTGTTGTAATTTCGCAATATTTCCGCTGTAATTAAGGAAGTTAACCGCAAAGGTATGCCTGAGTTGATGAACATGAAAATGGATGCCGGAAGCTTCTTTAAGTGCGGCAACGAGGTGTTTCAGCCCATCAGGTGTCAACCCTGTATCACGGGTGCTGGATGTAATAAGGTATTGGGTTTTATATCCCTTTCTCGCCGATATATAATCTTTCAAGTGAAGAACAAGCTGGGAGTTGAGCGGTATGTGCCTGGTCCGTTCAACTTTGGACGTAATGGCTCGAACAGTGAGCATTCTTTTATCAAGGTCAATATCCCTAAGTTGAAGCAATAGCAATTCATTTCGGCGGAGCCCGCAAAACAAAAAGAGATAAAAAATAACTATGTTTCGTTTAAGTAGAAAGGGATTGTAAGCCGTTGTCAATATTGCCGCAATGATTTTCTCAATCTGGTCTTTGTCAAGAAATTTTTGCGCATCATGAATGACGTGTGGCCGCTTCAATCCTAATAGGGGATTGCATTGTAAATATCCTCTCAGCACCATCCAGGCGAAAAAACCGTTTAGCTTGTTCCAATATGTGAGAATGGTTGATTTTTTAATGCCTGTCACAATTTGACCTTTCCCAATTTTCCTGTTTCGCTCCTGTAATTGGTTGAAGAATAAAGCAATTGTGCTAGGTGTCATTGACTCAATCGAAGTTGATGGTTGCAGTCTCATTAAAACAGAAAAAGCCTGCCTATAATCCTGAAGTGTGTTCGGCTTCAGCCTTTGTACAAATTCACATTCATACATGTACTCATCAAATAGTTGTTGGAGGGTTTTCTTCACACCCTATTTTCCCATGCTCATTGGATTCGCGTAAGAACCAGGTTGCCTATCAAAAAGGCAATCTGGTTCTTATCACAAGTTGTTGCTTACCGTATCATGGTGAGTATGAATGAACATGAAGAGCAATTTTGTACTCCTATAGGAGTTACAAATTATAGAAACCCAATCCCGTTCTATATCAAAGACAAAGACCGTCTATACCACATGTACGCTATCGGAAAGACTGGAGTCGGTAAAAGCACCCTCCTTGAAAATATGGCAATAAGTGACATCCAGAAAGGCAAAGGGTTGTGCCTCATTGACCCACACGGAGATATTGCGGAAGATATTTTGCACTACATACCTGAGGACAGAATCAAAGATGTCGTCTACTTCAACCCCTCAGATATTACCCATTCAAATGGTTTCAATCCGTTAAAGAGCGTCCACCCCGACCATCACCATTTGGTGGCCTCGGGCCTTGTGTCAGTATTCAAGAAGATTTGGGAAGGCAAAAGCTGGGGCACAAGAATGGAGGAGATCTTCATGAAATCGCTGTTAACCCTCCTCGAATACCGACATGCTACTATGCTCGATATCGAACCATTACTGACAGACCAGTACTTTAGAAATGGCATACTCTTCAGGGTAAAAAATCCTTCACTGTTGAATTTTTGGAGGAATAGATTTGAAAAATACTCCTCTGCACTGAAAGCTGAATCTGTAAGCCCTATTTTGAACAAAATAGGGATATTCAACACCAGTATACCGCTCCGCAATATCGTAGGGCAGAAGTATTCCAGCTTCACCTTTCAGGATGTCATGGATAACGGCAAGATATTCATTGCCAACTTGTCAAAGGGCAAGCTTGGTGAGGAAACTACAGCCATTTTAGGCAGTATGCTGGTCACCAATATCCAGTCAGCAGCCTTGTACAGAGCCATTCAAAAGGAAGAAGAACGCAGGCCTTTTTACTTGTATGTCGATGAGGCACATTCCTTTATTTCGGGCTCTTTCGCTGATATTTTAGCGGAAGCAAGGAAATACAAACTTGGCCTATTCCTTGCCCATCAATACATTGAGCAGCTTTCAGACCCCATCAGAGCGGCCATATTCGGCAATGTTGGGACAATGATTGCGTTCAGGGTTGGGGCAACCGATGCCGAGTGCTTAGAAAAGGAATTCTATCCGGTATTCAACAAAATTGACTTTATCAACCTGCCCAGGTATTCAATGTACCTCAAACTAATGATTGATGGTGCGACTTCGCAACCGTTTAGTGCTGATACACTGCCCTTACGGGAATGCTTTAAATCTTTCAAGAATGAAGTAATCGCAGCTTCAAAAGAAACATACGCCAAGCCGAGGGAAGATATTGAAGTAGGAATATTTGAGCGCAATGGAAGCAATAACGAAGAACCAAAAACCCTTTTTGCATAGCGTAGCCCTAGTTTCCCAGGGCTACACATGCAACTGATAAGATTGCCTTTTCATCCCCTGAAAAGACAATGCAATATACAGAATATCTTCATGGTTTTTAGCTTGTGCAGGCTCAGAGTAAAGGCTTGATAGCCCAATGATAAAATCTATCGTAAACAGAAATGCAACAAATTGAAAATGAATTCATATGAGGCAATTGTGCAAGATCACTTTATACCATTACAAAAGAATACGAAATATAAGTGCCTCCGAGACCAGCTATTGTCACGATACAATAATACGTTCCCGGGGCCGTAGCTGTATATGTATTGTTCGTTTCACCGGTTAGAATTGTACTGTTTTTGTACCATTGAAAAGAATCATAGGCACTATTCACGGACAACACAACATCCGAATCACCGCAGTCAGGTGATGCGGATATTATAGGTTTTGTTGTGAGGCCTACATTGCTGAATTCTGACGTATTATTGACTGAATCAGTGGCAGTAGCCAAAAAGCTCTCTGTAATGGGAAGTGTAATGCCTGAAAAAGACCAATTCCCACTATTGTCAGACATGGAATATCCCAAATATTTATCGGTAAGTTCTGGGAAATTGCTTCTAAAGACCTCAATTTTATAATTATGTCCGGCCGTGCCATAGATTGTCCTTGTGCTGGCATCCACATTTGTGATGGTGGGAGGTTGGATATAATCGTTTGCACCATAACTTAATCCATCATTCAATTCAATGTTTTTGTATATTACAGGTACAGGTCCCAAAAACAGGTTTCTGGATATCAAAAAATGGTAAATATCAGGGCCATTTTGATTTGCTTCGTATAGGTCGATTCCTACGCCATCATATATTCTTTGCAAATAATTCGCATATGCTCCAGGGCCTCCGATCTGTACATCATGAATAGGTGGGAGATTCCCATGTTGCCTAAAGGCCCATATTCCATCACCGACCATTGTGGAAATAGGATAAAAGCCTCCTACTGGGATTGATAAAGCTAATGAATGATCCAGCCCAAGATAGCAGCCCCTGATCTGGACATTCGAGCAACTCTCAAGAAATATAGGCAGGTCTAAGGTATTGAACATGCAATTTTCAATGGTTACATTCTCTATCGCAGTTGATGAAGTAGTTGGAGGACCATATAAATAAATTGCAGTTATATCACCCCCGCCCCCATCACCAGATAAAGTAATGGCTTTTATTTGGGTGCCCGAAGCATCGAAACTACTACCAGCATCGTAGAGGAGATTAAATATGTTACCAAAATAATATGGTGTACCAACGGTCATCACCACAATCAACGGGTCTTGCTGGGTATAGTCTCGTGTGAGGTCTTGGGTTGTTCCATCAATAATGACCTTTGTGGTAATATCAATCCAAAATCCAATAAGCGGTATGATATGTTTGCCTGAACCGGGAATGGCAAACTTTATATAATTGTCGCCTGGGTTTGCATTTGAAGTCTCCACCGCCCACCTAAGACTATTCGCAATCGGAGTGCCTCCGTTGTAATCAGAGGTGTTAGTCACCCAATAAATATGTGTGGTGCCATAAGAAAGACTTACTGCCAACAATGAGAACAAGATGCTTAAAAAAACTTTTTTCATGGCCGATATATTTTAGTATTTCGATAATCTTGTGAAGCGTGTGCTCCCACCAGATTTATCCGTGATATAGATACCCCATTGGCTGAAGCTATCCCAGTCGGACTCTTTCATCCTAAAAACAACAGATATCAAATTACCTGACACTAGAAAGGGAACGAGGCCTGTGGCATATTTTTGGTTGTTTGAGTCTATCAGGCTAACTGCTTGGTGAACTATATTATCCGTGTCATTTGCTGAGCCCAGACAAATAGTAATACCTTGAAGGTTTACCGCGCTATCCACCACAAAACGCAGTACATATCTCTTCCAAACAGAATCTCTCATTGCAGCTTTCATACTGTCTTGGTTCCTATTGTAATAGTGAAATATCCGTGCCTTTATTATATGAACCCGACTATTACCTCCTTGTGCAGGTATGTTATTAGCTGAAGTGGGTTGACTTAGTAAAATGTATGATATAATACTGAAATAGAGCAAAATATGTAAAATAACACGTTTCATATATGTTAAGTATTAGAGTTCATTTTTTGAGTGATCATTGTGCTTGTAATGCTCTGTTCTTTTCTACCTGTTCTTCTATTGTTTCTTTGTGCATTATATCTCTGCATAGCTTGAAGTTGGCCTTTGGAGAAGGTAAACCCATAAACTCAGATCTCGCAAGTATAAGATTTGCACCAACCGGGGGTTTGTTTTTTGGCAGGGCAAGATATTTGGTTTTGGATATTGCGCTTTGGATAGAATTTAGACTTAGAGTGGCAAATTCCTGAATACAGGGGGAGCCACAATTGCGGCTCCAGTGAGTAGCTTTTTCTGGGATGCTATAATTGTTGCTAGCTTTCATCTTTCCAATGTTGACAAATATTTTCTCTCTTCTTCAATCATTCAACAGAATAGGACTAATGGATTCTGCTGCCTCGGCTGCATCCTTTTGGCGAACCTTTAAGTGCGGGGACAGTTTGCATTTTCTTGTATCCACGAAAGAAAGAGTCCTTAATTTTTTAAAATATATTACGGGCAGATGTTCAGCACTTTTCCTTGGTGTAACACTATTTATAATAATAAAGGAATCCCCACTACTTGCAAAAATTTGAGTGAATTGTTCACCTGAGTTAGACGGATAGTATGCAGATCTAAATCTGAATTGGTTTAATTCCCAGAGACTACTCCCACAAGTATTCCATGTACCAAAAGTATCAAGTAAAAAAGGCACTCTCATATTAAAATTAAAGGTTGAATCTGGCTCAAAAGTTAAAACTAACTTAGAAATACTACAACTATCATTGTAATAGCTGCCAAGTGATGTTCTAGCTAAATCTATTTTGTAGACTCCTAATATTTGATAAAAATGAGCTTTTTTAATTTCATTCTCATATCTTTGCGGATTTTGACAGGAAGTCAAAACGCTATTTAAAATAATGATTTTTAATATTTTGTTCAATTATATTTAAATTTTATTGCGAATTTGGAATAAATAGGTTAAATGTTTGACTTATGTTGCCATATGGAGTTCTTTGACCAGGGTCTCTAACGTATGATTTTGGCCAATTTTCAGTACCCTTGCTCATTTTTGCTGTATATGCGCCAGAGGTAAGAGATGTAACATTGAAAATAGAAATTGCAAGACCTTGGTCTTGTTTTGTTATTGTGATACTCACACTACCCGCTAAACCAGTAATTGTAAACAAGGATTGGTTCTGAAGAAGTGCATCATTTAGTAATTCTGGCCCACCAAAAGAGTATTGTTTGTTTGTTACATCTTGACCATTATTAAAATCTTGTATTGCGCTTGCTACTAAAGGCGAGTTGAGAAATTTAGAACTAATTACTCCATTGGTCGGGAAAACAGTATTTTCGGGTCCCACACCGGCAACAAAATTGTGCAATAGCTTATCTACAACAAATGCTTCATAATTAGGAATATCTTTACTATTTGATTCATCAACATTGAAAAATTGACAGTTTCCGGTGTACATATTAAAATTGTTGCCTGGGTCGCCCTTTGTGTCTGTAACGTATGTGTTGTCTTCTGGATAACATGTTGTACTCCCTTTTAAATCATTTGTTACAGCAGTCCATAAATTTTTAGCATAATCATTAAGACCAGCATCAGTTGCAATCATATCCACTTCATTCATCGCTTTCATTTCATTTGGTCCCGGGGTTACAGGATTGTTAGCTGGTTCAAGGCCATCGAAGTCAATGAATTTAATAGGGTTATCGCCGGAAAATTGATATGGTGAATACCAAGCATATTTTTTTGTTAAGAGATCTACGCTGAAAAATTTACCAATCCTCGCATCATAAATCCGCATCCCATAATCATACTCATCCCCCTCCCCATATGTCTCATCATCCTTTTCTTTACCATTAAACCCATACCTATACGCATGGTTGCCCACAGATATGCTTTTGCATATAGCTTTTTGGGTAGGGTTCAGGCAGACAGTATCTATAATACGTCGCCATAGGGAGTCTTGGCTACCACTCCAGTTTACATATTCGTCAGAATCACCTGCTGCCAGGTTATGCGCATGCCATCCCCTTGAAAATGGATACCCTGGGCTATACGGATACCACCCATCATTCAGCGGATCCCATAAAACCATGGAGTCTGAATTAGTAGGAGGAGCGCCGCAGCCACCGTTGTAGCTAGCACTCACTTCTGTACTGCTTATAGCCCGTCGGTAGACCCGCGCCTGCATCATATCCCCCTTGAAAGGGTACTTGGTTGCATTGAGCCCTATATCGCCAATAAGTAACGGCCCATTGTCTATCGAGTCCGTATTCCCAGTGAACAATGTAGTATTGGTGCCAGCCATATGAGAGGTGGTCACAGCAGAGCCGTCAACATATATTTTCCAGTTGGTCCACGTATTGCCATGGCGGGTAGCTACGATATGGTGCCAGGCATTGAGGCTAATATAGGTATTGGCATATACCCCCACTTCATTAGCGACATCATCCAGAATGATGTATGGCCGGGCATTGTCCAGGCCCATGGCAAAACCATTTGAGGCAAAATAGCTGAAATCATAATAGGTTGTTCCCATGATGCCCCTCATGCCACCCGTGTCTGACATCCGCACCCACGCTTCATAGGTGATGTCTCCCTTGCCAAATATCAAAGTCGGTGGATTGTTGGCGTCAAAAAACCCGTAATGATCATCAATAAAATGATAATATTCTTTCAGCAGGCTACACCCCCTCAATATAGTCAGCCAGTTCTTGGCGCTGCTTTGGAGAAACAAGCTCGGTACCGAATCGTTCAGATAGGTTTTCAGGGCCGTACTGTCGAACAATGTACCACCATAGGCTTTCAAAAGGTTTTTCAGTCTGCCGCAAGTTATGCAGGTATCAACTGTAATGTCAGAGCTATCCATGGTATATTGGCGTCCTGGCATGGGCGACCCAAAGGGATAATAGTCCTGCGCGGTGACCACATCTGCGGTATAGTACAGGGCAGTATCATAGCCTGCGGGCGGGTTGCAAATTTTCTTGTCGCTTATCACGGCCAGCACGTTGCCCAAATGGTTGGACAGTTCGTATCTTTTATGGCCCAATATACGGTTAAAATTGGCAGTTGGCGTTGCCTGATTATAGCTATAATAGATCGTGGTGGCGGTACCCTTGCCGCTTGTGGCATCCAATGTGCCGTCATAGTCCATCCACGCCAAAGTTGTATCTGCATTGATCAGCCCAATGCGTTTAGAGCCATAGAGATCCAGTTCCGCCAATTTCAGGCTGTCCTTATAAGCCCCGGCACTTCCATAAATCGCTACCAGCATTTCACGGTAGGCTGTGCTGCCCGCATAGGTAGATACATCGCTCATGAACTGGGATACTGTCCTATCTGCCTTGATGACATTGGCAAAGGCATTGTCCCAAGTGCTGATGGCAGTAATAAAAGGCAGCAGGGTACAAGGACTATTGGCCGCGGCAATTGCCAATAAGGTAGAATCGGTTTCTCCATATACGGGGGTATCCACAATGCTATGGCTTTCATAGTATAGGATATCAATAATATCGGATTGAGATTTCAGCCAACTCCGTAAAGAAGCCAAATCGCTAGAAGTAACGGATCCAGATGTGAAATAAGTGTACAAGGCGCTACTGAGCCCACCCCCAAAACTGGCCGTTGCCGTGGGCAAGATCGAGCTATAAATGCTTCCTAGGGCGTTATAAGTAAGAATATCACTGGTCAAGCTTGCACTGGAAACCGTACCGCATACATTGGTCGCCGCGGTACTTTGTGCCCCAGCCCCTGTAGGATACGTTCCAAGACTTGCATGGGTGTATTCCCATTGCAAGAAATGGGTAGCACCACCTACTGCAAGGCTTGCATTGTCGATGGCCACAAGAAAAGAAAAGCAGCTTCCCGACACAAAATTTGACGTGAGGTCAGTGGTAACCGATGTACTCCCTGGCAATGAATAGATATAGGTAGTGAGCCTGATCGCATTGGAGTCCTGAAAATATTTCACCAAGTTGGCATTGGAGATATTGCCTGTAGTCAGCACTAAATTCCTTGCATTAGTATCGTTTTGCGCATACCAATCAGAATTATAATCCGTGTGCAAAAACGTCATGGAGGTTCCTTGGTGTATCATAGCCGTTTCTAGGTTGTGCACCACGGTACTGTTACCACAATAAGCTGGCCCAGCAAATGTATTTGCAAAATAAGAGGATCCCGTATTGGATTTCAACTCAGCCAGGCATGCTGGTATATCTGCAGCCCCCGGAGCCCTTTTTTCATGAATGGTGCGGGTATATATGGCCATCACATTGCCCGTGGCATCATGTACATAATAAGTGTAATGCCACTTGGCAGGATCAGTGCCGTATTGGGCTATCTTTGCGATGCGGTTGCCATCCGGGCCATAGTAAAACAATAAATTTGGCTTGCTGCTACCTGTTGTTCTGATGATGCTCTTTATTTTCCCGTATGCTGTCCAGTTGATAGTGGCAATCTGCTCGGCACTGTCTTTTTTCAGATTACCAATGGCATCATAGCCATAGTTGCCTGTGGGTTCATCATCTATATCGGTCTTGTAATTGGTGGCCCTTACGGTATCGTGGACATAAAGTAGACGGTTGGTGCCGCTCTGATAGTGGTACGTTAGACTGTCCATGCTCAGCAACCTGCCCCCTGCCGTGGTTGACTTTCGCAGCAGCCCGGTGATATTTCCGTTCTCGTCATAGCGGTATCTGCAGGCGTAGTCATTCAGGGGTGTTGTGCCCGATTGCCATGCATTGGTCGAGGAATCCACGTTGGAAAAGGCATCCATAGAGAGGATGCGGTTCAGTTGGTCGTATTTATACGCAGTGCCAAGAGCCAGCCCTGTAGGCATCAGCTTGCCAATGGCGGTGACCATGTGCCTGATATTGCCATTGAATAGCCCCGGCGAGGCTGCGTCCAATCCACTACTCGTCAATTTTGCTTCAAACTTGGCGTTTTTGGTAATGGCCAGGTAATCGTTTTGGTAATAACTGAGCGAATAGCCAAATACATCCCGTGCTACTTTTTGGTGCAGTTTGCCATAGGGCTTGCTTATGGTATATCCATCGTTGCCCATATCCGTCCGGGCAGAGAGGGTATTGCTGTTCACGCCTTTTATCCATCCCTGTATCGAATAGGCATAGTCCACTCCCTGAACCTTATTGTCTCCCAGCTCTTCGCGCCCCAGCGGGCCATGCTCAAAATAAAATTGCGTGGCATCATTTTCCCATACCAGGCTGTCGCGGCTGGTATATACATTGGTGAGCCGGTTGTCCGCATCATATTCGTATTTATGGATCAGACGGTCTGCCTTGCCCGATTGGTAATAGACAAAATTCACCTTACCGCTTACCAGGTCATAATCATAGGATATCCGCTTCAGGTCTTGGCCCATGACATGCAGCAGCGGGTATTCCTGCACTAGGTCGCTCACATTGCCGTGCACATCATAGGAAAAGTGCGTGGCATAGTCATATGATGCGCCAGCAACGTCCTGATAGGTCATGGTGGCTACACGGGTACGCAGACATTGCTGCCCGCCGGCAAAATATCCGTTTGTAGTGCTGTTTTTGGGGATATCGTAATAGGTCTTGGTGATTTCCCTGCGGGTGCCTGTGCCAATCCATGAGGCCCATGCGCCAGAATCCCTGGCAATGCTTTCGCTCAGGTCGGTGTTCAGCACTTCTCCTACTTCTTTGATACGCCCTTGGGGATCATAGATCGTATAGCTGTAACGGATGGGTGAAGAAACCTGCCTGGCATTTTGCGAAGCGACCATCCTGCCCAGCACATCATAATAGAATGAATCGTTACCCGCATCAGGGGTTTTCTGGAACCTCAGCTCATCCAGGGAGTTGTAATGGTACAGGGTGTACAAGGTATGGGCAGTATATATCCTGGTGAGCGAATTGTTTTTGCGGTAGGCATTCACATTGGCCAAAGTTCCGCCGGTGATTGGCACCACGCCCGCAGGTGGCACGGTCTTGATCAGCTTGTTTGCCTGGTCATAATAATACAGGGTATAATGGAATTCTTTTTCGGTAAATGTAACGTTGAAGGTATCTATGGCAGCGAGGCATTGGTTGATAAACACCTGCCTGATGGCTTTCTTGAACGAGTCTACATAGTAGTTATATCTGTCAAGCGCGTTTCGGTTGGCGATGTTCTTGAGGTTGGTGACGCAGGTATTCTTGTATGGAATGATTGGACTTACGAATTGCTGCGTGCACAAAGCATTGCTACAGGAAGACACTACAGGCGGTGAAATCGGAACACTGGCCCCTGGTGGGGTATATACAATGCTGGAATAGGGACATAGTGGACAATTGGCAATCTGAAAACAAGGAGCTGCCGGGGAATCCGTGCTCAATGATATCTTTCCCTGCACTGTGACATTGGTTCCGAAAGTTGTTAGGGCGGTGAGAGAGAAACTATCGCTGAGCGAATTGGTATAGGTCCTGGGAATGGCAACAAGGTTTGTAAAGCCCACGATGTTTTTGAAATTGAAAGACATATCTGCGATATAAAGTGAAAAACTATCAGTGCAGGTGCCGTTATGGATTCGGCCGTAAAAATGCACGGTCGAATCAATGGAACTTGTCCAAGTGCGTGAGCTGCCGCCAATGGCTGCACTAAGTGGGGCACTAAAGGCAGGAAATGTCTCCAGGTTCAAGGAGGAGGGATAGTTGTAAAACACATGGTGACGTGCCATGGAATCAAAGAGCACCAATAGGTCCCGCCGTATGGTATCGCCTGTTTGCATTTGGTTGGTACAAGCTTGGTCAGGATTTCCGCACATGCCAATAACGAAACAAGTATTGCTTCCTTGGCATTTCACCACAGTGCCATCGGGTTTGTGTGCCGTGATGATGAAATGATGGGAAGACCCAGTACCATCCAAATAGGCAGGATCCGGCAAAATGCTTTCAAAATCCAGATTATCGCTCCAATGTACCCCAGAAGGAAGTTTGAACCTGAAGGTACAAGAAGCTGCCGTGTCGCTGTTCCCAAATCCAACGATCAGAGAGTCTGTGCCATACGCAGTTACGAGCCATTCCAGGTTGGCATGTGGCGAAGAAATGGACGATTTGATCAAAGGTGTCATCATCATAAGATAGGGATTGGAGCCCAATGATGTTGTTGTCGTCCACTTGTTATTTATGTATAGGGCATTGAATAAATTAAGAAGTGCTTTTGCCTGGTCTGATGCATAACAGGTAAGAGGTGGGCTGCACCCTAGGTTCAGGCACGGTGCTTGACAGGTAATGGTCACTTTTCGTCCATCATTCATAGTGGCCAAGAAAGTAAACTGAAGTGGACTGCTGGATGGTACAGTATGTAGGCAGCAAATGGATTTAATGCTGTCCCAAATAACGGTATCGCCTTCCACGGTAAAGGTAAGGACGCAGCACAAAGATCCTGTATCCTGGGAAATCTTTACAAGCAGAGAAGTGGGGGAATAGGAAACAGGTGTCCATATATATTTTTGTGAACTATCACTTCCCGATATTGCTTGCCGCATGCTGAGACTGAACTCTACAAAATTGTCCAATGTGTCTACATCAGTTAGCTTTTCTTGTCCGACCATATCGTTCAGAAGAGATTGTAGCAGTTCTTCGTTAGGGCACTGGCCACAGGTATTTGCCAGTCCGTTGTTGGTATACGCTTGGACATAGGGCATGACGGTACCGGGGTCATCGTACAGGTTTACCCCCGTTTTGACCATATCATTTATACTTGGGTAGCGGATCACCTTATTTTGGTACAAGGCCGCCGTATATATGCTGCAGGGTTGGTGGGAATCAAAATAACCCGTTCCGGCGGGGGCAGGTGGAGGCTCAAACTGGTTCAGGGTAGGGTCAAAATCCTTGTTTCCGATACAACCGTTGTAATAGCCCCCTTGTATGGCATCGGCAGACCTTTTATAATACTCATATTTCTGCTTCAGGCTGATATACAGGCTTCGGAACATTTGCCATTCGGCATCTTTCTCAATCGTTGTGGAACCAGAAGCAGCAAAATAAGGGGAAGCGAGGCAAGTTGATACTTCTGATGAGGTAACTGCATTCGGGCAAATGGCAGATAGATGGGCAAACTGGAAAATGTTTAAAGTGGTGCCGCCCAATTTTGCATAATATTTCATGGCTGTATCCATGGTACTCTCTTGACCATGACCCACTCCACCAGTTTTAAAATATGGGTCATTTTTAACTACGTCATCTATAGCAGCAGTATCGTTCGTACTGGTTACGGGGATATTCGTACTACCTAAAAACCCATCGCCATATGCCTCAGCATAGGTTTTGGTGGCCATGAGTTGCTCGTCATAGATATTGCTTTGTCCAATGGAATTGCACCAGGCCACATAGCCATATTCAGGATGGTAATAAACCAAAGCCTGAGCCCAGCTTGCCTGCCAATTGGCCAGAAAATCACTAAGGTTGCTGAGATATTGCGGGCGCACCCCAATAGCACCGTTATCAAGGGCCTCTTCATGGCTCATATCGTGGGCTGGAGTGCCATCTGGGGCAATGATAATGTATGATGGGGCGCCACTGGCTTCAACGTAGTTGCCCGATGGGAATTTCCAATTGGAACTGCTCCCCTTGGGCAATTTATTACTGGTGGTATTGTAAACCGACAATGGATAGACGGAAGGGTTGATGATCCCAGTAAGGGTATCAATATATTGCCCGTATTGTCCAGAGGGACTAACGTCCATAAGCATGGATTGATAGGCAATATCACAAGGATCAGTTAGGGTATCTTTGCCACATCCCGCGTCACAGTTGGTCAGGAGTTGCTTGTATTGTGCAGGCGTGAGATAAAATTGGCCAGCAGGATCGCTATACTCATCATAGGTGCCTAATTTGGATTTACAGTCGGCGCACCCTATATTACAGTTGGTGGTATCTATATTGGCCATTTCCCGGTCTATGAAATACTGCAGCTTGTGCACACAAGTATCACGTGGGTCGTTCATGTATTTGTTTACCATGGTATCTATCGCCACCATGTCCACAGCCAGGGATTTAGTGAGGGTATATGAACCTACTGGTAGGTAAATGCTGATAGGGCCAGGCAAATTGTGGTTCGAATTGAAACGTGCGCCAGTGTCTGAACAAGTGACGCTGTTGGTGTCTATGGTTCCGATGCTTTTGTTGAGGCAGTACATGGTAGTACCGCAAGCATCGGTAATGGTTATGCTAAGATTGTATTTGCATTTGTGGCAGGTTGAAACCGACCTGCAATTCATGGTGCTTGTTTTGGACCCTCCCATGGCATAGGTAAAACTATGCGTGCCTGCCGATGAAACTATCATCGTGTATCTTGATACAATCGCCGTAGAGTCGGTTGAAATCTCGTTGTTGCTCAATAAATCCACGGTGATGGAATTAGATGAAGCTGAAGGAATGGCAGTGAGATTGGATGCCCCATCACCAGCCAAGGCCGTGGCGATCACGTTGCCTTTGGCATCCTTATAGGTGACGGCTATCTGTCCGTTCGGATCAACAATCATTTCTTTTTTGTAATGGCTGTTGAAACCTACTTCGTTCGCAAACAACCTGTCCAATTCTTCCTGATAAGGAGTGCCGTAAAAATATTTTGTTTCGTGGCCACTGCCAATCACCAGGTCAGCACCCAAACCGCTTTTTGCCTGTAGGCGACCCGTATTGTCGGTCGTATATTGTGTCTGTGTGAAGGGATAATATTTGGCATCAGGCAAAAAGGCCTGCTGCAAGGAGGAATCAGGGTTGGTATGGGAATAATATTTGGAAGCCCCGGCAGTGGTATCCATTTTGCCGGACACAGGCGCACAACTTCCCATCACGGCACCAAAATCTTTATTGGAATAGGGAGACCCGCTAGTATTCAGGTTGAAATTGCTGTAGAACTTGAATTTTGAGGAATTCGTAGGCGCAGGAAGCACATCTATGGCAGCCCTTCCTGCAGAATCATAAATCGTTTCCCCAATCATGGTTTTCTGGATGGAGTTCAGACGGGTTACTATTTGCCGTTTTCTCTGGCTCCCATCTAAATAACTTACCACCCCCTTGAATTTTCCCTGTTCTGCAAAGGTCATGGCCAGTTGCCAGTTCTTTTTGTCGCCCTCATGGGTTTTTGAAGCATCTATGGCAAATTTGTGCCCAGAGGTAAAACCCGAGACCGCTCCCTTATCAGATACGGATGACCATGCCATGGGTACGTTTTCGGTATAATTAGTGCCGCTTTTTCCTACACCACGCACCCGATACAACAGGTAACCATGTTCATACACAATCGGGATATTAAAGCTGGTGCCTTCCACCCTGACCCTTGTGCTGTTGTTGGGGAAATCATAAAATATAGCCGAGGCACTGAGGTAGTTCGGGGAACCGCTGGTTATGGTACCATCATAGTCGTTCACATAGGTCCATTCGAGATCATAGGTTTCTGCCCCAACGATTACATTCCAGGTTACTTCCAAGTCACCACTTACTGAGAGATAGGATGAACTAAGGCTCGAAGTAGTGGTATTGGTCGCAAAATAATAGTAGCGTTCTACCAAAAGAGTAGTTTCAAGCTGCAGTTTGGCTTGGATAGTGGCCAGACTGATCCCACTGGCTGTAACAGAAACCACAGTGACACGGGTATGGACAGCCCCTTGTATCCTAAACAGGTCCTTGTCCTTATAATTGGCACCCAATGCTGGATTGTAGTTGATCTGAAAAGTGTGAAGGGTATCGTGGGCCGTCCTGTTAGAATCCAGGTAATGGACACTCACCACCAACGTAACCGTAAACGATGAGCCGACGCACTTGGAGTTGAAATTGTCAAGGCTAAAGCTGATCAGGCTCCAATTGTTTTTGGTATGGAATGTCGAATTCCAGGTTGACGAGGTGGAATCAAATACATCTTCATGAACCGTGTAATTGGCCGATGCGGCAATGCTGCTGCCTTTAAGCGTATCCGTCCATGAAACAACACCGGCCTTTGTTTTGCAAACAAAGCCAACAAGTAGCAATAACAGTAAGATGCCGGGCTTTATGTGTGTTTTCATGGAGTAAATCGTTTAATTCTTTAGTCCATTGATGATTTTATAATTCTTGTACTTGCCATTCCCTGTAATGGTGTTTCCTGAAATGGTTATATACGTCGCTTCAGAAAAGACAGATGGGGCTATTTCAGGCTTAAGGTTTATCTCTGCAAAGACTATTTCAAGACGCGGTTTTTCCTTTTTCAGTTTGGCATCGTTCTCATCAAGTTTTTTGGCTTTCTTGGAATACAGGACGAGTTTTGTCAACAGAAAGGTCTTAGTATTGAAGTAGATATCAATTTGTTGATAATCGGAAAACCCCATCTTGAGTGTATATTCACCAATGTCGGAGGAGGTTTTCTGATATTCTATTGATTTACAGTATTTTATTATGGTATCCAAGGATATTGGAAGCACGTTCTTTTGTTTCATTTTTTCTGCTTTCTGCACCATGATCGCTTTGGCCATGTTGTCTATCACTACCGCATACTTATCATTGATGACTGTTTCGATGGAGGCAAGTTTTGAATATTCCTTTTGGCCACTTCTTTCCACCTCTCCTTTTTCAGTGGAATACACAACCCCAGAGCTATAATTGGCATACAGGTTATAAGCCATACTGATGGCAAACTCGTTTTGGGCAATGAATACCTGGTTTATTTTTTGGATATCGCTTTTTGCGTTTTGAGCCGATAGGGTGGACGACATCAATGCCCCAATAATGATGATCATTAACCATGTCATCTTTTTGTCGGGAGCGGAAAGGCAGTGTATTGTTTTCAAGTATGTATTTAATTTATGATCAGTGGTATGGCTATTTCGTAACAACTCCCGCTGCTGTTTACAGAGACACAATAGTTCCCAGGTTCGGTTACTGTAATGCAATGTGTCGTTGCTCCGGCTATTATTCCACCGTTAAAGGTCCAGGTATAGGAAGAAAACCCTGACGGGGCGCACAGGCTATATGTTTTTACGTTGCAATAAGCACCCAGGTTGGCAGTGATGCCCAAAGCTGAAAATGAACTGTAGGTTAGTTTAACAGGAATACTTTGCGGGACAATTGATACGTTGCCACACAGATCTGCTACTGGTCCGACAAGATTGAGGGTATAATCACCTGGTGTGGTTATGGCAGGACTAAACCCAAGGGTAAAACTTCGGCCATAAGGCGCACCGGAAGAAATGGTCGGACCACCTAGGCTGCTGATTGTATATGTGGTCCCCGTAGAACTGGTTAATGTAAAATCGGTGGTTGTAATTGTGTTTGTGAGAATGTTCTCAGAGAAATTAACAGTAAGGGAACTCATTGGACATGAGGATGGGACAATTGCTGAAGATAAGGATGGGGGCTTGTTATCATAAATAACCGCTGTCGATGCACTAAAATCAATGGTGTATCCACTTTGAGTAGCACTGTAGTTACTGACATTAATAGCATATATTTCTCCTTCATTTACTGCAATGACTGCGTTATAAGGACTGCCTCCACTACTTTGACTATGAAGTATGGATCCTCCATTTGGGCCAGTAGTCCCAGTTGTTCCTGACCAATTACAACTGACCTGCAACGATGCCACAGTGTCAATAGCTGCGCATGTTGCATTCGTCAGATTGAATACAGCCCAGTCATAGTCATCAGCCAAATTGTTTGGGGTGATAAGAAAACTGAGGTTGCCTGATTTTTGAACTGTAAATGAATACCATACGTCATTGTATTCTTCAGCACTAAGACATGAAATACTGTTGTCAATCTCGTTTTCTAAATTCCCACTTCCTTTATAGGAATTGGATTGAGTGTAAATATTTTTACAAACTGGGATTGCTGCAAGACAGTCTTGGTTGTTCGGTGCAATAAACCCTACTTGCACAGTATCAATATTAGAAATCGAAATATTATAGGAAAAATATGTATTAGCTCCATGATTTGGCCAATAGTCGATCATCACATAATATGTCTCATTGGCTGACACATGGACTTGCAGACTCTTTGAATAACCATATGAAGTATTACTACCTTGGCATGTTCCGGTTAGCGGACATCCATCAAAAACAAATATGGCATTATATGGATTGGTGTAACTACTGTCGCGGATTGTAACATATCCGGAATCAGCTGGGGTAAATGCATATAAATAGTCTTCTCCATCCATATAGGATGGATCTCCGCAATAATTGGAGATATTTGAAATATCGTAGTCATTGCCTTTTAAATGATTGGTTTCTCCTGTCGCAGAATATGATATAGATTTTGTAATTGTAATGGGATGTGCAAGAGCTGTTGCGCAATCGGCCCCTTGCCCATATATTTTTGAGCAAATCATTGAAAACATCCAGATGAGTGAAAAGCTTCGTTTTAAGGTTATGGACAACTTCTTCATTTTTTGGCGCTTTTAGTGCTTGTCTTTATTCTCTTATATTCGTCATTGCTTTATAATGCCGCTCCTGTTTTCTTGTATAGTGGAAACACCATCCTTGGTTTCTTTTTTTACCCTTGTAAGAATTCCTTCCTCGTTGTACTCGTAAATGGTGGCATAGTTGTTTTCATCCAAAATAGCGACAAGCCTTAACGAGATAGGGTCAAAAACATATGTTTTCATGTTAGACAGGAATGGATGAATTCGCATATCGTCAAAATAGGTATAGGTAGTGCTGCCAGCAATGAGCTTTACTTTAATACTGTTGGTATTGTTTACCACAGTGAAAGTATCAGATACCCGCTGCCACCCATCAATAATGCTCCCTGATGGATGCAAGGTATAGACCTTGGGGGAATGGCTGGTGATATCGAGTTCGACTTGTATCTCACCATTGGTATAGTTCGTTATCGGAGAAGTTCCACTGGTTTTTTCCTTTATCCAGCCACTTATAACATATTTCCCGGTATCAGGATTGAACCGTCCAAT